>ENA-UOJJ01002412-UOJJ01002412.1-human-gut-metagenome-genome-assembly--contig:-CS66-NODE-2412-length-23384-cov-5.276351_pt1 | contig 23384 bp, 10 predicted proteins | sample MGYA00242343_ERZ723890 | MGnify/ENA metagenome assembly ERZ723890
AATGGGGAATGCGCAACGGCAATACTACCCGTAATGCGGACGACCATTGTTGCGGACAGGCGTACATTGATATCTATAAAATCTGCCCGTCAGACCCGAACATGATTCGGAATATCAAAGCAAGTATCGATATGGTGGTGAACACCCCGCAGGTGAACGACTGGTGGTGGATTGATGCTGTGCAAATGGCAATGCCTATCTTCGCTAAATTCGGAAAGATGACCGGAGAACAGAAATACTACGATAAGATGTGGGATATGTACTACTACACACGCAGCCAACACGATGAAACGGGTATGTTCAACCCCAAAGACGGCCTGTGGTGGCGCGATCAGGATTTTAATCCTCCATATAAAGAGCCGAATGGCGAAGATTGCTATTGGAGTCGTGGAAACGGATGGGTATATGCTGCCTTGGTACGTGTATTGGATGAAATTCCTTCTGATGAGAAACACCGTCAGGACTATATCAATGATTTCCTGACCATGAGCAAGGCTTTGAAGAAATGTCAGCGTGAAGATGGTTTCTGGAATGTCAGTCTTCACGACCCGACGAACTTCGGAGGAAAAGAGACTTCCGGTACAGCCTTATTTGTTTATGGTATGGCTTGGGGAGTCCGCAACGGATTGCTCGACCGTAAAGAGTATCTTCCCGTCCTTTTAAAAGCATGGAACGCTATGGTGAAAGATGCCGTACATCCGAACGGATTCCTGGGATATGTGCAGGGAACAGGCAAAGAGCCTAAAGACGGACAGCCGGTTACTTATAAGAGTGTGCCCGACTTTGAAGACTACGGAGTCGGTTGTTTCCTGCTTGCCGGAACAGAAGTTTATAAATTAAAATAACATACACAGTTTTTTCATTAGGTTTAAAGATAATCATTCATTAGGTTTAGTTAGAGGTTAGTTAGTAGCTAGTTCCCTCACTGACTGTTTAGACACCGGTCAGTGAGGGATTTCAAAGAAAACAGATTCATGAAAAACAAATTATTCCCGTATATATGTTGGCTGACAGCCATTACGTTCAGTTTGCAACTGCAAGCGCAAAATAAAGTTTCCGCTCCCATGGCAGATGTCAATCAGGTGGTTGACAACACGCTGGATAGCCTGAATAAAGCACGTACCTCGCGACCGGAAGCCGGTTCCAGCCGGAAAGGTGACAACCCTGTTCTGTTTCTGGTAGGTAATTCGACCATGCGTACCGGAACTTTAGGCAATGGCAACAACGGACAATGGGGATGGGGCTATTTTGCTGGTGAATATTTCGATTCCAACCGGATTACTGTTGAGAATCATGCGTTGGGTGGAACCAGTAGCCGTACTTTCTATAACCGTTTATGGCCGGATGTAATCAAAGGTGTACGCCCCGGAGACTGGGTTATCATCGAATTGGGACACAATGACAATGGTCCTTATGACAGCGGACGTGCCCGCGCCTCTATTCCGGGAATCGGCAAAGATACGCTGAACGTAACCATCAAAGAGACCGGAGTGAAAGAAACCGTATATACATACGGGGAATATATGCGCCGTTTTATTCAGGATGTAAAAGCAAAAGGTGCTCATCCGATCCTATTCTCGCTTACTCCCCGCAATGCCTGGGAAGATAAAGACAGCACCATCATCACACGTGTCAACAAGACTTTCGGATTGTGGGCAAAGCAAGTAGCCGAAGAACAGGGGGTTCCTTTTATTGATTTGAATGATATCAGTGCCCGCAAATTCGAGAAGTTCGGTAAGAATAAGGTGAAATATATGTTCTACATCGACCGTATACACACAAGTGCTTTCGGTGCTAAAGTCAATGCGGAATCTGCTGCGGATGGAATACGTGCTTATGAGGGACTGGAATTGGCCAATTATCTAAAGCCCATTGAGAAAGATACTGTAACAGGTTCCAGCCGTAAAGATGGACGTCCGGTATTGTTTACCATCGGAGACAGTACGGTCCGAAATGAGGATAAAGACAAAAATGGTATGTGGGGTTGGGGAAGCGTAATCGCCGACGAGTTCAATCTGAATAAAATATCTGTAGAAAACCGTGCCATGGCAGGACGCAGTGCCCGCACTTTCCTAGACGAAGGTCGTTGGGATAAGGTATATAATGCTTTGCAACCGGGAGATTTTGTGCTGATTCAGTTCGGACATAATGATGCGGGAGACATTAATGTAGGCAAAGCCCGTGCCGAACTGCGTGGTTCCGGTGACGAGAGCAAAGTCTTTTTGATGGAGAAAACAGGGAAATATCAGGTGATTTATACATTCGGCTGGTATCTTCGGAAATTCATTATGGACGTTCAGGAGAAAGGCGCCATTCCCATCGTTTTAAGCCATACTCCACGCAACAAATGGAAAGAGGGAAAGATAGAACGCAACACAGAGTCTTTCGGTAAATGGACACGTGAAGCAGCTGAAGCTACCGGGGCTTATTTCATTGATTTAAATAAAATTAGTGCCGATAAATTGGAAAAGGTTGGCATCAAGAAAGCGGTTACCTACTATAATCATGATCATACGCACACTTCCTTGAAAGGAGCGCACATGAATGCGAAAAGCATTGCTGAAGGGTTGAAAAAGACCGATTGTCCATTAAAGAATTATTTAAAGTAAGAACGTAAAGGATAGAGTATACTACTTGTCCTATAATCTATTAATAGAAAAGTAACTCTTATCCCTTTGCAAACTTCTTTTGGATTAGTACCAAAGTTTCATTTGCTTAAGAGTAAACTATAAATGCAAGTTCTGTTTTTAAAAATGCAAGCTTTGTTTTTATAATCAAAGGCTTCATTTATAAAAACAGAACTTGCGTTTATAGTTTATAATAAATTGATTGTAAGTTTGGTATAAAGGAAAGGAAGTTTATCCTTAATGCGGAAGAACTTTGCTGTTAATAGATTAGGAAGTAACTAATGCTACTTTACACTATTTCAGTTATCCATTGGAATAACTTCCTGCATATAAATAGCGTCGAGACTCCAAAGGGCAGCATCATTCGTGCTGATGCTTGTACATTCATCTAATGGAGCCGGTACTTCCGGCGGAAGTATGGTCGTGATACGGAAAGAGGGTGCAGGTGTATGTTCCAAACGGGTGAATAAGTCCGTCCAGGCTTCTTCTGCCATTTGTCTATCACGCAGATGATAAGCCGCATAAGCCATCAGGCGGGATATACGGAAACGGCTGTGACTAAGTTCCCATGCTTTCTTCTTGTAACGTGCGGCATGGTCAAGCCAAGCATCTTTCCATTCGGGTATATCAATCATACGCATCATTTCATTTGCAATCTCAAATCCGCCCATGATGGTCATTAAATGGTTGGTTGTTTCCAGTTTAGGATCGCATTCGGTTGTGATAATCCCTGTTGCCGGATCAAACCCTAAAGCTTTTGGCCCGGTAAAGAGACGGTTAGGTAAGGCGGCAATGCTTTTCATTCCTGCTACGATTTTATCACGATACATTGTGTTGCCGGTGCGTTCCCATTCCGTCATCCAATTACCGGCATAGGCCAGCCAATCAGGACCGATACGCAAACGGGCGGGAGCAGTACAAGGATATTCACTGCGGGGTTGAGCCAGGCGCATAGGATCCAATTCATAGAGTTTGTGGTCAGAATCCTTTACTTCAGTCATTAAATCACCGCAACGTTCGTCCGTAGTAAGGTAATAGTAGAAACGGTTCCAAGCGGCCTGGCTGATTCGCGCTTCTTTTGCACCACAGCCCCAATGGCTTACGTTATGGCGACTGCCCAATCCGGCATTCGGACCGACGTGGTAAACGTCGACTTCACCCGTATGCCGGGTCATGGCTTCAGCCATACGCCAAATATCAAGACGCCCGGTACGCAGGAAATTATACCATAGCCACATATTAGAAGCCAGTTCCGTATTGTCCCAGGCAAATCCTCCGACATCATAACGCCAGGTATGACGAACGGGGTCATAAGCATGCATCACATCACCGTAATTCCAGAAACCATACCATTTGTTTTGTTCGATTGCTTTCTGATAGAAGTCAATGTAAGCATCCAAGCGGTCTTCTACACAAGTACGGAATGGAGTGCTGCGGTCAGGAAGGCTCCATATTCCGAAAGCCTGGCGGGCATGAAGATAATTCGGGGTTGGCATTAACAGACTAGGGCTAGAAAATTGTTTGGCATAATCAGCAAAAGCCTTTTTCCCGATATAACCACCTTGTGGGATAAGTGTAAATGTAGTTGTACGGGCAATGCCGTATGGCGTGCTCATACCTTCCTGGACATCTTCATAGCTGGCATTCAGGTCATGAGCTATACGATCATAATGCCGTAAATCCATAGGCTCGGACTCCGGACTCCACAACCAGGCGGTAAGGGTAGCTACCGGGGTTCGTGCGTCTGAAATTTCAATAGAAGAGGGATAAGACTGCCAAAAGTCATGCATACAAAGTCCTAATCCTCCGGTAATATCTCCGACAAAAATATATCCATCGCTACGTGTGCCGGAAAAGGTTCCTATCCAGGGATTATCGTTATTGGCGCGTTTACGAATGGAGAAAGCATCAGCAGTGAGTTGAGACAGACGGTAGTCATTCCATGAAGCCCAGTTATCGAGCAGAGAACGGTTCTTTTCATCGAAAAAGTCATAAGGCGGAATACGTTTGCCTTCCATTTGCTGCTGTTGCAGAGAAGGTTCATCAGTCGGTATCAGTTTTGTATCATTCTTTTCATGACTGTTTTTCTTATTATCTGCCTTATTTAAAGTCAGCATGCGACGTCCTATCAATGGTTGCACCGGCTCGCTCCATACTCCTCCATCCGCACACGAGAAAGCAATATGACGATTATACAAAGCTTCACGCATAGGAATATCGAAACGAATACCTAAACTACGAATGAAATCTTTCTTCTGATCTCCGTCATAGACGAAGCTATGTACCATTTTGACCTGTTCACTACCACCATAAAAGTAGAGACGTACCACAAAAGGAAGCCACTCACGGTTATTCAGACTGTTTTCATCAGAGTGATTCACTTGGTTCCCTTTAGAGTGACTCACTTGGTTATTTTCAGCGTGACTCGTTTCAATCTCCCTATTCCTGTTCCGATGCACACCTTCCAACTTGACAAGTGCCCGTACAGAGCCGAAACGTTCAATGGTTACTGATTTTATTTCTCCTATGTAACGAGTAAAAGATATTTGAGATGTATTTTCCTGAATCGGCTCGCTTTGAGTACTACAAATAAGACGCGCTTTCTCTCCTACTTTAGTTCCTTTATAGAGCAGGCTATCCATCAGGAAATCTCCTCGCCGGGGAATAAATACAGAAAGTACGCCTGTTTCAATTTGAATATTTTCAGGCGTTTCAGTTATAGCAATAGAAGCATTAGGTTGTTTATTGATAGTTTTTACTTTCTGGGGGACTTTTTCCAGTGTCAGTCTTTCTGTTCCGGCAGGAATGACTCCGGCAACTCCACTCCATTTCACGGAACCATCCGGCCAGTAAGCCAATGGCCAAGTATCTACCGGAATCTCTTGATTTCTATCTGTTTTTAGTCGCAATGAAGTTTCAGGAAATAGGTAGCCTTCATCAAAAGGAACTCCGAAGCTTACAGCTTTGTCTTGTTCAGGAGTATTGCCGATCCAATGTAAAGGAACAGTAGACGTTTGGGGTGGTAAACATTCATAGCGGAAGTTTGTAATGCGGATACGGGATAAGGTGGTACGAAAGCCGAACCATCCTTCTGTCAGAGGTTCGGCATCGCGGAAGTCCACCAGTCGCTTGCCGTCTATGTAATAACTAATCCTATTATTTTCATTTGTTATCTTAATGTGATACCAATGGTTCGCTTTTAGCAAATGTTCGGAATCTGTATATTCTTTCAGTATAGCAGGACGTACTTTGGGATCTGTGATTCCTGCTTCATTGCCGTCATAACGACGGAAGCGTGTAGTAGAGTTATAGTTTCCACCATATCCCATGTAATAGAGTTGCAAAGAATAACAATTCAGAAAGATTCCGCTACGCCACTTCTCACGTTTCCATATATTATCAGGATGTTTGGGGTCCGAAGCCATCCAAAAGCAATTCAGGTCACTCAAACGGTCTCCTTCTTTTTCTACAACTACACACGCATCATATTCAATGGTTACCCGCCCGCTCATCTTTTCTTTCCTCCATAAGGTAAGGCCTTTAGGAGACAGTATTTCAGCGGTATCGCCCTGAAATGTCACTTTATAATCCGGAGATTCCGACTCTACCTTCCAATATTTATGAAACTGGCGGGCGTTGAGACCGGAAACTTTATTGTCTTGTGCGTTTGTTCCTAAAGTGATGAAGAGGAACAAAAGGATAAAGAGTTTTTTCATATGTATATTTGCTATCTCACCTTACAAAGGTAGGGAGAGCTGTTCAATTAAGAAATAGAATATTATCCATATATATGGCGATTCGTTCAAATATGAAAAAAGAACAACCCGATACTGTAACCGGATTGTTCTTTCCTTATAAACTTATACTAAATAAAATAAGACTTTTCTTACTCTTTCGGTTCTTCCGTTTCGGATGTCTTCAAAGTTTCGGCGCCCACATAATAACCAAGGTTGGTACCCTGATTATATCCCATGTTCTGCATAGCCTGCGACATATCATAGTTATGGTCTGTCATCAAGTGCGGCAGACGATGAGTAGTAGGATGATTCGTAGAGAATATATAGATTGATTTGTTATCATTTGAGCCTAAAATAACTTCTTCACGATAGTCACCCAAGAAATCTCCGTAGTAACAAGGATTGTATTTGGTTCCATGGTTACCATCATTCGTTCCATACGCATCTTTGAAACTTAACAAACGTTTCTTATTCGTTTTATTAACATCCGGATTGTCTTTATAACTTACAATGCAAGTACGGTCATACATTTCCCGTGTCGATTGTCCGCTCCAATAAATAGCCACATTATACATCACACCATTAGCAATGCCAGTAGGATATGTAGTAGAAACCAATCCGGTACCATTACAACTGAACATACCTTCTTGGGTAGAAGACCAATATTCAAAATCCGGACTATCCGGGTCAACATCCGCTACTATACAACGCCCGACATCACTTGCATCTACCGGTAAATTTCTTCCATGACCAGTAATCATACTGCCATCTCTTGCATCAATCACCTGACAGGCATATCCATTTCCCTGACCTTCATAATCTTTTGATTCTTCAAAAGAAGCAACAATCTGCAATCCGGAACGGTCTTTTATGAATTTTCCGACATGCAATATATCTCCATGCCCATTTCCACTACACCATAACTCGCTTCCATTATCGTCAATAGCTGCCGAACCATACAAAATCTCATCCCTTCCATCACCGTCCAAATCAGCAACACGGAAACAGTGTGAACACATCGCTAACCATTTAGACGAATGATCTGCTGTATCAAACTTCCAACGTGGAACCAGTTCATTACCTTTCAAGTCAAGTGCCCAAACCTGCCAATTCTTATAAATACCTCTACTGATTATCAAACTAGGATTAGCCACTCGCGCTCCGGTTGTTTCATCAGGAATACCATCCAAATAAGCAACACCGATAAAGAAGCGATCCATACGATTGCCAAAATCATCTCCCCAATATTCACTCCAATACTTGGCACGTGACACTTTCGATCCTTCTCCTCCACGTGGAATATTATCTATACGAGTTATTTCACGTCCGTCATATCCCCTGCAAATAGAGATATATTCGGGACCCTCCATTATCAAACCGCAAGTAGTAGCTGTAGACGGGTCATTCAGATCTCTCGCAATAGCCGCTCCGGAGTACCAACCTTTACCATCTGTTTGACGATTACGATAATCATTCACTTTCCCATTTGCGTCAGTGATAATCTTGCCATCGGCAAACTTTGTACCTTCGGAAGTACGGAAAGCAATTTCACACAAACCGTCACCATCAAAATCATACAAGATATAAGAAGTATAATGTGATCCGGAACGGATGTTAATTCCCAAATCAATCCTCCACAAGAAAGTCCCGTCCATTTTATATGCTTCCAACAGAGTAGTACCATTAAACCAAACTCCCATATTCGCTCCGTCGTATGGTTCTCTCTTCACCACAATCTCTAATTCACCGTCACCGTCCAAGTCACCTAGCTGAATATCATCAGGAGAATATGTAATCGATGCATCGGGTACATTCATGTTTAATCTAATTTCATGATAAAACTTTTCTGCCATTTCAGAAGTAAATGTATAATCGCAAAGCGTTTCAGCCTGATTAGCAAGAGTTACCCGATATACATTCGTTTTTGATACATCAATATCTGCATCCACCCAGGAAGTCGTATTTGAAATAGGTTCTTCATTCAATTTCACTTCCGTCTCACCGTCTACTGATTTATAAATATCAAAAGCAACATTAGACGGATCGGTCTTCAATAATCTCCAGCTAATCAATGCGGATGCAATCCCTGATGCGTTATTGGGATCAGAAGCCGAAATAGGATCATAACTCACCCACATGGCGCGGCTACCCGTTATAACTTCAGTAGGCAGAGGCGGCAACTCCTCTTCCGTCTGATTGCCATTGTTCACTTCAACGACGGGGTCATTATCTGAGCAGGCAACTATGGCCAGCAGACAAAACAGCCCCAGTATTATATAATGTTTCTTCATTTCTTTCGTTTTTTTATTCTATAAACATCCGTTCTATGCAAGAATATCCTATCACTATTCATCAGCATTCCGGTTGTGGGTTACCACCCCGGATTCTGCTCCAAATTAGGATTCTTAGATTTTTCACTCTGCGGAATCGGGAAGAAATACATCTTATCATCCCAACTTCTTTCTTTTACCTTACGTTCATACGTATAAGTATCATCCCCATTCTTCGTAATCTTCATTTCAACAATGTTCTTGAAATGTTTGTCACCCTCCTTCCAACGACGTACATCCCAAAAACGATGTCCTTCAAAGGCCAATTCTACCATACGTTCATTCTGATATTTCTTCCAGAAAGCATCATTGGTCATCCCTTGAGGGAATCCGGGCATCTCGGCACGCGTACGAACTACTTTGATAGCATCCACAGCCGAAGTTGTAAATTCATTATCCGTTGCATACGGACTACCCAGATACTTATATACAGCCTCTGCATAATTCAAATAGAACTCTCCAAAACGGAACGTAATCCATGAATGATAGGTCTTTGAAGCTGTACCGGCACGTAAGTCTACTGCCGTCTGACAATACTTCTTCAGATAATAGCCAGTCGGAGTTCCGCCACTCAAAGGCTCCGCATTTAGTCCACCCTGATAGGTTTGCAGAGGAACAGTATTCCAGTTAGGCCACTTTTCGTCTCCATTCTTGGCAATGGTCAGATAGAAACGAGGGTCGCGGTTGGTATAATAAGGATTAGTGGGATCATAGTTATCCAACTCGTCCGGACGCAGCCCTGAATCCTTCATCTCATACGCATCTACCAGTGTCTGTGTGGGACAGTTTCCACCTTTACAATTTTCCAACCCTACCGGGAAGTTATATCCCTCAAAAGAATTAGTGGTAGTAGTGGCACGACGGAGAAAAATCAATTCATTAGTAGCGTCATTGTAATTGTCCTTGCTCCAAAGTGATGAATAATCCTCCACTAAGAGTTTTGCCTTTTCAGCAAACCCATTACTGTCATCTAGAATTTCCTTATTGGCTTTAGCTGCACGATACCACAGTTCTCTATTATCAGTCGGATTAAATAAAGGACTTGCCGCATACAATGCTGCACGAGCTTTCAAGGCCAATACCGTTTTACGGTTGGCACGTCCTGTTTCCGCCGGACTACTAGGCAATGCCATATCTCCCAGTTTACTGTAATCGACGATAATCTTATCTTTAATATCATCACATTCGGCTATGATATAATCAAAAATCTCCTGTGCCGGTCTGCGCGATAACGTATTCGATTCTTCGGCTGTTAATATATGGTCGCTAAACGGCACATCTCCATATTGCCGTACCAAGTTAAAGTAGAAATATGCACGCAGGAAACGCACCTCATACTCGTAATTGGCATAGCGGAACATCTGTTGTGCATAATCACTGTTCAAAGCCAACTCGGGAAATGTCAGTCCGGTAAACTTCTCCAGATACAAATTACAATTGGCTATCCCTTCATAACAAGATGTCCACATACTACTTTTAGCATTCGACGGACTCCAAGAACCATTGTAAAAGTCTTCAATCTGATTTCCCGAATAAGCATATTCGGACTCATCGGTAGCAGAACCAAGGACTGCCCCGCTATAGTTTCCAAAGTCCACATCCATGGACAAATAGATATTTGTTATCAGCCCTCCCACATTACCGAAGTTGAGCTTCACAAAATCCTCATCATAGTTATTGTACTCATGATATTCCATCTTATCTGAGCAGGAACCGAGTGCGGCTACACACATCATTCCGTAGATAATGTTTTTCAGTTTCATTCTTTCGCTTTGTTTTTATGATTAAAAACCAATCGTAACACCGACTACTACACTCTTATTCAGCGGAGTCGCTACACCATAACATTCCGGATCTGCCACATCAATATGATCAGAACAGAACAAGTCTGTTCCTCTGACATATAACTTGGCACTCCCCAATATCTTAGTCTTCTTCATCCATTCTTTCGGGAATCTGTAATACACCTCCGCATTACGTAATTTCAAGAATGACCGGTCTGCCAACCAAACCGTATTAGCCTGATAGTTATTGGCATTACTCTGTGAACTCAAACGAGGATATTTAGCATTTTGATTTTCCGGTGTCCAACGATTCTCATAATAATGAGTAGAAAGTGTCGTATTATTTATCAACGGCCAAAACATACTCTTCGTATTCAAGACAGCAGAATAGTTACCTGTTCCTTGGAACATTACATCTACTCCAATCCCTTTCCATTCGGCTCCCAAATGGAAAGAATAATAAATTTCCGGAGCCGTCGTACTATAACCGATAGCTGTTTTATCATTGGCATCAATGATTCCGTCTCCATTCACATCTTTATATTTTATGTCTCCCGGCACTACCGTACTAAAGTTTTGCGGAAGGCTGTTTGCTATATCTTCTTTATCTTTGAAGAAACCTTCAGCTACCATTCCATATACTTGTCCCAACCGATTTCCTGTTTGCACAAGATTCTTATACAAACGCGGTTCTTCCAGTTGTTCCTTAATTTCATTCTTATTCCAAGCAAAATTACCGCCAAGGTTGAACACTACATCTCCTAACCGTTTCGTATAGTTAAGTCCTAGTTCCACGCCATAGCTATCAACGATTCCGGCATTCTCGAACGGAGCATCTACGCCCAACACATCGGTATATTTTCCTTCGGAAGAGACCCAAATATCTTTTCTCCGTTGGTAATAGCCTTCTGCCGTCACGTCCAGTCCATTGAACAACACGGCATCAACACCAACATTGTATTTATACGCTTTCTCATGTGTCGAATTAGCTGTTGCCAGGCGCCCGATAATAGTACTTCCGAATTCAGAGTCGTAACTACTGTTAAACTTATATTGCGTACCGGTAGTCGTATAAATCTGATCCCAATAGTCATATACGGTAGTACTTCCGTCTTTAGGCAGATAATCAACATTGATAACTCCAAACGCAGCTCGCAATTTCAGTAAGTTCACCAAAGACACATCTTTCAACCATTTTTCTTCCGAAAGCACCCAAGCAGCAGAAATGGTAGGCGAGAAAGCCCATTTATGCCCCGGTGCAAATAAACTGGAGGCCGAGCCAACCAATGCCAGATCCAAATAATAGCGATTAGAGAAGCCTACATGATTATACCAGGATACATTTTGCCGATAAATAGTAGTGTTCAATCCGTATGAATCACGATACTCATAATCCCATTTGAATTGAGAATACACATCCCACTTCCGAAACGAGCGATTGTAATCGACACTACCTGCAAAGTTAAATTGGCGCGCCCAGTTGTCAATACCTGCACCCGAACCCATTTCACTGGATTCGCCACCTGAAATGGCAGTATAAAACGGACCGTTAGTTGTCCAGCTTGTTGCATAACCGGCATACGTATAAGTCTTGCTATGGTCTTCCAGAATATTGGAATAGTTGTCATAAGCTAAACGAAAGTTTGCTCCCAATCCTTTCAGCAAACCAGATAAATCTTGTGACAAGGTAAGGTCGGCAAACAAACTGCGAGAGTGTCCTTTAGAATAAGCAGCTCCCTGCGATTGTGCGACAGGATTCGATGTTCCCGCCCAAGTAGTACTTCCTCCCCAACTGTCATCTTCCGTACGAACCGGAAAAGCTGCAGAAGGAATCGAATAAATCATATCCCATAGGTTAACCGAAGCCCCCGGAATCCGAGATTCGGACAAGGTACCGAGAAGATTCAACTTCAATTTGGTAGTGGCGGTTAAATCAATATCCAGATTTGTACGCAAATTAGCACGTGAATACATATTCTGTGTAGAATATCCGTCATTTGCATTCGGGGTTTTGATAAACCCTTTGTCTGTTAATAAATTCGCCATAGTATAGTAGCGGAACTTTGCTCCTCCCCCACGGAATTCGATCGTATATTTATTAGAAACTCCTCTGTCTTTAAAGGTTTCATCAATCCAGTTCACATTAGGATAGAGATAAGGGTACATACGGGAAGCCCCTCCACTACCTACTCCATTACGGAAAGCATCGACTTCTTCCAGAGTATACCGAGCTCCCAAACCTTCATATCCACGCGCTTCATTCACTGCAGAAGCATACGTAGCTGCATCTACAAATTCCGGACGTCGAGACTGAGTGTTAATGATATGATCATACGTAAAAGTTATCTCTTTTGTTTTGTACTTACCACGCTTTGTCGTAATCAAGATCGCACCGTTCACCCCTTTGTATCCGTACAATGCCACAGCCGCGGCATCTTTCAGGATGGAAACGGATTCTACTTCTTCCGGACTCACCAAGCTCATGTCTCGTTCCAAACCGTCAACCAGCACAAGCGGTGTACTACTTGACAAGCTCTGCAAACCACGTACATAAAAGGTAGGATCTGCCATTAACCCGGTACTGGCCGCATTCTGCAAAGTAGTAAGGCCCAATCCATATCCATATAAAGAATTGGATATATTCCGGGAAGACCGCTTATTAAACTCTTCGTTATAGGTGGTAGAAACAGCTGCTGTTGATTCATGACGACTGAATGTCCGGTTAGCTCCCACATCAATAGTCTGCGCTGCATATCCCATCACAATAGTCATCGGACCATCAGTCTTTGCCACAACTGTGGTAGAGCCTTTGTCGACAGAAACGACACTCAAACGTTGTCCTTTCTCGACCGCAATCTCGAATTTACCATCTTTATCAGTTTCAACCCGGGTCTCCACTGCGCCACCTTCCACATTAACGGACGCTCCATAGACTGGGTTTCCCGATTTATCAACAACAATACCTATAATGTTGTTGTCTGTATTCTGTGCTCTGACCGGAATGCTCAAACAAACCAGTAAAGCCAGTATCAGAATCTTATTTTTTCTCATATAAATCAATATTCAATATTGTTTTAATCTATTTCGCTGTCTCACATTACCAACCCGGATTCTGAATCAATCCATATCCTTTGTTAATTTCCGTTTGCGGGAATGGAGAAAGATACCATTTGGGATCAAATCCGTATGTCCACCACCGACGGACCGGCTTGGATAACTCAAACCTTTCATATTCAAAACGAGTAGGCTGCAATGCCCCCTTGTTCTTATCTCCTTCATTCCATTTAGCATTTCCCGTTATACGATTACCGGTATCATCCAAACGATAGGCGAGCAACCCGTGCAGGCGCTTCTCGAAACGATCGGCACGCTTGTAACGGACAAGATCAAAGTAACGGCTATCTTCAAGCCCCAATTCCCGAACACGCTCGCACAGCAATTCTTCCAATAAGGCTGCTTTGTCAGAAAGTAAATTCTTATCTGTAACACACTCCGCCAAATCTTTCTTCAATCCTACGCGGGCACGTACTATATTCATTTGGTCAATAGCACCCCGGTGATCATTCTTGGCTTGAAGCAAGGCCTCTGCATAAGTTAAATAAATGTCAGATAAACGAAGATATACCCAATGCGTATACTGACGTTGGTACTCTGTTCCCAAATAATATTTCATATTTTTATAACCAGTCGCATAGTTACCTGATTCAAGTGCAGCATTTTGTCCTTCATCGTATCCTCCTACCCACAATTCATAAGGTAAACCGGACATTGTTCCTGCACTCCAGTCTAACATCTTCGGCAATCCGTTTACCATGCAATGCTCATACAGACGAGGATCACGGGTTAATACGATTTCCGACAATAGTTGTTCTCCATTTTTGAATGTTCCGGTCAGGAACATTGCATCCAACTTACCTTCTGTTTCCGTCTTTTTCCAGTCAAACGGAGTACCGTCGGCCCATGGGAACATCTCCACATATTCCTGTGTAGGCGGATATTCGGTACGACAAAGTGACGGAACAGCCCAGGAATGCCACATATAAGAACTTGAGTTGAAAGCGTCCGACATATTCGTGCGGACAGAATGCAAGACCTCCTTGCTGTTCTGACGAATATATCCCATACGATATGCCTGCCGATACTGTTCCGGTGTTTCTTCCGAAGCCTTATTCAGACTATAGCCGCCTTGACTCTCCAGCTCTTTAAAGAATGCTTCACAAGCCTTCAGACAGTTATCCCAAAGTTCCGCATGGTAGCCACCGTACCATACCAGATGCTGCTGTTCAGCCTCTGAGTTTCCTCCTGCATATCCGTTGACATCATTAAACAACGGAGAAGCGGCAAATTGCCAGATTTTGCATTTCAATGCCATCGCACCGGCCTTTGTCCAGTGTCCGGCCTTGCTAGCAAGATCGGCATCAGCATAAGCCCACACCAATCCGCCGGAATTGATAGCATCATCCAACATCTTTATCATGTAGTTAACAGTCTCCTCTACCGTAGCACGGGGGATTTCATAACCTGACTCCGTACCGGTGAATGAAGCATATAACAATGGAAGACCTCCATAATGACGGAACATATCAAAATAGCGTGCCGCAATCAGGCATTTAGCTTCTGCCACCAACTGAGTTTTTTCAGTGTTATCCATACCCGGCACTCTATCTATATTTTCCATTAGCAACCAACACCAACGCACTACTTCCCATACCATTTCCCGTGTATATGGGAAAATATTACCACGCGTGCCATAGTTGGCATTGAGAGAACCCAAATAATACTGCTGATATACAGTCGCATCACTAAAATAAAGTGACCAGCAGTCTGTTAGCGCATCCTTCTTTCCTAAATAAGGACTGGAAGAATCAGGAATATTACCGTTACTGTCCGTATTATAAGGTAATCCGTAATACTGTCTACTGTAACAGGTATTCAAAAATTGGCGCGTATATTCCGCACTATTGAACACTGTGTCAATAGTAGCATTTCCGCCCGGTGCCTTATCCAAAAAAGAGTTTCCGAATTTAATTTCGTCCACACATGAAGTGGAAACCAAACAAACCGCCGCTCCCAACATCGCACCGATGAACCATTTATTTTGTAATTTCATTGTATCTTTCCTTTATCTATTTTAGAATCCTAATTTCAAGCTCAACGTATAAGTCTTGGACAATGGATAAGAAGGTGCATTAGTAGCTCTTGCCTCCGGATCACCCCACAAATAAGGTGTAATCGTCCACAAATTATATCCTGCAAAAGCCAACTGACATGTATTCAGTCCAAGTTTCTTCATTAATGGGAAGTGAAAATTGTATGCCACCTGAAGAGTTTTCAAACGCAAGTATTTGGCATCTTTCTCATATAAAGTGGAAGTAGCATAATTATTCTTTGCATTATCAATGGTAGCTCTCGGATACTCCGAAGATTGTGACGGATTTTCCGGTGTCCATGTATGATCCAGATGGTATGCCAACAATCCTCCCTGCTCGCTATTGGAAGATGAATAAAACGGTTGACGAAATACATCCGAAATCATACGACTTACTTTCCAGGCCCCTGTCCATTGAGTACTTATTTCCAGATTCTTCCAACTGAATCCTAAATTAATACCTAGCATATATTCAGGATCGTCTGTAAAGCCATAGTCATAACTTGCATCATTTGCATCAATCTTACGGTCACCATTCAAGTCAACATATACTGCATCTCCATTTTGAAGAATACTCTCGTGAGTGGGGAACGGACGATTAAATGTCTGCTCATATAGCGCAGGTGTATCCTCATCATAGAAGCGCCAGAAAACATATTGACTACGCGAACCGATACGGTGTCCCTTCTGATATTGATATAAATTATTCTGCGGTGCTTCCTTCTTTTCAAGAATCTCATTCTGATTATAAGAAAGGTTAATACCCGCCCAATAACGGAAATTATCGCCAATCTTATCGTTCCATTTTAAAGAAAGTTCCCAGCCCCAACTGTCTACACTTCCTAAATTTGAATAGGGAGTAATGAACCCTAACATTCCCGGAGCTGTACCGTCACGCAAAAGGATGTCATTACGACGTTCTTTATAATATTCAAAGGTTGTTTTCAGACGGTCATCAAGGAAGTTAATATCAACACCATAGTTCCGTTTCAGAGCTTTTTCCCATGTCACAGCAGGGTTATTCTTAGCTACCTCACGCGCACCCAGACTAACAGTACCATTATCTGTTCCGAATCCATATCCCCAGGCGTTAGTTGCTCCTCCACTTGCCGTTACACGATTTGCCAAGTCACCTAAACCGACATTATATGGATCAGCCATATACATAAACCGCGATCCTCCAATATTATCGTTACCTACCAAACCGACACTGGCACGTAATTTCAAAAAGCTAACCACCGACTTCAAAGGACGGAAAAACTTCTCTTCACTCATCACCCAACCTATAGAACCAGCCGGGAAATAAGAAAAGCGCAAATCGGACGCAAAGTTTTCCGAACCGTTATAACCCACATTAAACTCTGCCATATAGCGGCTCTTCCAATCATAAGTGACACGTCCGACTAATCCGACATATCCATGAGGAATGTCCGAATATACTTTCGGATAATACTCTTTCTGTTGATTATACAAAACTAAGGCTGTCACCGTATGATCACCAAAAGTACGATTATAATTAAAGCTGGCTTCCATATACCAATTACGTGCTTTGCCTGTAGTATACGAATACTTCACATCTGTATTCTCTCCAAACTTACGATAAGCAATACTACCGTCATCCATCAATACAGGAGTGTATGTAGCAATAGACCCACCAGAACCGACTTTATTAACTGTAAACGAGCTGTTATAAGATCCCTTCACTTTAAAAGAAAGTCCTTTAGTCAAGAAGTCCATTTTTTGATCCAGAATCACATCTACATTCAGCGAATTGTTGCTGGTCTGGCTGAATCCATTTCCATAATATCCCATACCTGTACCTCCAGTAAATGGTAATTTCAGCCCGTCCGAATAAGTCTCATCGCTCGAATTTACTAATTTTCCGTCTATGATTCCCGGACTGGAGAAAGGAGTAGCATAATACATATTTTTAATCAATCCGGAAGATCCCTGACTCGTACGCGGCTGGTCTGAGTTATTCACATTACCACTAATATTGAATGACAAAGTAGTCGTTTTAGTGACATCCATATCCAAGTTTGTACGATAGTTAAACCGACGGTACTGATAGCTTAAATTATAAGGAAGATCAAACTCACTAAAAAGTCCTCCTTGCGTATAAGCACCTGCAGAGATGAAATAACGTACTTTATCTGTTCCTCCCGAGATGTTCAGATTATGCTGGCTCTGAAGCGTAGAGCTTTTCATAATATAGTCAGCCCATTGTATATTTGGGAAACGAATAGGATCGGAACCATCTGCAAATTTTTGAATCACGCCATCACTAAATAAGGCAGATTTGCCATCACCGGACATCATTTGATTATGAAAACGGGCATAGTCATAGGAACTTGCCTGTTCTACCATTTTTGTAGGCATCAATACAGAAGCAGAAGTAGTAAACGAAATTTTCGCCTTTCCTTCCTTTCCTCGTTTAGTTGTAATCAAAATGACCCCATTTGCTCCACGAATACCAAATACGGCTGTTGCCGAAGCATCTTTCAAGATAGAAATGGATTCAATTTCATTCGGGTCGATATCACTCATACTTTCACGATCCACACCGTCTACCTGAATTAACGGTGAAGAATTTTCCCAAGTAGCTTTACCACGAATAAAAATTTCAGCGGCATCCGCTCCCGGCTCACCGGAATATTGTACGGTAGTCAAACCTGTCATCTGCCCTCCTAATACATTGGAAACCGAACCTACAGATACACGGGTCAATTCTTCTCCCTTCACACTAGCGATAGCTCCTGTCATGGTCACTTTCTTCTGCGTACCATAAGCTACGATTTCCACCTCTTCAAGTGCTGTCACATCCTCTACCAGAATGACTTTCATGTCATTTTTCGCTACTACTTTTTTATCGGTATAACCTATAAAAGATACTTTCAATTTCGCACCGGGACGTACATTTATTCTAAATACACCGTCAATATCGGTAATTGTACCATTAGATGTTCCTTCCGCAAGTACACTTGCTCCAATTATCGGTTCGCCTTGGCTATCTACTACTGTTCCTTTTATAGTACTTTGCTGCTGTACAACTTCGATGGCTGCCGAAGCTGTTTGCAATCCCCATGCAGGTGCAAAAGTTGCTATAGTGAAAAACAGAGCGACAGGTAAGGTTGTCCCCTTTATAAAGTTTTTCTTATTCATATATGTATATGTTCATGATATAAGTATAATTTTAACGGACTTTATATACCGTCATTATTTTAGAATGCAAGCATCATACGGAAATAACCGGCACGCGAATCACGTTCACAAATTATGTGATATCTTCCACCAGCCATACCGTGTGTCCATTGGTTGGCTGGAGAACGCTGTGTGCTACTCCAATAGTGTCCACTGTTAGTTCCTGACTCGACAGAGGTCATCTCATCACCATTTACATTCTTGAGACAACGGTTAATAACACTCAAATTCTTAGCGACTGTATCCCAGCACATTATAGAGGGCAAATACCAAGGAGTCACATTTGCCGGAATAGCTTCCGCTTCACGATAAGCCTTGATATACGCATAAGCATGGTCGCAAGTAGAAGGACTACCCATACCTTCGTAACACATAGTAAGTAACTGTGTATTATTGTATCCCATTAGTGCTGGGAAAACCAATGAAGCATCATTCTTGTTAACATCCTTCTCTGTGTTACAACCTACAAACTTGTTTGCCCAATTCTCATCTGAAGTAAACCAGTCTGAATAATAACCGGACTTACTTGAATGGAACATTTTCAAAGCAACATCATTTTGTTCACTATCTTTTACCACAGAATTCTTAATAGATAGCACTATACCGTGCGTACATGCAGGGAAATCGCGACGCAAAGCATCAACTTCTGCTGAATAGAGTTCAGTATGTGTTACACTGGGTTGTGAATTTCCTACATAACATACAATACCAATCACATTCTCCGGCACCGTTTCCGCATCTACTGAAACTATTTTTCCATCTGCACAAAAATAGTCTCCTACCTGCAAAGTATGGTTGATTTTACTTTTATCTTCGATGGTATACATTTTCGCCGTTCCTCCTTCCAGCGTACCTTTAGCTTCATATTCCATCTCACTTACTCCAGAATAAGTACCCTTAATTGAGAATTCCTTCTTCGGATTAACCAAGAAACGGTATGTATCCGTACTTTCCTGATAATAAGGAGTTGCTTGAGTATTGTTCACTGTAAACGAACCGGCTGTTAATGGTAACAAATAATCATCTATACCGCCATTTGTAAAGCTATAGGTCAAATTAGGCATCTTCACTACCGCAAGAGCCATCCGATGTTGCATAGTAAAAGCGATCTGTCCTTTCAAACGATCCCCCTGAACACTACCCGTACTCGTCATCAAATCATATTGTGTATAATTTCCTTCATTTTGTTCACTGCCTATTTTCCAATTGTTGACGTATGTTTCAAAAGGATCCACCTTCGTCGGATCAAAAGTCACATTCGCATTATACGGATAGTATGCATAAAAAGTCATCCGCTGAAATTGTGAACCTTTGTATTCAATAGGATCCCCTCCATCAGTCAATTCCCAATAGCCATCTGTCAGTGTGAATTTCCGATTCTTGATATCCTCTACCACCGTTTCTCCTCTTACCGCAAATATACCGATAGCATCTCCGTTAGAAAATCGGGTAGTATATCCATTCTCTGTAGCACGTGTCTTACCACTTTCGTCCATAAATCCTTCATCAGACACACTAATCTGAAATCCCTGCAAAGAATCCGGTGTTTCTCCGGTGAGTTCTTCATTTTGCGAGCAAGACGCAACTATGGCTGCGCCAGCCAGAAAAAGCATTGATATATAATTATATATTTTCATAAATCTCATGTTTATATTTTTAGCATTTTTATCTATATTAGATTGGTAAACAGATCACTTCACAACAGGCTGTGGAGTTACGGTTTCTTCTGTAATATTCCAACTAGGATTAGTTATCTCTGTTCCAGTTTCAGCTATACTCGGGTCGGATGTTATAGGATCGTGGTTTTCATCCTCCCATCCTATTATTTGCGTTTGTTCTGTAATTGTCAACACATAATTATTGTCCTCGTATTTATTTGTCTTGATGATGTAATTATAAGAAAATCCTGATTTCAATTCTGTCAAGTTAGCAAACTCGGCTTCATAAAGATAACCGTTCATTCTAGCTTGGATAGTTACTTTGCCTTGCACCTTCTGTGGCAGTAAAATAGCTTGTACTGTATAATTATCCTGCTCTCCTATTTTATCCCAATAAATATCATCTTTATCCGTAACAGGGTCTTCACTGACTGTTGTCTCCCCTGTTTTAGGATTAAATGTACCATTATTCTTAAGCCCAATAAGATAACAAGTTATATCTGCCAAGTCCACACCTTCGCCAGCTTGAAACTCCAATCTAATACGACTCATCACATGATTGAATGCTAATGTCACGTTCGGGGTTTGTGATGTAGCCTTCCCTTTAGCAAAAAGAAAATCTATCTTCGCACGTTCTTCTGCTGTAGCTTGATTGTCACTGGCTGTAGTCACTTCCAATACAGGTTGTTCTTCACCTGATGTACCAGAAAATGGAGCGTATGCCACTACATCATACTCTCCGGAACCTAATACCCAAATCTCTTCTGCATTTCCTCCTTTTGCTGCAAAAAGACCATTGCCCTTGTATTTGTAATGAATATTCACTTGTTCCGTACCACAAGTGATTCCTACCGAGTCTTCTGCCTCCCAGTTTGTTTCCGTAGCTCTTGTAACAAGATTGCTAGCCTCATGATTGTTTATTACTGCACTAAAAGAAACTTTCGCTCCCGTATCACCGGTAAACTGAATATCAGTTTCTTTAATATCGTTGCTACATCCTGCTAAAAGTAGTAAGGCAACAGCAGTTGTGACATAGTTTTTTTTCATACCATGTTTTTTAAAGTTAAACATATTTTTGTTGATTAGTAAAATCGTCGTAAAGTAAAAAAGACAATGGCTGCATTCTTTTCCAACCAGCAATTGAAATAAATGAAGCATTTTTTTTGTTGTTTCCCATATCTATTAGGTGCATCTGTTAAGTTAAACAAAAGTTAGATTCTCTTTTTAAAAGTAATTTTTCACACTCTACCTGTGAAAAAGTGTTGCAAACATAACGACTTAATCAAGATATAGCAATGCAGAATCGTACAAATGCATGGAAAATACCGTCTTTTGCACGATATTCCATGCTGTAGGAGCGATTTTCGATTAGTACCTAATGACTATGAACCTTTTTGTTTCTATTTTATTGTATGGAAAATAGTAATTTATAAACCTAAAAATGATATGGCGAATTTTTCAATTGTAGTTGTTCCAACTAAAAAATTATCAAATGGCAGACATCGAATAAGGATAGCCGTAGCACATCATTCTCAAACCAGATATATATCTACCCAATTTACTTTGGATTCTGCCAATCAACTAAAAAATGGTCGAGTAGTAAGGCATGAGAATGCAGCGAATATGAATGCCTGTCTTCGTAAACTAATCAATGAGTATGAAGAAATTGTTACATCGATCAGCTATTTACCAGCAATTTCATGTACCGAACTTATACGTATAATTACTTATGAACAAAAGAAAAAAGGTATAACCTTTCAAGCTGTTGCAAAAGAATACATGAATTTCATGAAAGGAGAAGAGCGGGAGAAATCTTATAAACTTTATAAGATAGCTTCCGAAAGATTAGTCAAATATATGAAAGGGGATTTTCCTTTAATTCAATTGACACCTATACATATCCAAGAATTTGCCAAAGTTCTTCACGAGGAGAATCTGGCAGATACAACTATCAGAATATATCTGACTTTGATAAAGGTGATATTAAATTATGCCGGTAAGATGAATTATGTATCTTACTCCATTCATCCTTTTGTCCTCTTTAAGATGCCGGCAAGTAATGTGCGGGAACTTGATTTGTCAATAGATGAACTGAAGAGAATACGTGATGTCCGGCTTTTAAAGCCTTCTTTATCCATGGTGAGAGATATTTTTATGCTTACCTATTATTTAGGTGGTATCAACCTGAGAGATTTATTAGTATATGATTTTAAAAATAAGAACGATATGCGTTATGTGCGTCACAAAACACGTAATAGCAAGAAGGGAGAAAATGAAATTGTATTTACTTTGCAGCCTGAAGCAAAAGTGCTCATAGATAAATATATGTCGAGAAATGGGCATTTGCAGTTTGGTAAATATTCATCTTATAAACAAATATATAGTTTAGTCTTCCGACATATAAATAAGGTAACAGAACTTTCGGGGGTAAAGAAAAAGGTTACTTACTATTCCGCCCGAAAGACATTTGCACAACACGGATATGATTTAGGCATTCAAATTGAAAAAATAGAATACTGTATCGGACACAGTATGAAAAATAACCGTCCTATCTTTAATTATATTAAGATTATGCAAGAACATGCCGATAAGGTGTTCCGTGCCGTACTTGACCAATTGCTATAGTATAGATAGTTTTTCACTGCTATTTTTAGTTCCTTCTTTTGCTAATCGATTTCATTCCGATCGCTATCATTTTTTCGTTCCACTATAGTTATCCGCAAAGTACACTATAGTTACCCTTGCGGATAACTATAGTCAAACGCAAAGATAACTATAGTGGAACGAAAAAAGATGTACTGTACTGGATTTAGTTGACAACTTCACTTGTTATACCTAAGTTAGTTTACTCAATATTTTTTAAAACCTAAATAAGTTTACTTGTCCCTTTGTAATTCC
>ENA-UOJJ01002427-UOJJ01002427.1-human-gut-metagenome-genome-assembly--contig:-CS66-NODE-2427-length-23272-cov-6.649309_pt1 | contig 23272 bp, 11 predicted proteins | sample MGYA00242343_ERZ723890 | MGnify/ENA metagenome assembly ERZ723890
AGATTGCGAAAGAGAACCAGCAGCCGCTGACTCTGGACAAGTCTGTCTATGATTTTGATATTTCCGTATATCTGTGCCACAACGGTACGCTCGGCGGAAAATACTGGAATGAAGAGGCAAGAGAAGCAATCGCAAAGACCGGACTTCGCGTATGGGCGTTCGACGGTCAACAGGATACCAACAACGTAGATAACGTGGCAGCTCTGATTGCAGATTACGAGAAAGCTGGCGTAAAGGATTACGATATCCGCCTGAGCGGCTATCCTACCAATATCTATTCCTACTGGGGCGAGAGTGATCACTCCACGACCCGTATTAACTTCTGGTACTTTGCAGACGAGCCTTTCCACGGTCCCGATGTAGACGTTGTGGATGGACAGCTGGTATATAATAATGAGCTGGAGCCCGGCGATACCTACACGCTGCCGGATGGTTGGTATGGCAAGAATGCAGGCTCCTCCAAGGATGGCTATGCGTATACCATTTATGCAGAGAACTTTGAAGACTGGGCGCTGCAGGAGATCGAACCGGAAGAGATTGTTCATACGCAGGCCATCACAGCTCCCGGCCCGTTCGGCCAGAAACTTTCGGCAGTCATCGTAGAGTACAAGGATACCGTAGATGCGTCGAAGCTGTCGGCGGATACCTACGAGCTGCGCGCGGAGACGAACAACCTGACCGGCGAGTACGCATGCTCTACGATTACACGTGTCTACACGAACTCCGAGCCGGAGCTGCTGCCGGAAGGTGCAGATTCCGTACCCGGTAAGTATGTGATCATCGAGACCGATAAGTATGATAAGGTTGGCCTTGTAGTTGATAATTACTACTACAAGACCGGCGAGGACACCACCGCTTCTCTGGCAATCCGCAAGGATCTGAACGACTGCTATGTAATCGGCATCGCGCAGAAGGCGGACATCGTTGACGCGGCGGGTGAAGTTCTGGCTCCGGCTTTCGAAGCAGTGATTGATCCAGACGACATCACCTTCCCGGTTCTGGACGAGTTTCAGTACCTGCATCTGAACGATAAGGAAGCAAATGATGTTCTGGCTGGCTTTACTTTTAAGAACAACAACTATGAGTACTCCATCAGCAGTAATACCACGAAAAGCGATCATCAAAATCTGACGGAGGACGACCTCCTCGGCAACCTGAACGAGGCGACTCTGTCCGGGCTGGGCGTGAACATCTGGTATCACCTGCCGGAGAATTATGATCCCGCGAAGAAGTACCCGTTATTCGTATATACGCACGGCACCGGCGAGTGTGTGACCGTGAAGGCAGCGGCGGACGGAACCGAGATCAACAATGTCGGTGTTCACTTTGCAGTGAATACGGCGGCTTCCATGTGGGCCGAGGCAGCTGACTACGGTTATGAGGATGTGATCGTGATTGCGCCTCAGTACTACAGCGGCAACCAGCCCCGTGAGGACGGTTACGAGAGAGATGACGCGATGCGTGCAGCATTCTGCTATGCGCTGGCGAACTTCGCAGTAGACCGTGACCGCGTCTATGTGACCGGTACTTCCCAGGGCGCAGGCCGTACCACAGCTCTGCTTCGTGACTGCGCAGATTATATTACAGCTATCGTAGTTCAGAACGGCGGCTACAGCTCCTACCTCTCCAAGCGGGAAGGCGGCGTGGAGATGCACGAGAAGATCATGAAGTTTGCGGCATCTCAGAATGTAGCGGTATGGTTCTTCCAGGGCAACGACGACTTTATCTCCCCGCCCGTAGTAGCGGAGACGATGTACACGGCTCTCTGGGACCTGTATAAGGAGAGCGGCAAGACGGAAGCATGGCTGCAGGACAACCTGCGCATCACGCATTTCCCGAAGAAGCTCTATACGGATATGAATGAGTCCAGTGCTCATTCCTCGATTAAGCCCACCTACGAGTGGTACGCGATCTATGACAATGACCGTTACTACGGAACCTATTCCGATGCCGAGGAGAGTCTGGGTAAGGATTTGGATCTGGTATACGGCAAGAACGATCCCAACGGCTACAAGGGCATGATGGACTGGGTTCTGTCGAAGAAGAAATCCGAGCTGAACGAGGAGACTCTTCAGGAGCAGGTAGAGAGCATTGACACCGTAACCATCCCGAATTTCTATGGACAGAAGGTCGGCACCGTAACCGTAACCTTTAAGGATGGCACCGATATGGCAGCTGTTGAGAAGGCCGGCGTAAAGCTGTACGACCGCGGAAGCCTGAATGCACAGTTCGGAGAGATTAAGGTTTCGGATGTAAAGTATGACGGCAACAAGGCAATCCTGACGATTGATCAGGGCAGCGAGAAGCTGACGGACCGCAGCCGCAACGCTTTCGGCGTATATGCGACGACAGGCTGGTATATCGATACCGCAGGCAACATCTTTGCAGGCTCCGAGGATACGACGGATGCTCTTGGCATGACGATCCATGCAAATAAGACCCGCAAGGGTTATCAGGCCCGCAAGAACCTGGATCTGATCCTCTGCGTAGGCACGGAAATCCCCGATGGCCTGGCGATGACCGACGGAATCGGCAACCTGCTTCGCAACACCGCATGGAATACCGTTGTGAATGAAGGCTATGACCGTATCGAGAGCATGATGATCGATGTCAGCTGGAAGGCCGAAGGCTACACGATGATGAGCGATGAGGGATATGTTCCGATTCAGGTGATCTGGCCGGAAGGCTACGACGCGAAGCGTGCGGAGAAGTACCCGGTGGTTGTATACCAGGCGGGCGCAGGCCTGTGCTACTGGGAGCTGACGGATACCAGCGTGGACGGCGTTCTGGCTCCGGCGAATAATCCGGGCGGAAACGTTGCCTTCGACAACATGATGACCGGCTGGGCGGAAGCATATCCGGAAGCCATCATCATGAGTGTGGATGTTCACAGCGCGGATCAGGTTGTCTCTGCGAAGGAGATCACCGGCGTGCTGGATCATTTCATCAAGAATTACAATGTAGATAAGGACAGAATCGTGGGTGTAGGCAACTCCTTCGGCACGGTTATCCTGTCAGATGTGATCCGTCAGCGTCCGGATCTGATCTCCGCATTCGTAGAGAATAACGGCAGACTGGGTAATCCGACCGACGGCTCTACCGTAGACGGCACGCTGGAGCACAGCGCTATCAAGCACTGGACGGCAGCAGAGCTGCAGGCCGTTCTGGATAATCAGATCTCGATCTGGTTCTTCAACGGCGAGACCGATTCCGCACATCCGGCGGTTCAGCAGGATATCTACACGATTATGCAGCAGCAGTACAAGGCTGCTGGTATGAGCGACAAGTGGATCAGCGAGAACCTGAGAGCTTCCGGTTATCAGTCCTGGAACTTCAAGGCCTGGGGCGAGACTGATCATTCCTGCACGAAGATCACGGCATGGTACTACCTGACGAAGCCTTACCTGACTCCGAATGAGAATGGCGTGGCATTAAAGCCGGGTGACACCTACCGCTTCACCGGCAAGGAGAACGCAAACTACTACGGCGCTGACAAGTTCGATTACAAGGTATATGCGGAAAGCGTATCCGAGTGGGTGAAGAACGTATTCGCAGGCAAGTATGCGGATACGGATGAGCCTGATGTTCCGGTAACGCCGGTATATGACGATGTAGAAGCCTTCGTTGCCCGTCTGTACGAGAAGGTTCTCGGCAGAACTCCGGACGCGAAGGGTCTGGCCGCATGGGTGAATGTCCTGAAGAAGGGCACGAACGGCGGCGAGGAAGTTGCGAAGGGCTTCATCTTCAGCGATGAGTACATCAAGAAGAACACCAGCAATGACGCTTTTGTAGAGATGCTCTACAACACGCTGCTGGGCCGCAATTCCGACGCGGCAGGCAAGAAGGCATGGACCGCTCAGCTCGATAAGGGCATCGCGAACCGCGAGCAGATCGTGGAGGGCTTCATCCATTCGCCGGAATTCATCAGCATCTGCCGGAAGACTAATATCTTTACGACGGCTGCGGAAGCATTTGCTGCACGTCTGTACACGAAGTGCCTGGGCAGAGATTACGACAAGGCAGGTCTGTTGGCATGGTCCACACTGCTGCACAGCCAGGCAATCGGCGGCGGTGAGGCTGCGAAGGGATTCTTCTTCAGTCCTGAGTTCGAGAAGATGAACCTGGACGATAAGGAGTTCGTAAGCCGCTGCTACCGTACCTTCCTGAACCGTGAGCCTGACGCGAAGGGTTTGGCGGATTGGATGCGCGTTCTGGCAGAAAGCAAGGATCGCGAGTCCATTCTGGACGGCTTCATCGGATCGGATGAGTACGCAAAGCTCTGCGTATCTTATGGAATCCGCAGATAAGTGTGAAGTTGTCGGCAGTATTGTTTCCGCCGACAGGTGAAAAACTGAAGAGTGTAAGGCAGGCAGCTGATATCAGCCTTTGACAGGAGACTGCCTGCATTTACCGGAAAGCCGCTGACGCAATTTGAGGTCAGCGGCTTTCTTTTTGTATTTTAATGGAGCAGAAAATGAAAAATATGTAATTTATATCCCCCCACCCGGCTTGTGAAGTATATTTTAATACTTTACAATGACTGATAGCGGAGAGGATGAAAGAATGGCAAAAACAAGGAATTTAACAAAAGGGAATATTGTGAAAAATCTGATATTTTTTGCAATTCCGCTACTGTTAAGCAGTTTGGTACAGCAGCTATATAATACAGTAGATCTGATTTTTGTAGGCAATATGATTAGCAAGTCGGCTTCGGCAGCTATTGGCGCAAGTTCACTTCTGATTACATGTCTGGTTGGATTTTTCGGAGGTATGTCGGTAGGAACCGGTGTGGTAGTGTCACATATCTTCGGAGCAAAAGATTATGGAAAACTGAGCCGTGCGATACATAATGCAATCGCTTTTAGCCTGGCTGGCGGATTTTTTTTGTTTGCTGTTGGCTTTTTATTTGCACCGGTATTTTTGGCCTGGATTCATACACCGGCGGAGCTTCATGCAAATGCGGTAGGTTATCTGCGGATTTACTGTATTTCATTTGCATCTATGTTTGTCTACAATATGGGCTCCGGTGTGCTGCGCGCGGTAGGAGATTCCCGATCTCCTCTATATGCTCAGCTGGCAGGAGGTCTGGTGAATGTGGCAGCAGATTACTTCCTGATTCGGATTATGGCGAATGGTGTTTTCGGAGTTGCACTGGCTACGCTTTTTTCTCAGACAGTTGCGGCAGCTCTGACGTTGTATCGTCTGCATAAGATGGATTCGGAATATGCGTTCCAATTTCGAAAGATTCGCTTTTCCACGGACATTTTGAGTGAAGTGATTCGGATAGGCGTTCCGGCAGGAATTCAGTCTCTTGTGATTACATTGTCCAATGTGATGGTTCAGTATCATATTAACTCCATTAGTGAGGACGCAATCGCAGCTTTTACGGCCTATTTTAAAGTAGAGCTTATTATCTACCTGCCGATTGTGGCAATGGGACAGGCTGCAATGGCTTTCGCAGGACAGTGTAAGGGCGCTGACGACAGGGAAGGAATACGAAAAGGGACAAAAATCTGTTTGCTGCTTAGTATAATTATGACAATTGTTATCAGTGTGCTGGCGCTGCTGTGCGGTGCTGCACTTTTCCGTGTTTTTATAAAAGAAAAGGCAGTGATAGAACTTGGATGCAGGATCATCCGCATATCATTCCCGTTCTATTTCCTTTATTGTATTCTTCAGATTCTGGGAGACAGTTTGCGGGGATGCGGAGAGGTTCGCTGCCCGATGCTGATTGTGCTGATGAACATATGTCTGCTTCGAACGGGACTCCTGTTTTTGATAGCGCCGCAGGGAGAAAGTGTGGAAAGCGTGGCGTCCGTATATCCGGTTACCTGGGGAATAACAGCTGTTTGTATGATAGTATATTACCTGCATTATCATAAAAAAGAGATTATAGTACAAGAGAAAAGAGGATTGACATGAATAAAGAAGAAAGAGATCGCCGCTGGGCCAGTGGCGAAGGATATAATCGCTATATCTCCAGCGAGCTGGATTCTTTTCGAAAGAATGCGTGGAAGCTTCAGATTGGAAAGCACCTGAACGGAAGAAAAGGGCTTGAAATTCTGGATGTAGGTACAGGACCTGGCTTTTTTGCCTGTATTCTTTCCGAAGAAGGACACCATGTGACAGCGATTGACAGCTCAGAAGGAATGCTGGAGAAAGCCAGAGAAAATGCGGAACGGCTTGGCGTAGAGCCGAAATATTTGCAAATGGATGTAAATCGGCTGGATTTCCAGGATCAGACCTTTGACGTGGTGGTGATGAGAAATGTGACATGGACGCTGGAACATCCGGAGATGGTTTATGCGGAATTCAAGAGAGTGCTGAAAGAGGGCGGACTTCTGCTGATATACGATGCGAACTGGCATATGCACTTTTTTGATCCGGAGAAGATGAAGAGGGTAAGAGAACGGGAGGCACGGTACTTACAGAAATATGGACGCCGGGAAGTGGTTTCCGGGGGTGATATGGAATATTTTAAAACGGCTCCGCTGACCAACACGGTGCGACCTGACTGGGATGTCAGAATTTTGAATCATCTTGGCATGCACGTTGAGATCACAGAGGATATCGGGCGCTTTGTTTATGAGGAATGGGAGAAAGATCTTTACGGCGAGTCGCCGCTCTTTGAAGTCTGTGCAGTGAAAAGCGTAAAATCAGATGCTGAGAAGAATATGTGGAGTTACTGGCAAAAGCGAGCGGAAAGCTTTGGCTTGGATTCGAGCGGGAAAGGAATTCAGAATATACAGGAACGTTTCCGGCGTTATCTTCCGGAGAGACGAGCTAAAGTTCTGGATATCGGCACGGGAACAGGAATCATCGCCATTTCGCTGTCTATGATGGGACATGAGGTAACCGCAGTGGATCTCTGTACCAATATGCTGGAGAAGGCCGGAGAAAATGCCAGGACGTATGGCCAGCAGATTCCGCTGGTTTGTGCCAGTGCGGATGAACTTCCTTTTGAAGATGATTCTTTTGACGTCATTGTGTCGAGAAATGTGACGTGGGCTCTTGCGGAACCGGAAAAAGCTTTTCTTAGCTGGAAGCGTGTGTTGAAGCCGGGCGGGCTTCTTGTGTATCTGGATGCGAATCATTATTACTATTTATTTAATGAGGAGGATCAGAAGAACCGGGAACGTATCATTAAGATTAATGGTTCGGCTCATATGCAGGATCGAAAGGGAGCATATGATTATTCGCTTTGTGATCAGACGGCTCTTGAACTCCCGATGTCGCGTTTCAACCGTCCGAGGGAATGGGATGAGGTCAATCTTCCCAGGTTTGGTTTTCAGATTATAAACAAAGAGGTTTCTTATCCTCAGAAACTTCTAAAATATGGAATCGGAAAAGGATACTACACGGAGTTCCTCATTGCGGCCATGAATGAAAAGTGAGCGGAGGTATGAAAAAGTATATTGTAAAAAGGCTGTTGTGGATCATTCCCATTATGCTGTTGATTTCTTTTATTGCCTTTTCACTTATGTATTTATCGCCGGGAGATCCTGCAGTGATTTATCTGTCCCAGGGAGGAGATGCGCCTGCGGCAGAGGCGGTGGAGGAGCTTCAGCAGAAACTGGGGCTGGATGAATCTTTCTTCACACAGTATATTCGATGGCTGGGGAAACTTTTTCATGGCGATATGGGAACCTCAATTTTTACCGGAAATCCGGTGAAAGAGGAGATCTTGAGATATTTTCCGAATACGCTGAAGCTGACGCTGCTGGGAATGCTGCTGACATTGCTGATTTCGATCCCGCTTGGTGTCTTGTGCGCCATACAGGAGAATCGATGGCTGGATCTGCTGATTCGTGGGCTGACGTTTGTCACCGGTTCTCTGCCTGGTTTTTTTGCGGCTATGCTGCTGACATATTTTTTGGGCGTGCGGCTGAAATGGCTTCCAACCATCAGCTCCGGAAAGCGGATCGGGATTCTTATGCCGGCTTTGACATTGGCGCTCTGTCTGTCAGCTACCTATATCCGGCAAATCCGGGCAGCGGTTGTGAAAGAGTTGGGAGAAAACTATATTCGCATGGAACGTGCCAGAGGATTAAAAGAACGGATGGTTCTGTATCAGGGGGCGTTGAGGAGTGCGATGCCATCAATTATGACCGTTGCAGGTATTAATATCGGTAATCTGCTGGGAGGAACCGCTATTATAGAAATGGTATGTACTTATCAGGGCATGGGACGGCTGGCAGTGGATTCTATTACGAATCGTGATTATCCGCTGATGCAGGGGTATGTACTTGTGATGGCAGTCGTTTATGTGCTGGTGAATCTGGTTGTGGATATTGCCTATGCCTATATGGATCCAAGAGTAAAGCAGGAATATATTCTGGAAGGAATGAAAGGAGCAGAAAGTGGGAGAAAAGACAGGAAGAACAGGAAAATTAGCTCGGAGTGACAAGAGATTCCTGTTCTGGAGCGTGGCGGTTCTGGCGCTGTTGATATTTTCACTTTTGGCTCCGCATCTGGCTTCGCATGATCCCTATGAGATTAACCTTTCCCTGGTTACAGCGCCGCCGGGCAGTGAATACTGGATGGGGAATGATTATGTTGGGCGCTGTATCTTCTGCCGGTTGCTTCACGGGGCAGCCCGGTCAATTTTTGCGGCAGTCCTGGTGGTGATGCTCTCGTTTGTTATTGGTACTCTGATCGGTACGGTTTGCGGTTATGCCGGAGGCAGGATAGATATCATTGTGATGCGGCTGGTAGATGCGGTTCAGGCATTTCCCAATCTGATTTTCAGTATTTCAGTAGCGGCTATGCTGGGCAGCGGCTTAAAAAACTGCATCATTGCCATGGTAATTACAGGATGGACACAATATGCGCGTCTGGCCAGAACAAAAGTGCTGGATATTAAGAAAAAAACGTATGTGCGCGCGGCCAGAGTATCCGGAATGTCAGGTCTGGAAATTCTGTTATACACGATATTGCCGAACAGTCTGTCTCCGCTGATTGTGGCGGCAAGCATGCATGTAGGAAATGCCATATTGAGCTTCTCCGGCCTTTCCTTTCTGGGACTGGGCAGTCCGCCTCCCTATCCGGAATGGGGAACAATGCTGAATGATGGAAGAAGTACCTTTCAGACAGCTCCCTGGACAATCCTTTTTCCGGGAGCAGCGATTGTATTGACCGTTATGATTATGGGAATGTTTGGGGACAGCCTGAATGCGAAGTTAAATCCGCGAAAAGACGAAAGTAATGAGATTTAGAGCAAAAATTTAAAATAAGTGGAGGAAAGATTAATGATGAAGAGAAAAGCAAAAGGACTGATTTGCATTGCCATTCTTGGCAGCATGCTGGCAGGCTGCGGGAATAAAGAGGTATCTACGACAGCATCTGATATGAAATCGGAAGATGTCGAGCTGACTTATTGCGTAAATTCAAGCAATGCATCGGCGGGAGTTACACATGATCCTGCGGTAGATTATACGGGATCCCGAAGTCTTTTCCGGGGGACCTGTGAAACGTTATTTGTGCTGGATGATGATACGAAAGAAGTAAAAGGATTTCTTTGCAGCGATTGGAAGCAGACGGATGATACAACATGGACATTTACAATTCGGGAGGGCATTACCTTTACGAATGGCAATCCTCTGGATGCGGAGGCCTGTCGTGCTGCGCTGGATTATATTTTTACGAATAATACACGGCTGGGAACGCTGGCAGATGTATCTTCTATGGAGGCGGACGGACAGGTATTAACCGTTCATACGAATAAAATCTGTGCGATTCTTCCGCGTATATTGTCCGATTCCAATGCCATCATTTTTGATACTACGGCATCGGAAGATTATAGTAAGGGGCTGGTAGGAACCGGTCCGTATATTCTTGACAGTGTGGATGCGGAAGGAAACTGCGAACTTTCTAGAAATGAGAATTACTGGCAGGGAATGCCGGCGGCGTCAAAGGTTCATACAAAAGCAGATCTGTCGGCGGACGCGGTTACGCTGGCCATGCAATCGGGTGAACTGGACTGGGCCTCCGTATCGGATTCCGATCTGAAGCTGTTTGAGGGGAATGACGATTATGTAATCAGTGAATATAATGGACGGCGTGTGTATTACCTGTATGTAAATCCGAATTATACGTTTACCCAGGATCCTGCTCTTCGAGAGGCATTAACATACGCGTTTAATCGCCAGGAGATTGTGGATGGCGTGTACGCCGGACATGGTTCGACGACTCGTTCTATCTTTACAGAGGATTCCCAGTTCTATACGGAGGAATATCTGCAGCCGGACTTTGACCAGAATAAAGCGAAGGAACTTCTGACAGCTGCAGGATATACCGATACCGACGGTGATGGCTTTGTAGAAAAGAATGGGGAACCGGTAAAACTGAATATTACGTATTATGATAAGAATGGATTTAAGACGCTTAGCGAGGTAATCCAGTCGCAGTTAAAGGCTATCGGAATCGATTCCGAAATCACGGTAACGGACTCTATCGCAGATACGCTGATGAACGGAGAATACAATCTCGGAACGTACGGATATAATACAGAGACTCTGGGAGATTGCTACAACTATTTGCAGCCGGTATTTGGTACAGGTGCTACATCCAATTTTACAAAGTTTTCCAATGAAAATGTGGACAGGCTTCTGGATGAACTGACAGTGACTGCAGATGAAGAGCAGAGAGCGAAGATTGCGCAGGAGATGCAGCAGTATCTGTATACAGAGAACGATCATATTTATTTAATGCATGTACTGAACTACCAAGTGGCAAAAAAAGAAGTCAGGAATCTGACCGCTCAATTCGGAAGTGACCAAGGGGACGCTTCTATTTTATGGAAGATCACGAAAGAATGAAAGACGCTGCATTATTGAGGATATCGAACCTGAATACGATGTATGGAAATTCCCTGATTTTGAAGGGAATTTCCATGTCTGTAGGACATGGTGAAATTGTGGGAGTTGTAGGCGAATCCGGCAGTGGGAAGAGTACCGTCATTTATTCCGCTATGGGACTTCTTGGAAAGGGAGGTCGTGTGGCATCTGGAGAAATTCGTTATAAGACGCAGGATCTGTTGAAAATTTCGGCGGAGGAATTACGAAGATTGCGCGGCGAGAAAATGACTCTGATTGCGCAAAATCCAATGGATTCCTTCCATCCTATTCGAAAAATCGGGAAGGAACTGCGATTGTTTGTAAAAGCACATCAGACAGTAAGTTATCCGAAAGCAGAGAATGAGATGCTGCGGCTGATGGAAAAATTCGGCTTGCGTGACGGGAGAGAGATTCTGGGGAAATATGCCTTTGAACTCAGCGGGGGTATGTGTCAGCGAACGGCTGCTGCTCTTGCCATGGTAAGAAAACCGGAAGTACTTTTTGCAGACGAGCCTACCAGTGCGTTGGATGTAACCGTGCAGAAGCAGGTGGTGGAAGAGATGCTGCGTGTAAGAGAAGAGGCAGGAACGTCGATCTTGATAGTTTCCCATAATATTGGCGTAATCTCTTATATGGCGGATAAAATCTATGTAATGTATGCAGGCAGTGTTGTAGAATATGGGAGCACCAGGGAGATCGTACGATATTCGGCGCATCCATATACTCAAAATCTGATACAGGCTGTTCCCAAAATGAATCAGCCGGTTTTCCGGGCGGCAGGCATTGCCATGAGAGCGCGGGAAAGCAGCGGATGCCCGTATGTGAATCATTGCCCGGAGAAAAAGAAAATATGTGAAGAACAAATGCCGGCTTTCCAGAAAATTTCGGATGGACATTATGTTCGTTGCTGGCAGTCAGGCGGGGGATTGTAAATGGAATTGCTGAAAGTGGAAAATCTGGATAAATCTTTTCTTTCCAGCAGACGCGCAAAACTGGTTCATGCAGTGAATCAGGTCAGCTTTACTGTAAACAGTGGAGAATTTGTGGCTCTGGTTGGAGAGAGCGGATCCGGAAAAAGCACTGTGGCTCAGATTGCGGCGGGACTTACACCTGCGGATTCCGGAGCGGTTTTTCTGAAGGGAAAGCGTGCTGCATATCCGTATTCCCGGGAATATTATAAGATTATGCAGATGGTATTTCAGATGCCTGTGGATTCTTTTGATCCCAGGTGGAGAATCGGGAAGGTTCTGGAAAACATTCTGAAACGATTTGCGTATCCGGGAAATCGCAGGATGAGAGCAGCCGAACTTTTATCTATGGTAGGACTTCCTCTGGCATATCTGGATAAGTTTCCTGCTCAGATGAGCGGAGGGGAATGTCAGAGAGCGGCTTTGGCCCGCGCGTTGGCTGTGGGGCCGGAACTTTTGATTTGCGATGAAATCACAAGCGCTCTTGATGTGAGCGTCCAGGCTCAGGTTATAGATTTACTTCTGCAGTTAAAAGAAAAAACAAAGATTTCTTTGCTGTTCATTTCGCATGATCTGGCTCTGGTGCAGGGGATCAGTGACAGAGTTTTGGTTATGAAAGATGGGATGATTGTAGAGAGCGGCAGCACCAGTGAAGTTCTTGTAGCCCCCAGCACTGCATATACAAGAAAATTAATTCCGTCACTGATCACGATCGAAGACGCAGAAAAGGAAAGCTACTGACGCAATGAAAAGTCAGCAGCTTTCTTTTTTGCGAGTAATTGTGAATTTTCAGACTTTCACATTTTTGTTCCAAAAGAAATTGCAAACAGAGAGCGGAAACGATATAATACAGGTTATAAACAAAAATGTGGGAGAGGTTTCATTAGTGAATAAGAATTCTCTGTATTTTTCTTTAAAAAAGGCGATTCATACCTTTCGTCTGAAAAGTATTTTCTGCAGAATCCTCGTGGTGCTTGTGGTGCTGATTCTGGGAATCTGCAGCCTGTTCTATCTGGTGATCAGCAGTCACTATCGGGAGAGCAGTCAGGAACACGAGATTAACGGCAATTTGGCGGCTCTGAATCTGATCGGGAATCAGATGGAGGATCAGATCCTGAAATCCGAGACGCAGTTGGAAGAGCTACTGGATCTAAATGTTCTGGAGATGCTGGCTTCGCAGGAGGATATTTTCTCGAATCCGGCTGCGCTTGATATTGTACAGAAGCTGAAAAAGCTGGCGGATGAGAATCCGCTGATTGCGCGTGCCTTCCTTTATACGGAGCAATGGGATGCGCTGCTCTCCTCGGATCAGACGGTGAAGCCGCTGGACGATACGGAGGAGGCCTCGGTGGTAGCGTATTGCCGGGCGCAGAAGATGGAGAATACGATTGCAATGTTCAACGGAAATCTCTACCTGTTCTGTGAACTGCCCGGAGGCAGGCGCTCCGTGTTGGGAGCCATTGAGATTAATGGGGACTCCTGGTACCAGAACTTTTCGGAAAACGTGACGACGTTCCGCCCGGATTTTGAGATTTATCCTTTCCTGGGAGATGCTCCGCTCTTCCCGGATCAGATCGAATATCCGGATGAGCAGGCGTTCGAGGTTGTAAACCGTGAAGTGCGGAATTACGGGGATGAAGTCTGCGAACTGCCGAATGCTGCCGGAAAGCTTCTGGCTCACAGCTGCAGCAGTGTGGAACTCCATTTGTTGGGTTTTCTGGATGAAAATGAGGGGGCGCTCTCACTGGGAGCAGTTCTGCAGGACTCTTTCCCTGCGTTGTTACCGGCGTTTCTTCTGCTAGTTGCCGCCGGTATCGTTCTGATTGTCCTGATTTGCCGGCCGATGTGGCGGACTCTGCAGGCGATCCTAGAGCAGAGAAATCCGGAAGGATCCGGCAGTGAACTTGCGACACGGGGGACGAAGAATGAATTTGAGCTGATCAGCAGCCTGTTTCAGGAGCAGAAAAATCATGAAAACCGCCTGAGTGAACTGCTGCAGAAGAGCAGCCGGGCAGTGACGGAACAGGTGCTGCGGGATATTATTGATGGAAATGAGAAGAACGAGACGGTGATCCGCAGAACTTTTTCGGAGATTGCGGCTCCGTTTGACTGTGATCTTTCCTACAAGATCATTCTGGCTGAGGTTCTGCGGGAGGGAGAAGAGGATTTCTCGGCGGTTGAAGCGGAGATTAGCCGGATTGCTCTCAGAGATCTGGCCAGGAATTTCTGGAAGGAGAAAGCGCAGTGCCATATCCTGAATCATAATGACCAGAGAATTGTAATTGTGCTGGGATTTCCCCGGGAACTTTCCGTGCGGAATATCCGTGCCTGGGAGGAGGAGTTCGGAGAATTATGTATCAGCCGCTTTCAGAATTCTCCGGGGACGCCGGTTCTGGGAGTCAGTGCAGTATTTTCTGATGTGTTTTCTCTGGATGAGGCTTTCGTGGGCGCGCGCGAGGAACTTCGGAAAAAACTCTACTATAATACAGAGAACAAAGATCCGAAGGATGTGCGCTCGGTTTATAAGAATAAAGTACATCTCTGCCTGGAGAGGATCAGCAGAGAGCCGGAGGAGGCCGCGCAGAGCATGCGATTGATTCTGCAGAGTACAGAGAAATATCCAGAGGAAGAGCGCCAGATCTGGCTGGACTATATCGATGAAATCCTGGAATACCTGCTGCGCAGTCAGATTCTATGTGAAGAACGATGGCTGGAGGGACGCATGGCTTTTACCGTGGAAGAGGGCTTTGCTGAGAGGAGAGAACAGTTGAAAGCCTGGCTGGAGCAGTTCCTGGAGAATGTTGTAGAGAAAATCATGGAGCAGGCCGGAACGGCGCAGGTGCATTACCTGGAGCAGGCGAAGAACTATATCCGGAATCACTATGACGATAGCAATCTGTCGCTTCTGACTGTGAGCGAAAACTGCAGCATCAGCCGCGGCTATCTCTCCAAGCTTTTTGCAAAGTATTCGGATGGAAGCTTCACCGATTATCTGAACTGGTATCGGGTTCAGCAGGCATGTGAACTTCTGAAGACGACCGGATTTTCCGTGCAGGAAATCGGTTTGAAGACAGGATTCAATTCGCCGCAGAGTTTCAGCCGGGTATTTAAGAAGCATATGAATGTTACGCCGTCTCAGTACCGCGTACAGAAGAGAAGGCAGGGGATGTAGCATGAAGGAAATTAGAAGAAATCATAATAGAAGAGTGTGGAGCACCGGGCTGCTGTTGCTTTGTCTGATTCTGCTTGCCGGATGTGGCGCTTCCGAAACGCCGGTTTCCTGGTTTTCTTACCATGAAGAGGAAACTGTGAGTCTGGATGCGGAGTCAGAGGAAAAGGAATGTACGACACTGATCCTGACACATTCGCAGGAGGAAGGAAGTTCGATCTATGAGATGGCGGAAATATTTAAGGAACGTCTGGAGGCGGTTTCGGACGGAAAATACCAGGTTGAGATTTATCCCGCGAATACTTATGGAAGGATTGCGGGCAATTATCACGCGGTAAAGTCAGGGCGGATTGAAATGCGGATCGGCGGCAACAGCGATTCCTGTATGGATATTCTGTCGTGGATTCCGGCCTTTACGGATGTGGAGCCGGAACAGCTGATGGAGAAGCTGCAGCCGGACAGCCCGCTCTATGCGCTGATTCAGAAGGAGTGTGAGCAGGACGGCTGCCGCCTACTGGGGATGATGTCACCGATGTACCGGGTGCTGACCAGCAGCCGGAAGATCTCGTCAGTGCAGGATTTTTCAGGACTTACGATCCGCACGGTCGAGAGAGAGGGTGATACGCGCTTCTGGTCGCAGCTCGGAGCAAAGCCAACGTCAGCCTATGATATTGATCAATTGTATACGGCACTTCAGATGGGGCTTGTCGATGCTGAGGAGAATCCGATTGAGGTGATCTGCAGCCGGAAGTTCTATGAATATCAGGATTATTTTGTTGAGACAAAACATCGTTTTCTGCTGAATGGTTTCTTTATTAATGAAACATTCTGGGACAGTTTGCCAGAGACGGATCAGGGGATCTTCGAAGATGCCGTATCGTATGCGTTGCGTGAAGGCGATATCTATGCGCAGGAGAAGCAAAAAGAATACGAAGCCCTGATCGGAGAAAATATGGAGATCGTGGAGCTTTCGGAAGAAGATCATGAGATGATTCGCCAGACAGGCGGTGCTACCGTGAAAGCTTGGCTGGAGGAGATCTATGGCACAGAAAATGTGCAGAAAATACTTGACAGCCTGGAGTAATTCCGGTATAGTACAGACAACAAAAGGGAGTAGCTGGCGCCGGAAGGCGTGTGCTTTTCGTCAGTACGATGGTTTTTCCATCCGGAAAGGAATGAAACAGCGAGACTTTTGCCATAATTCTGGCAGGGGTCTCGTTTTTTATTGGTAACAGCGGAAGCAAGCGGGAACCCGGAGTTTACACACAAGGAGGTAGCAACATGGTCATTCAGGTACTTATTCTTATCGCAGGTTTTCTTCTTCTCGTTAAAGGCGCGGACTGGTTCGTGGATGGCGCAGCTTCGTTGGCGGAGCGGATGGGAATTCCGCAGCTGGTGGTCGGACTGACGATTGTTGCGATGGGGACCAGCATGCCGGAAGCGGCAGTCAGTATCGCGTCAGCTCTGAAAAATAATCCGGAGATTGCAATCGGCAACGTCGTGGGGAGTAATACGCTGAACATTCTTCTGATTCTTGGGCTGACTGCACTGATTCATCCTATTCGGATTCAGCGGTCAACCATTCGATATGAAATGCCCTTTATGATCGCTGTTACGCTTCTTTTGACGGCTTTTGGAATCAGCGGAAGCCGGATCAGCCGTACCGAAGGCGTTATCTTCTGGGGATTGTTTATCCTTTATTTTGTATATCTATTCTGGCTGAGCCGGAATCACCGAAATCAGGGAACGGAAGAACTGAAAGATTCTGCTGCGTCCGGAATTACGGCTGCTTCGGTTTCTGCAGAGGAGAGCGTGGAAACGAAGGGAGGAAAGCAGCAGAAGAAGCATTCGATCCTCTGGTATCTGGCAGAAATTCTGATTGGCGGAGCAATGGTTGTCTGGGGCAGTGACCTTGTTGTAGACAGCGCAACGGTGCTTGCCGGAATGTTCGGCATGAGCGATCGCATGATTGCTCTTACGATTGTAGCATTCGGAACGTCTCTTCCGGAGCTGGTGACTTCCGTGACGGCAGCGCGAAAGGGCAACGCGGATCTCGCAGTGGGAAATGTGGTTGGCAGCAATATTTTTAATATTCTGATGATCATCGGGACGGTAGCTCTGATTCGTCCGATTCCTTTCGCTGATGCTTTTTACCTGGATCTGGGAGCAGCGATTATCAGCGCAATGGTTCTCTGGTTCGGAAGTATTCCTTCGCAGCGGCTGGGACGTGCGATGGGAGCATGTCTGCTTCTTCTGTATGCTGGTTATTTTGTAATTCTTTGCCGGTAGTTAGTGTTTAGTGGTTAGTGAGCAGTTCTTCGGGGCTGCTCTTTTTGTATGGGAGAAGATTTTTTCTTGAATATACCGGGGATTTCTGCGAAAATGCGTGGGTTGGCACGGGATATGGTGAAGAAATGTACATTATTTAAACTGATAAACAAAAATTAAGAAATGTACATGGATTTTAAGCATGACGGATGATCGAAAGAATTGAAGATTGCCTTTGTACACAAAGTTGATTAAACTGGGGAGCATGAGCGGCTGCCCCATAGCAGCTGCGGAGAAGCACAAAGAGGCACCAGAAAAAGGAGGAAAAAAGATGTCTTCAGGAAGTAAACGACATCAGGTGCGCAGGATGATGGCAGGTTTGCTGTCGTTAACAATGGTTGCAACCCTTGTTACCCCGGCAAGCAGCCAGGTATACGCTGCCGCACTTGATGACACACAGGCAGAAGCGCCTGCAGCAGAAGCAGAAGTTCCCGAAGCGGAGCCGGCAGAGGACGCAGAAGCGCCTGCCGAAGAAGTAGAGGCTCCCGCAACCGAAGTGGCGGACGAGACCGCTGAGACGGTAGAGGTTTCGGCAGAGGAAGTCTTCAAGAAGGAAAACCTTTCCATCGATGACATTAAGGAGATCCAGGCGATCACCGATATGACGATCTATGGTCAGGGTCTGGTTGAGGTGGACATCACCTACAAGGATGGCGTAGATGTCAGCGGTGTAACCGCAGCAGACTATGTACTGCAGGATCGCGGATCTCTCACCCCGGATTTCGGCGAGATCGAGATCGCATCCGCAGAGGTTGACGGTCAGACCGTAACCCTTGAGATTGCGAACGACACCGGCGCAACCGAAGCCAACAAGCTGATCTATAACGGCCCCAACAAAGAGGGTGTCCGTCAGAGAAATGCTTTCGGTATCTACTGCACCGGCGCATGGTACCGCGGAACCGATGGCAAGATCTATTATGGTAAAGACGACAACGACGCATACGAGAACAACACCACCGGCATGGGCTATCAGGCCAGAGAGTCCCTGGAGCTGAAGCTCAGCCATGCAGGCGAGACCGCAACGGCTGACCTTGCCAATGAGGACGGCAGCTACAAGGCGGATGGTCTGTGGCTTCCCACGATTGATGAGAACTTCGGCGAAGGCGGCCTGATTACCTTCGAAGAGGCTGGCATCAAGATCGAGTCCACGGCAAAGGATGCAACCGATGGAACCGCTGACCAGTATGTTCGCGGTTATATCCATGTTCCGGAGAACTACGACGGCCAGAAGGCACTGCCTCTGGTAATCACCATTTCCGGTAACGGTACTTCTTTCTGGATTCTTTCCGATGGAACCAACAACTTCGGAACCAACGTAATGTACGATGCAGCTACCACCGCATGGCTGGATAAGGATGTTATCGTAGTTGGTATCCATGACCGTTCCACGGTTGGTAAGGGTGGCGAGAATTACGACTATGTTGTAGATGACTGCAATGTAATCAAGTACATGCTGGACAACTACAACATCGATGAGGACAATATCATTATCCATGGTAATTCCCGCAGCACGATGGCATCCAGCACGATTATTCAGGCACTGGCCGGACAGCCTTACAGCGCCGGACAGGATGCACCGACCTGGGGCAGTGCTCCGAGAACCCACAAGCTGGATAAGAGCGTATATGATTTCACGGTCGGCACCTTCCTGTGCAACAACGGTCTGTTGGGCGGTCAGGGACTCTGGACCGACGCAGATTATGACGCAGTAGCGAAGACCGGCCTGAGAGCATGGTGCTTCGATTCCGAGCAGGATTTCAATAACATCGACAATGCAGCGAAGCTGGAGGCTTCCTTCAAGAAGCTGGGTGTCAGCGACGAGTGGATCGCTGAGAACCTTCGCATCAGCTGCTTCCCGTCCGAGATGTTCTATTACTGGGGTGAGAGCGATCATTCCGTAACCCGTATGAACTACTGGTACTTCGGCGAAGGCCAGGTTTACTACGGCCCCGACATGGACATCGTAGACGGTCAGATCGTATACAACACCAAGCTGAACCCCGGCGACAAGTACGAAGTACAGTGCCGCGGTGTCAGCCGTGACGGCACCAAGGTAGGCCATGAGTACACGCTGTACGGCGAGAACTTCATGGACTGGGCAGTTCAGGGCGAAGAGAATCCTGTACTGCAGAGCCGTGTAGAGAGCATTGATACCGTTACTGTTCCGAACTTCTACGGTCAGAAGGTAAGCCAGGTAACCGTAACCTTCAAGGAAGGCACTGACATGGATGCTGTCAAGGCAGCAGGTGTGACTCTGTACGACCGCGGCAGCCTGGACGCTCAGTTCGGCGAGGTTAAGGTCTCTGATGTGAAGTACGATGGCAACCAGGTAATCCTGACCATCGATCAGGGCAGTGAGAAGGTAACCGACCGCAGCCGCAACGCTTTCGGTATCTATGCGACCATGAGCTGGTACATCGACAGCGAAGGCAACATTTTCTATGGTAAGGAAGATACCACAGATGCTCTTGGCATGACGATTCATGCGAACAAGACCGGCAAGGGCTATCAGGCTCGTAAGAACCTGGATCTGATCCTCTGCGTAGGTACCGAGGATCTTACGATGGGTCTGGCAATGACCGACGGCGTCGGCAACCTGCTGGAGAACACCGTATGGAATCCGGTTGTAAATGAAGGCTATGACGATATCAAGACCCTGATGGTAAACGTAGGCTGGAAGGCAGAAGGTTACACCATGATGGGCGAGAACGGCGAGGTTCCGGTTAACGTAATCTGGCCCGAAGGATACGATGCAAACCGTGCCGAGAAGTACCCGGTAGTATTCTACCAGTGCGGTTCCGGCCTGTGCTACTGGGAGCTGACCGATACAAGCGTGGACGGCGTTCTGGCTCCGGCGAACAACCCCGGATGCAACTACGCATTCGACAACATGCTGACCGGCTGGGCGGAAGCATATCCGGAAGCGATCGTCCTGAGCGTAGATGTACATAACACCAGCGAAGTAGTAGCAGCGAAGGAAGTAGCCGGTGTTCTGGATTACTTCATCGCAAATTACAATGCAGACGCGAACAGAATCGTCGGCGTCGGCAACTCCTATGGTACCTTTGTTGTATCTGATGTGATTCGTCAGCGTCCTGAGCTGGTAGCCGCATTCGTAGAGAACAATGGTAACCTTGGTACTTTTGCTAATCAGGCAGAAGTAAACGGAACTCTGGAGAACAGCTCTCTGAAGAAGTGGACCGCAGACGAACTGAGAGATATGATCGACAATCAGGTTGCTGTATGGTTCATCAACGGCGAGACCGACGTAGCTCATCCGGCCGTACAGCAGGATGCCTACACGATCCTGAAGAGAGAGTACAAGGCGGCAGGCATGAGCGACGAGTGGATCAACCAGTATCTACGTGCTTCCGGTTATCAGTCCTGGAACTTCAAGGCATGGGGTGAGACCGATCATTCCTGCACCAAGATCACCGCATGGTACTATCTGCAGAACGCTTACCTGACTCCGAATGAGGACGGCGTAGCATTAAAGCCCGGCGACACCTACCGTCTGGCAGGCAAAGAGAATGCTCAGTACTATGGAGCAGATAAATTTGATTACACGGTATATGCAGAAAGCGTTGCCGAGTGGGCAAAGGATGCTGCCAACAAGAAGGCAGAAGAGCATCTGCAGGATTATGTAACAGATGTTCAGTACACCATCGTTAAGAACTTCTACGGCTACAAGGTAGGTACCGTTACCGTAACCTTCGCAGAGGACGTAGATGCAGCCGCTCTGGCAGCCGCAGACTTCACTCTGTATGACCGTGGTTCCGCAAATCCTTATTTCGGCGAAGTAAATATTGCTGACGTTAAGGTAGCAGGCAATGTAGTAACTCTGACCATCGATCAGGGCAGCGATAAGACCAGCGATCGCAGCCGCAATACCTTCGGCGCTCTGACCACCACCAGCTGGTACATGGATACTGAGGGCAATATCTTCTTCGGAAGCCAGGATGCGAACGACGAGCTGGGTATCGCCATCAACGCGAACCTGACCGGTAAGGGCTGCTTCCCCAGAAAGAACCTGGATCTGATCCTGAATGTTAACACCACCGGCGCAAAGAATGGTATTCCTTCCACCGATGGAATGGGCAACCTGATCGAAGGCTCTGTCTGGTCTGATATCAAGGATGAGTCCGGTCTGAGTGATATCAAGCTGGAGATGGTAAATGTAGGCTGGGATGCTGAAGGTTATACCATCGTGAACGAGCTGATGGGTACCGAAGGCAAGGTTCCGGTACAGGTAATCTATCCGGAAGGATATGACGCAAAGCGCGCAGAGAAGTACCCTGTAATCTTCTATCAGTGCGGCGGCGGCGTATGCTACTGGGAGCTGACCGATACGACTCAGGCAGGCGTATACGCACCGGCCACCAACCTGGGCGACAACACCGTATATGATGTCATGATGACCAAGTGGCATGAAGCGTTCCCCGAAGCCATCATCATGAGCGTAAACGTACATTCTCCGAACATCACCCTTTCCGCCAAGGAAATCGCTGGCGCTCTGGATTATGCAATTGCTAACTGGAATGTAGATAAGGATAAGATCGTAGGCGTAGGTAACTCTCAGGGTACTCTGATCACCTCCGAAGTAATCCGTATGCGTTCCGATCTGATCGCAGGCTATGTAGAGTGCAACGGTAACCTGGGCGCAAACGTAGCAGCTTCTCAGGTAGACGGAACTCTGGCAAACAGCAGCCTTGGCAAGTGGTCCGAGGAAGAGATCAGCAACTTTGTAAAGAACAACGTAGCTGTATGGATGTTCAACGGCGAGACCGATGGCAACAACCCCGCAGTTCAGCAGGATGTAGCAGAAGTTGTTAAGAACCTGTATCGTGAGGCAGGCAAGAGCGAAGAGTGGATCGACAGCCACGTAAGAGCATCCGGACTGCAGTCCTGGAAGTTTAAGAAGTGGGGCGAGACCGACCACTCCGTAACCAAGGTAGTATCCTGGTTCTACATTGACAATCCTTATAACGATGTAAACGCAGGTCAGAAGGCTCTGAAGGCTGGCGATCTGTACCGCTTCACCGGTCAGGAAAGCAACTATGCAAACTACAAGTACACGATGAACTACGACTACACCGTATACGCTGAGAGCGTAAGCGAGTGGGTAAAGAACCTGTTCGCAGGCGCTTATGAAGAGCCGGTTGCTCCGGAGTACACAGACGTAGAAGCTTTCGTAGCACGCCTGTATGAGAATGTTCTCGGCAGAACTCCGGACGAAAAGGGTCTGGCTGCATGGGTAAATCAGCTTACGAGCGGTGCAAACGGCGGTGAAGAAGTTGCCAAGGGCTTCATCTTCAGCGATGAGTACATCAAGCAGAACACCAGCAACGATGAGTTCGTAGAGATGCTCTACAACACTCTGATGAATCGCAAGTCTGATGCTGCCGGCAAGAAGGCATGGGTTGCTCAGCTTGACAGCAAGAAGGCTACCCGCGAGGATATCGTGGAAGGATTCATCCACTCCAGCGAGTTCACCGGTATCTGCGAGAAGTACGACATCTTCGCTACGGCTGCAGAAGCATTCGCTTCCCGTCTGTATACGGAATGCCTGGGAAGAAAGTACGACAAGGCAGGTCTCAAGGCATGGGCTGCTAAGCTGCACAGCCATGAGATCGGCGGCGGTGAGGCTGCCAAGGGATTCTTCTTCAGCAATGAGTTCCAGAAGCAGAACGTCAGCGATAAGGAGTTCGTAGCACGCTGCTACCGCACCTTCCTGAATCGTGAGCCCGATGCTGCCGGACAGGCAGACTGGCTGAAGGTTCTGGCTGGTACGAACCGCGAGAACGTTGTAAACGGCTTCATCGGTTCTGATGAGTACGCGAAGCTTTGCGTATCCTACGGTATCGACAAATAATGAGTGATCAGTGGTCCGTGACCAGTGATTAGAGAAAAAGAGCGCCGCCCGCGGGGAAATGGTGTGCTCCCCGTCAAGAGGACAATAAAAAATAATAAAT
>ENA-UOJJ01002440-UOJJ01002440.1-human-gut-metagenome-genome-assembly--contig:-CS66-NODE-2440-length-23168-cov-16.812962_pt1 | contig 23168 bp, 20 predicted proteins | sample MGYA00242343_ERZ723890 | MGnify/ENA metagenome assembly ERZ723890
GCTGTTTGGGAACACACCTGCATAGCAGGTGGTTTATTTTTATTGCCAATACAAATAAAAAAGGGGCTGCCAAAATGGCAGCCTCTTTCAATTTGCAATTATAATCTTGCAACTACGAAAATATCATAGATAGCGCGAATTGCATCTTCGAAATCTTCATTATTTACACCGATGATAATATTTAACTCACTCGAGCCCTGATCAATCATTTTTACATTGATATGTGCGTGAGCAAGGGCGGAGAACAAACGACCGGCAGTACCACGTGTACTCTTCATGCCACGTCCTACAACAGCAATCAAAGCTAAATCAGATTCCAGATGAATGGTATCCGGTTTTGCTAAACGGTTGATGTCAGCAATAACTTCCTGCTCTTTTTCCTGAAATTCGTCCTGATGAACAAAAATAGTCATGGTATCAATACCGGATGGCATATGCTCAAAAGAGATACCATTGTCTTCAAAAGCGCTGAGGACTTTGCGACCAAAACCGATTTCGGAGTTCATCATATCTTTTTCAATATTAACGGCTACAAAGCCTTTTTTTCCGGCAATACCGGTGATGGTATAAGCAGGAATCCGGCAGGTGCTTTCTACAATCATTGTTCCATCGTCTTCCGGACGGTTTGTGTTTCGGATGTTAATTGGAATACCGGCTTTTCGTACCGGGAAGATTGCATCTTCGTGGAGTACGGAAGCACCCATGTAAGCGAGCTCTCGTAATTCCATATAAGTAATGGTATGAATGACTTCCGGATTTTTTACGATACGTGGATCGGTAACTAAGCAGCCGGAAACGTCTGTCCAGTTCTCATACAAATTCGCATTGATTGCTTTGGCAACCAAAGAACCGGTAATATCGGAACCGCCGCGGGAGAAAGTAACAACTGTACCATTTTTCATGGCACCGTAAAATCCCGGAATGACAGCTCGTTCAATTTTATCTAAATAAGTTGCAAGAAGCTCGTTGGTGGTTTCAGAATCAAAAGACCCGTCTTTGTCAAAACGGATTACATTGGCAGCATCGACAAATTCATAGCCGAGGTATTTTGCCATAATTTTTCCGTTTAAATATTCGCCACGGGAAGCAGCGTACATAGAACCTGCTTTTGCTACAAACTGTTTTTTAATGATTTCAAAATCTTCATCTAAAGAAAGATCGAGTTTCAAACCATAAATGATTTCGTTATAGCGGTCTTTGATTTGATTTAACTGTTTGTTGAATGCCTTGCTCTGTTCTGCCAGTTCATAGCAGTGATACAGCATATCCGTTACCTTCGTGTCATCGGAAAAACGTTTTCCCGGTGCGGAAGGGACTACATAACGGCGGGATTCGTCTGCACGAATAATAGCGCCAACTTTCATAAACTGTTCTGCACTGGCAAGGGAACTTCCACCAAACTTAACTACTTTTTTCATGAAACATCTCTCCATATAATTTTTTTGTGTCAAAGATTTACAGACACACGATTATAGTAAACCATGTTTTTTGGTATTTTTCAAGAGTTTTTTGTGATATAATAAGAAAAAGAAATTTTACAGAGGAGGATTTGTATGGAAGGAATTACATTATATTCCATTGATTATTATAAAAAAAGTGTTTTTAAAGGAAGTTACCGGGGGATGAATTTCAGAATTTCGAAAGACGGCGATGAGGAGGAAAAGAAACTTCTTGCGACTGCGTGGAAAGGACCGTTTATACTGGAAAAGACAAAGGAGAAGCCGGTGACGATGACGTTTGATTTTTCGGACGAGGGGCTTTTAGAGGCGGATGAATGGCTGACGAAACAGCAGAAACTGTTATGTCCGGGAGCGGGAGAAGAAGTGTAACGAGTGACCTCTTGTAACTTTTTGAAAAACGAGTATAATACTAGTAGCAGAGAAACATAAGAATAAGGAGGTTATTATTACCATGACAAAAATTGATATTTTTTCCGGTTTTCTTGGTGCCGGTAAGACAACATTGATAAAAAAACTGATAAAGGAAGCATTTCAGGGAGAAAAACTTGTCCTGATTGAAAATGAATTTGGTGAGATTGGTATTGATGGCGGTTTTATGAAAGATGCCGGCATTAATGTAACGGAAATGAATTCAGGATGTATTTGCTGTTCATTGGTTGGTGATTTTGGTGCCGCATTGGAAGAGGTACTTGAGAAATATCATCCGGACCGCATTATTATTGAGCCATCCGGTGTTGGTAAATTGTCGGATGTTATTAAGGCTGTCTCCGGTGTAATGGAGAGCCATGACGATGTGCAGATGAATGGGTATGTTACGGTGGCAGACGCAACGAAGTGTAAAATGTACATGAAAAACTTTGGTGAATTTTACAACAACCAGGTTGAGAGTGCAAAGACAATTGTGTTAAGCCGGACCGGTAAAATTACGGATGAAAAGTTAGATGCTGCATTGGCTTTGATTCGCGAGAAAAATGATAAGGCAACAATTATTACGACACCATGGGATGAGATTGATGGCAAACAAATTCTTGGTGCGATTGAGGAGAGTAATTCGCTGGAAATAGAATTGATGGAAGAAGAGGATGTATGTCCGGAGTGTGGACATCATCATGACCACCACCATCACCATGAGCACGGTGAGTGCGACCATCACGACCATGAACATGAACACCACCATCACCATGAACATCATCACCACGAGGATGGCGAGTGCTGTTGTGGACATGACCACGAGCATGGACATCATCACCATCATGCGGACGATGTATTTACAAGCATGGGTATCGAGAGTGCTCACAAATACAGTGAGGAAGAATTGACCGGTATTTTGAAAAAATTGTCTGCTGAGGATAATGGTTATGGAAACATTCTTCGCGCGAAGGGAATTGTACCGGCGACGGAAGGTGAATGGTTCCACTTTGATTTGGTACCTGGTGAGTACGAAGTACGCCGGGGCAGTGCAGACTATACCGGACGAATCTGCGTTATTGGAGCAGAGTTGAAAGAAAGTGAAATTAAGCAATTGTTTTTAGGATAAGGAATGGAGGAAACTATGTTTGGAAATCGGGATATTCCGGTCTATTTGTTTACCGGTTTTTTGGAAAGCGGTAAATCAACATGTTTTCAGGAAATACTGGAAGAAGGAAATTTTGAAGACGGCTTGCGGACCTTGTATCTGATGACGGAAGAGGGAGAAAAAGAAGTCGATGAAATGTTACTTCGTCATAATAAAGTGGACACGGTTTTGATTGAAGACGAAGAAGATTTGACGGAAGATAAGTGTAAGGAACTTGTGAAACAATATAAGCCGGCACGAATTGTTATTGAAGTAAACGGAATGTGGGATTTGGTTAAGTTAATCAATGAAACCATTCCGGAAAATTGGATTGTTGTGCAGACATTTACAACAGTCAATGCGGAAACATTTTCCGTTTATATCAATAATATGAAATCGTTGATTATGTCGCATTTTCAGCAGTCGGATTTGGTTATTTTTAACCGTTGTTCATCCGATATGGACAAGGCATCCATGCGTCGAAATGTCAAAGCAATCAACCGCCGTGCCCAGGTTTTATTTGAATCAGAGGATGGCTCGGTTGAGAGTAATATTGAAGAGGAATTACCGTTTGATGTCACCGCAAAAGAAATTGTATTAGAAGATGACGATTTTGGACTTTGGTATCTGGATGTTAGTGAGCATCCGGAAAAATACGAGGGAAAAACGATTGTATTTAAGGGACAGGTATACAGAAATAGAACTTTCCCGAATGATGCCTTTGTTCCATCCCGCGCGGCCATGACTTGCTGTGCGGATGACATCGCAAAAATCGGATTCATTTGCCATTACCCACAGGCTGATAAATTTGCAACCAACGACTGGGTTATGGTAACAGTAAAAGTAAAACCGGAATTTAGCCGTAAACAACAAGCATTAGTGCCAATGCTTTGGGCTGACAAAGTCGAAAAAACCACTCCCCCACAAGAGGAAGTTGTATACTTTAGTTAGCTACAAGCCACGCACCAAAAGAGATGCGCCATGGCATGCAAGCTCGCTTGCAAATGCCATGGCGCATCTCTTTTGGTATGAGGCGACAGCCTCTATGAGCGGAGCCGGAGGCGGAGCGAATAGCGTGGGTTATTCGGTGGAGCGAATAGCAAGGGGGATTCTGCGGAGCGAATAGCGTTGCATAAGGCAAGCCATCACAAATTTTATAGATGTTTTACAAACGTTGTGCTATACTATTAATAGACAGAAGGCAAGAAGAAATATTTATACATTATGTAATAGTCTTTTGGAGGTGAGTTTATGCCAGACATGATTCATAATATTGTATACCAATTTGCAAAGCAGCTTAGAGAGATTTACGGAGATGAATTGAAAAAAGTTGTTGTGTATGGTTCTTATGCAAGAGGGGATTATCAGAAAAATTCAGATGTTGATATTATGATATTGGTGGATGCGGATGATTATGAAATAAAAAAAAGATTTAATTTGGTTTGTGATCTGGCATTTGATTACGAACTAGAATATGGAGTTGTTATATCACCGTTAGTTAAGAATGAGGAACATTTCAAGAAATGGTCGGAAACGTTACCGTTTTATCGGAATGTAAAGCAGGAGGGGGTGACAGTAGATGCAATATGAAGAGGGGGCAGTTGAATTAAGCAAGTATCGTTTAGAGACTGCTGAAAGCACATATCGTATGGCAGAACTCTGTTATGAAAATGGAGGTTACCGAGATGCGGTTAAACAGTACCTGAACAAGCAAGAAGAAATTTAATCAATATTGAAAGTACAAGGAGCACAACATGAAGATACTTAGCAAACAAAAAAACAGCAGAATGTGTATGATTTGCGGGCTGGATAATGAATACGGCGTGAATGCACCATTTTACAACATGGAAGATGGCAGTGTGATGACGGTGTTTCGCTACAAAGAACAGCATCAGAGTTATCCCGGACGTGTGCATGGCGGCATGATTACGGCGATGCTTGATGAGATGGGGCTTCGTTCTTTGTGGGCGAAGGAATTGTCAGAGGAGACTTTTGGTGTGACGATATCGTTGGATACCAAATACCGCAAACCGGTTCCCTATGAGACAGAATTGATTGGACGGGGTGTAGTTGTAAAAAACACGAGCCATTTTATTATTACAGATTCTTATATTATGGATAAAGACGGGGAAATTCTTGCAAATGGAAGAATTAAATACATAAAAATGGACACACAGAAGATTCAAGAGGGCGTAGAAGTGCATGAAGAAATGCCGTATCTTGTAGAGGATGGCAGGACAGAAATCGAGGGGCCATTCTTTGACAATCTGTAACCACTATGCTATAGTAAAAGGCGACAATAATTTATGGAAAGCGTCCATGTGAACGTTTTGGTTAGGAGGAAAAATGAGTAAGATTCAGATGAAAACCCCACTTGTAGAGATGGACGGGGATGAAATGACCAGAATCCTTTGGCAGATGATTAAAGATGAGTTGTTGCTGCCATATGTTGATTTAAAGACAGAGTATTATGACCTTGGTTTGGAGTACCGGAATAAAACCAATGACCAGGTGACAGTGGATTCCGCAGAGGCAACAAAGAAATATGGTGTAGCGGTAAAATGTGCTACGATTACACCGAATGCTGCCCGCATGGATGAATATGATTTGAAAGAAATGTGGAAATCGCCAAACGGCACAATTCGTGCAATTTTAGATGGTACGGTATTTCGTGCACCAATCCTTGTTAAGGGAATCATTCCTTATGTAAAAAATTGGACAAAGCCGATTACGATTGCACGTCATGCGTATGGTGATGTTTATAAAAATACAGAAATCAAAGTTCCGGGTAAAGGAACAGCAGAACTTGTATTTACCGCTGAGGATGGAACACAGACCAAAGAAGTAATTCACAACTTTGATGGTCCGGGAATCATTCAGGGAATTCACAATACAGAAAAATCCATTTCCAGTTTTGCACGCGCATGCTTTAGTTATGCAGTGGACACTAAACAGGACTTGTGGTTCTCTACTAAAGATACCATTTCCAAAAAATACGACCATACATTTAAGGACATTTTCCAGGAAATTTATGATACGGAGTATAAAGAAAAATTCGAGAAACTTGGCATTGAGTATTTCTATACGCTTATTGATGATGCAGTTGCCCGCGTAATTCGTTCGGAAGGCGGCTTTATTTGGGCTTGTAAAAACTACGACGGAGATGTAATGTCTGATATGGTAGCTACGGCATATGGTGATTTGTCCATGATGACATCCGTTTTGGTATCACCAAGCGGTGTTTATGAATATGAGGCTGCACACGGAACGGTACAGCGTCACTATTATAAACATTTGAAAGGCGAAGAGACTTCGACAAATTCCATCGCAACTATTTTTGCGTGGACAGGCGCACTCAGAAAGCGCGGCGAGTTGGATGAGATTCCGGAATTGATGGATTTTGCGGACAAACTGGAGAGAGCCTGCATTAAGACTGTGGAAGATGGAAAAATGACAAAGAGTCTTTCTCTCATTTCCACATGTGAAAATCCGGTAATTTTGAACAGCCTTGAGTTTATTCAGGCAATTCGCGAGACATTGGATTCTTTGATGTAACATATAAAAAAACAGACCACTGTGATACTGTAAAAGTGCAGATATTGCAGTGGTCATTTTTTGGTATCGGCAGGGTTAGTTTTTAACCTGCCGTCCTTCTGTGTTTATCGTGTAATTATCTTTCATAATCAAAGCAGAAATTGGTACGAGTTGAAATCCTTTTTTCTTCAAAATTGTTAAAAGTTCATCCAGCGCTTCGGCGGTGTGTTTTCCGCCATTGTGGCAGAGAATAATCGAACCGTTGCCAAGATGTTTGTGCTCTGTGACGCGGCGTATGATGGTGGCGGCATCGTAATCTTTCCAGTCGAGGGAATCCACATCCCACTGAATCGGATAATATTTATTTTCCCGGCACACACGGATAAGAGTGTCGTTATAGTCCCCGTAAGGAGGGCGGAACAAAATCATATCTTTACCGGTTAGTTTTTTTACTTTTTCATGAGGTTTCATAATTTCTTCTTTGCATTGTGCGGCCGATAGCTGTGACATCTGTTTGTGGTTTTCACTGTGGTTTCCAAGGTCATGCCCGCCGGCGGCAATTGCTTTTACATCGTCCGGATATTTTTCAATCCAGCCGCCTGTCATAAAAAAGGTTGCCTTCACTTTGTGTTTTTTCAGCGTGGCAAGAAGTGATGCGGTGTCGTCGTTTCCCCAAGCCGCATCAAAGCTGATTGAAATCTGCGGTTTTTCCTTTTCTACGCAGTAGATGGGAAGTTCTTTTTCATGAAGCAGAGATTCATTGAAAACGGCACGGTTTTCCGGATAAACAAAAAAACTTGTTGCGAGCAAAGCAAAGGATGTCAGGACGATGGCACCGATTTTTGTAAAAAGAATCAGTTTTTCCCGTTCTTGTTCGATGTTCATAGATTACCCCGCTATCGTTTTGCTATAGTTTATGGAGAGAAAATGCTTATTATGACAGGAAATCTTTTTTCTTTGCAAGTGTGTATGAATATGGTAAGATTACTACATAAGAAAATTTATGAATGAATCATTTACGAATGGAGGTATATCATGAAAAGAAGAAATTTATTGGCAGCAGTGCTTAGCTTTTCGCTGGTAATAGGGATGAGTGCACCGGTGGATTTGGCACAGGAAAGTAAGAAAACGCAGACCGCAGTATCCATCGAGGATTCGGTCGGTGAGACTTCAAAGTATGGCTATCTTCCAATTCATCGGAAACTATTAAATTCGGATGATTTGTCATCCGGCAGAAAGAAAAAGGCAGCAAAGACAACGATTCCGTCATCGTTTGATGCCAGAGAGGAAGGGCTGTTGACGGATATCAAAGATCAGGGAGAAACGGGTATGTGCTGGACCATGTCTGTGATGGGAGCGTCTGAGGCAGATATTATACAAGATGGCTCTGAAGAATCTCCGGATTTATCAGAGTATCATCTGGCATACTCGGTATATAACAAGGCGGATGATCCGCTTGGTTTGACGGCGGGGGATATTTGTAAAATGAAAGTGAAAAATAATGATTTATATGGCTGGGGCGGAAATTCCGTTTTAGCAACTGCTACATTAGCCAGATGGCAGGGAGTTGTAGATGAATCAGTTGCTTCTTTTGAAGATTTACAGAACAAAATTAATCGTAACGTAACGGCTGACTTACCGGATGAGGTGATGTATGATAAGGATTCCTATCATTTGCAGAACGTAGAATACATTTATATGACGAAAGCGAACCGCAACCAAATCAAACAGAAATTGATGGAGTATGGGGCAGCGGAGTGCTCTATGTATGCGCCGGAAACATCGAGTGACAATCAGATGTATGGAAATACCGGGAAAAGCAATTTTACGGCGTATTATTGTGATGATACAAGCAAGACGACCAATCACAGTGTATTGATTGTAGGATGGGATGATAATTATTCGGCAAGTAATTTTAATTCCAAATGTCGTCCCTCTTCAGATGGCGCATGGCTAATTCGCAACAGCTGGGGCGACTGCAACAGTATGGGCGGATATTTCTGGATTTCTTATGAGGATGCTATGCTGCAGGCAGAGAAGAATGAAGAGGCAGAAGTGGCATTCTTTGATGTAGAAAAAGCTGATAATTACGACAATAACTATCAATATGATGGTGGAATTCCACTTGCCTTTTCGAAAAGCTTTTTGCGTGGTGCCAATGTGTTTGAAGCGAAAGCTGATGAGAAAATGCAGGCAGTTTCTTTCTATACACAGGAAGCAAATGTAAATTATGAAGTGTCGATTTATGAAAGTCCGGATTCAGACAATCCGATGTCCGGTAAATTAGTGTCTTCATTGTCCGGTACGATTGCAGAGCGAGGATATCATACCATTGATTTTGTAAAAGAAGATAAAGATGAAGTATTTATGACAAAAGGAAAGCGTTATGCAGTTGTTGTAAAATTGGAAGAGAGTGGAGATACTTCTTATCAGACTTATGAATGTACTCATAACGATTCTGCACTTACAGAAGCAGTTAGCGCAAATAAGGGCGAAAGTTATGTTCAGTATTCGGATGGTGAGTGGGAAGATTTTTCCGAACTTGTATGGTCTGGCGGCAGAAAAAACAATGCAAATCTCTGCATTAAGATGTTTTCTGATACTTGGAATTCTACGAAAGCAACACCGACGCCGGTGCCAACGGCAACACCAACGCCGGTGCCAACGGCAACACCAACACCGGTGCCAACGGCAACACCAACACCGGTGCCAACGGCAACACCAACACCGGTGCCAACGGCAACACCAACGCCAGTGCTAACGGCAACACCAACACCAGTACTAACGGCAACACCAACGGCAACACCTGTGACTACGCCGACGCAAAAGGCACAATCAACACCGGCAGCCAATAATCCGACAACCCCGGTAGTTACGGATAATCCTGTAACACCTGATAATAGCAGTGCCCGGACAGTGGTTGTGAAAAAACTAAAGTTTAAATATTCGTTGAAAAAGGTGAAAGCCGGTAAAAAAGTAAAGTTAAGTAAGTGGCTGAAAGTGACGAAAAACCGCGCAGGGGATGCAAAGATTACCTATAAATTTACAAAGAGTAAATATAAAAAATATGCTACTCTGTCAAAAAAAGGTGTCTTTAAGGCAAAGAAGGCCGGAAAGAAAAAGACGGTTTATGTAAAGGCAGCAGCGGGTGACGGCAGTAAAAAGACAGCGAATATAAAAATAAAAATTAAATGATAATAGGGGTTGACTTTTTATGTTATCCTGCATATAATGAACATATGAATAATTGTTCATATGTAAATTTACAGAAACGGAGAGTGATAAAATGCCAAGTGAAGATGAATTGTATGACTTGGCGGAATTGTTTAAGGTGTTTGGCGATTCGACCAGAATCCGGATTTTGTTTGTTTTATTTGAGAAGGATGTCTGTGTTTGTGATTTAGCGGAAACCTTGAATATGACGCAGTCAGCAATTTCGCATCAGCTAAAGATTCTAAAACAGAATAAGTTAGTAAAAGGCCGCCGCGAGGGCAAATCGGTGTTTTATTCACTGGCCGATGACCATGTGCGAACGATTATCGAGCAGGGAATCGACCATATTGCAGAATAACATAATTGAATTGGAGGAAATGAATCATGAAAAAGAAATTTAAATTACAGGACTTGGATTGTGCAAACTGTGCAGCAAAAATGGAAGAATCAATTAAGAAAATTGATGGTGTAAACGATGCAGTAGTCAGCTTTATGACACAGAAGATGACAGTAGATGCCGATGATGAGCGTTTTGATGAAATTATGGATGAGGTTGTCCGTGTTTGTGCAAAAGTTGAGCCGGATTGCCAGATTCTTTTGTAGGAGATGAGTGTATGACAAAAAAACAGAAAAAAATGAGACTTCGGATTATCATTTCCCTTGTCCTGTTTGCTATCCTGTTTGTTTGTGAGCATATGGGAGTATTAGAGCCACTGCCATGGTGGGCACGGCTTTTGATATTTGCCGTTCCGTACCTGATTGTCGGATATGACATTATTTTTAAGGCTGTGAGAAATATTTCCCATGGACAGATTTTTGATGAAAACTTTCTGATGATGATTGCCACCTTTGGTGCATTTGGCGTTGGTGAGTATTTAGAGGCTGTTGCTGTAATGCTGTTTTACCAGGTCGGTGAATTGTTCCAGGGTTATGCGGTTGGAAAATCCAGACAATCCATTACGGAAATGATGGATATCTGTCCGGAATATGCGAATGTAGAGGAAGATGGGAAATTAGTGACCGTAGACCCGGATGATGTAGAAGTCGGTACGATTATTGTTGTAAAGCCGGGAGAGAGAATTCCTCTCGATGGTGTTGTTATAGAGGGCGAATCGTTAATTGATACGGCGGCGCTTACGGGTGAGTCGGTACCGAGAAGAGCGTCAGAGGGCGATGAGATTATCAGTGGCTGCGTCAATGGCAGCGGAACGCTGAAAATCCGTACCACAAAGGAATTTGATGATTCGACGGTTGCCAAAATTTTGGAACTGGTTGAGAATGCAAGCAGTAAAAAGGCAAAGGTGGAGAATTTCATCACCCGATTTGCCAAATACTATACGCCGGTCGTTACGATTGGAGCAGTTCTGCTTGCTGTGATTCCACCGTTTATTTTAGGTGGAGGATTCGCTGAGTGGATTCAGAGAGCGTGCATTTTCCTTGTTATTTCCTGCCCGTGTGCACTGGTGATTTCGGTGCCTCTTGGATTCTTTGGTGGTATCGGTGCTGCATCTAAGATTGGTGTTTTGGTAAAAGGCAGTAACTTCTTAGAGGCGGTTGCAGAGATGACTACCATTGTATTTGATAAGACCGGAACGCTGACAAAAGGCGAATTTAAAGTAACCGAGATGAAACCTGCCGGTGTTTCTGAAGATGAATTATTGGAAGTGGCAGCACTTGGCGAGAGCTATTCAAACCATCCGATTGCCGGTTCGATTATTGAGGCATATGGAAAAGAAATTGAGAGAAGCCGTGTGTCAGATGCGGTTGAAATTGCGGGCCACGGAGTTCAGATTCTCGTAGATGGTGTGATGACTTATGTCGGTAATGAAAAGCTGATGAAAAAACAGTCGATTGCTTATGAGCCGTGTGAAAGCGCCGGAACGGTTGTCTATGTGGGTCAGGAGCAGACCTTTTTAGGGGCACTTGTGATTTCCGACACCGTGAAACAGGGCGCAGCAGAGGCAATTCACAAGATGAAAAATGTTGGCGTGAAGAAATGTGTTATGCTGACCGGTGATAGAGAAAAAACTGCGAAACATGTGGCAGATGAGTTGAAACTGGATGAAGTACATGCTGAACTTCTCCCCGGTGATAAAGTGGATGAGGTGGAAAAACTTCTTTCTGCGCAAAAAGATGGAGAGCGTCTTGCCTTTGTCGGTGACGGTATCAATGATGCACCGGTTTTGACCCGTGCGGATATTGGTATTGCGATGGGAAGTCTTGGTTCCGATGCAGCAATTGAGGCGGCAGACGTCGTTTTGATGGATGACGATATTCGAAAGATTGCGTCAACCGTACTGATTTCCAGAAAAACACTTCGCATTGTAAAGCAGAACATTGTATTTGCCCTTGCCGTAAAAGCAGTTGTACTTCTGTTTGGTGCAATTGGTGTGGCGAATATGTGGGAAGCTGTATTTGCCGATGTCGGTGTATCTGTTTTAGCAATTTTGAACTCAATGCGGGTGATGAAAAATCATTAACATGATTTGCATTTTTGATTAACATGTAGTATAATGTCATAGTCAAAGAGGATAGGTCCGAAAATGAAGTGTCCTATCCTCTTTTTTCGACTATGACAAGAGTCCAAAAGAAGGAGGATTTGGTTTGGATAATCACTCAATGATGGAACTGGGAGAAAAGTTAAATGGCAAATTTGAAAATCTGGTGAATTACTGTATGGTGTCCGGTGCCATTAACCAGGATTTGTATAACGAATATGATGTGAAGAGGGGACTTCGCGATTCGAATGGTAAAGGAGTACTTACCGGATTGACAGAGATTTCAGATGTCTGTGGATACCGCTTGAAAAACGGCAAAAAGATTCCTTGCGACGGAGAACTTTATTATCAGGGATATAATGTAATGGACCTTGTAAAAAGTTTTGAAAACCGCCGATTCGCTTTCGAGGAGACAACCTATTTGCTGATGTTTGGCGAACTGCCGACACATACTCAGTTAAAGGATTTTGAAGAGGTATTAACCAGTCTTCAGGAGCTTTCCGGTCAGTTTGTCCGTGATGTGATTATGAAAGCACCAAGTGCAAACATTATGAATGCACTGCAGAAAAGTGTGCTGACACTGTATTCGTATGATGAGAATCCGGACGACATTTCCGTGGCAAATGTACTGCGCCAGTCTTTGCAGTTAATCGGCAAAATTCCGTTGATTGCGGTGTATGCGTATTTGTCATACCGTCATTTTGGATTTGATGATAATTTATACATCCGTACACCGGATAAAGATTTGTCAATTGCAGAAAATATTTTGCAGATGGTAAGACAGGATGGTAAATTTACGGAGTTAGAGGCGAAAGTTTTAGATATTGCACTTGTCATTCATGCAGAACATGGCGGCGGTAATAACTCGACGTTTACCAATCATGTAGTAACGTCTTCCGGCACAGATACATATTCTGCGATTTCAGCATCTATTGCTTCACTGAAGGGACCACGTCATGGTGGTGCCAACTTAAAAGTTCTGCAGATGTTTGATGACATTAAAGAGCACTGCAAGGATTGGAATAATGAAGAGCAGATTAAAGAATATTTGAATAAAATTCTGAATCGCGAGGCCTTTGATGAATCCGGTTTGATTTATGGAATGGGACATGCGGTTTATACATTGTCTGACCCTCGTGCCGTGATTTTGAAACGCTATGCAAAAAAACTGGCGGAGGCAAAAGGTAAAATGGATGAATTTCATCTGTATGAAACAGTGGAAGAAGTGTCCAAAGATTTGATTATGAAAGCACATTTGCGTTATAAACCGGTTTGTGCAAATGTTGATTTTTACAGTGGTTTTGTATATACTATGCTTGGCATTCCGAGAGAATTATTTACTCCGATTTTTGCGATTGCCCGTATTTCCGGATGGAGTGCACATCGTCTGGAAGAGTTGGTAAACAAGGGTAAAATTATTCGACCGGCGTACAAATACGTAGGAAGTCATGTGGATTTCCGTGAAATAGATGAGAGAGAATAAGCGATGGAACAATACATGTTATTTTTCGATATTGATGGAACTTTGTTAGATGAAAAAGAGGGAATCGTGCCGGAGAGTACGGTGCGTGCCCTGCATCAGGCAAAGAAAAACGGACATTTACTGTTTCTTTGTACCGGACGCTGCAAGTCCATCTGGCCAAAGGATATTTTGGAAATTGGTTTTGATGGTGTGGTAGGTGGCTGTGGTACGAATATATTTTATCACGGGGAAGAACTGCTTCATGCAACATTACCGAAAGAATTGCAGAGAGAAGTTGCCAATTCTCTGACGCGCTATCATATCGATGGTGTTTTGGAAGGTCAGGAGACGGCATATTTTCGCAGAGATTACTGGATGCCGGTTGTGAAATCCATCTTTGAGGAAAATGGAACATTTTCGGCAAAATGCCAGTTGTTCTGGGAGGATGCCAATTTGAATTTTGATAAAATGGCACTCTGGTTTGATGAGAGCAGTGACATGAAATCATTTAAGAAACAATGGGAAAACACGTTTGATTTTATTTTACGTGACCCGACTTTTTATGAGGTCGTGCCAAAAGGTTATTCAAAGGCGACCGGAATTGATTTCCTTTGTAAACGCTTAGAAATTGACAGAGCGCATACGGTAGGAATTGGTGATAGTACAAATGATTTGCCGATGCTTGATTTTACCGGCATCAGCATTGCAATGGGAAGCGGCAATCCGGATATTTTTCCGTCGGTCGATTATGTAACAGCGGCGGTGATGGAAGATGGGATTGAGAAGGCATTGAAACATTATCAATTAATCGAGTAAAGGGAGGTCGGCGAAATGAAGTTAAGTAAATTAGTGGAGCACATCGAGTACGAACTGGTACAGGGAAGCCTTGATACGGAAGTGGCAGACATCGCATATGATTCCAGAAAAATGAAAGAGGGAATGTTGTTTGTTGCCATTGCAGGAACGGTTGTCGATGGTCATAAATACATTCCGGATGTTGTGAAAAAGGGCGCATCGGTGCTTGTTGTGGAAAAAGAGATTGAGTCCATAGATGAAAGTATTACGGTGATTCGTGTGGCAAATGGCAGAGCAGCGCTGAGTCTTTTATCCCAGGCGTATTTTGATTATCCGGCATCGAAGATGATTTCGATTGGAATTACAGGAACAAAAGGAAAATCGACAACCACATATATGATTCGTGATATTATTGAAAAATCCGGGAAAACCTGCGGAATTGTTGGTACAATTGGTGTGGCAATTGCCGGTAAGGTGACACCGACGGAGCATACAACACCGGAATCCTATGATTTGCAGAGATATTTTAAAGACATGGTGGATGCCGGATGCGAGTATATGGTAATGGAAGTCAGCTCACAGGGAATCAAGATGGACCGTGTGGCAGGAATGCATTTTAATTATGGTATTTTTACCAATATTACGCCGGACCACATTGGACCAAATGAGCATGCAGATTTTAATGAGTATTTGTACTGCAAGAGCCGTCTGTTTACGATGTGTGACATCGGAATTGTAAATCGTGATGACCCGCACTGGAAAGAAATGATAAAAGATGCGACTTGTGAGATTAAAACATATGGAACAGAAGATGCGGATATGACGGCAACGGAAATTGAGCATGTGAATAACGAGGGAAATCTGTGCATGAAATTCCATGCGAATGGTCTTTTGAACGGAGATATCATCGTTGGTCTGCCGGGACGTTTTAATATTTACAATGGAATGTGTGCAGCTTGTACCGGTGCTCTGTTGAAAATGCCGGAAGAGGTGATTCTGCATGCGCTTGAGCACGTAAAAGTGCGTGGCCGTGTGGAAAATGTTCCGACCGGCAGAGGATTTTCCGTATTGATTGATTTTGCACATAATGGTGTGAGTACCGAGAGTGTGTTAAAGACTCTGCGCGGTTATAACCCGCACAGGATTATTGCTATTTTCGGCTGTGGCGGCAATCGAAGCAAACTGCGCCGTTACGAGATGGGAGAGGCCGTTGGAAATCTAGCGGAACTTGCAATTGTGACAAGTGATAATCCGAGAACAGAAGATGTAATGGATATTGTAAAAGATATTGAGGTTGGTCTAGCAAAGACAAACGGTGAGTATGTGGTGATTCCGGACCGTCAGGAGGCCGTGAATTACGCAGTTGACCATGCTGAGGATGGCGATATGATTATTCTTCTTGGTAAAGGTCATGAAGAATATCAGGAAATCAATGGTGTGAAATACCATTACAGCGAGAGAGAAGCGGTTATGAATGCGCTAGCGCGTTAATTAAAATTTGAATTGAAAAAGAAACTATCAATTTATGCGTAACGAAAGCATAAACGGATAGTTTCTTTTTTTTTGGGTATAAGTAAAAAGAGAATGATTCAATGGAGGAATAAAGAAATGCGTCAGATTTTAGATTTTAATGAGAATTGGTGGTTTATTCATGCGGATGTAGATGTTTCGGAGGCAAGACCGGGAGAGGGAGAACTTGTTTCGCTGCCTCACACATGGAATGCACTGGATGGACAAAAGGGAGATGGAACATATGACAGAGGCAGTTACTGGTATGTAAAAACGTTGAATAAGTGGGAGCCGTCTGCGAAGTATTCTCGTTTGTTTTTGGAGATACCGGCGGCGGGGCAGCAGGCAAAAGTGTTTGTAAATGGTGAGTTCGTTGTGAGCCATGAGGGTGGCTATTCGGCATTTCGAGCCGATATTACGGAAAAATGTACCGAAGAATTTAATACGATAGCGATTTGGTGCAGCAATGAAAAATGTGATGCCATTTATCCGCAGTCGGCTGATTTTACTTTTTATGGCGGGCTGTATCGTGGTGCACATCTGATTTGCGTGCCTGAAACACATTTTGAACTGTTACATTACGGAGATTTGGGAATCCATGCTGCCACAGAACCGGCTTCGTGGGATAAAGAGGATTTTATGCTTCACATCCGAACGCAGATTTGCGGGGCGGAAAAAGAAAATCAGGTGATTTATCAGATTTTTGATGAGGCTGGAAAAGAGGTGGCAGGTGCGGCACGTCCGGCTGATTCACCGGATACTTCCATTCCTCTTTATAAACCGCACCGCTGGGATATTAAAAATGGCTATCAGTATACGTTAAAGGCGATCATTATGCGTAATAACGAATGCCTGGATGAAGTGGAACTTAAATTTGGTGTAAGGACTTTTTGCTGTGATCCCGGGCGCGGTTTCCTAATAAATGGAAATTGTGTGCCGCTGCGAGGCGTGAGCCGGCATCAGGATAAATTGTATCAGGGAAATGCACTTACAAAAGAGGATCACATCCGGGATGCTGAGCTGATTGAAGAAATCGGGGCAAATACGGTGCGTCTTGCTCATTACCAGCACGCACAGGAGTTCTATAATGAGTGTGATAAAAGAGGATTTGTTGTCTGGGCGGAAATTCCTTTTATCAGCGTGATGAATGAAGACCCTTTAGCACATGAGAACTGTATAACCCAGTTAAAGGAACTTATTTATCAGAATGACCATCATCCAAGCATTTGTTTCTGGGGCATTTCCAATGAAATTTTGATTGGGGGTATTTCTGAAAAGCTTGTGGAGAATCACAGGGAGTTAAATGCACTTGCTAAAAAGATTGACCCATACCGTCTCACGACGATTGCTCATGTGACGATGACGCCGAAAGACGGTCCGATGCATGAAATTACCGATGTGGAAAGTTATAACCATTATTTTGGCTGGTATGGCGGAAAGACAGAGGACAATGGTCCATGGATGGATGAGTATCATGAAAAATATCCAAACCGCTGCATCGGATTGTCGGAGTATGGCTGTGAGGGAATCATTACCTATCAGGGAGAAAATCCAAAGTGTAAAGATTACAGCGAGGCATATCAGGCAGGATACCACGAATATATGGCACATATGTTAGAGAGACGCCCTTGGATTTTCTGCTCATATGTATGGAATATGTTTGATTTTGGGTGTGCCGCACGTTCAGAAGGCGGTGTGACGGGAAGAAATAACAAAGGCCTTGTAACGATGGACAGAAAAATTAAAAAGGATAGTTTTTACCTATACAAGGCGTACTGGAATCCGGAACCGATGGTTCATATCTGTGATAAGCGATATTCGCTCCGCTCTGGGGAAAATACCCAAATCCGCGTGTATACAAATCAGGAAAGAGTGACACTTTTTGTGAATGGGGAAGAAATGGCGGTAAATGAGGTAAAACGTCATGTGGCATCTTTCCCGATTTCTCTTAGTGGAGGAAAAAATGCAATTCTTGTAAAGGCAGGAGATGTATGGGATGCTGTGACGATTGATAGGGTGGAAAAAGAGCCGGAAAGCTATGTATTCCCGGAAGCCGGTGAGAGGGAAGAAGGCGTGGCAAACTGGTTTCGGGAGGTTGGACCTCTAAATCTTTCGGAGGAAATGAAATACCCGGAGGACCGCTATCATATCCGCTGTACGTTAGAGGAAATTAGTGAAAATGATGAGGCGATGGAACTTGTCACGAAAGCAATGAAATTGATTACCGGCATGACACTTGCAAAAGGGGAAGGCATGTGGGATATGATGAAAAAAATGAAGCTGGAAAGTATGAAGGAAATGCTTGGGACGATGGCACCGGAGGGCTTTTTAGAAAGTGTGAATATGAAACTAAACGAAATTAAAAAGGAGAATTTAAATGGATAAACAAGTCAGACCCTTTGGTATGCGGGATAAAATCGGGTATATGTTTGGCGATTTCGGAAATGATTTTACTTTTATTTTATCATCGGCTTTCATGTTGAAATTTTATACAGACGTTATGGGAATTGGTGCCGGTGTGGTAGGAATGTTAATGATGGCTGCTCGTTTTTTAGATGCATTCACGGACATTACAATGGGACAGATTGTAGATCGGAGTAAACCGGGGAAGGACGGAAAATTTCATCCATGGATAAGGCGGATGTGTGGTCCGGTTGCCATTTCCAGTTTTTTGATTTATCAGTCAGCATTTGCCGGTATGCCGTATTGGTTTAAGGTATGCTGGATGGTTGTCACGTATATTTTGTGGGGATCGATTTTTTATACCGCGGTTAATATTCCGTATGGTTCAATGGCTTCGGCGATTTCTGCCGAGGCTAAGGACCGTGCGCAGCTATCAACCTGGCGGACGGTCGGAGCAACTCTTGCCGGGCTGGTAATTGGAGCAGGAACACCGATGCTTGCTTATGTTACGGTGGAAGGTCAGACGGTTTTGTCGGGATTTCGTATGACGGTAATTGCCGGTGTTTTTTCTGTTCTATCCTTTTTGTGTTATCTGCTGTGTGTAAGACTCACCATAGAGCGTGTCGAGGTGCCGGCGAGTGAAGGGAAAATCCAGTTCACAAGCCAGTTAAAGAATCTAATGAAAAACCGTGCATTACTTGGCATTATTGCAGCGGCGATGTTTTTGCTGCTTGCCTTACTTGGCATGCAGGGAATTTCTGCCTATGTATTTCCGGAAGTGTATAATAGCGCTAAGGCACAGTCAATGTTTTCGCTTCTCACCAGTCTAGCGGTGTTAGGTGTGTGTGCACCGCTTGCTACACGGCTGTCCGTGCGTTATGGAAAACGGGAATTGTCGGCTTTTTCCTGCCTATTTGGAGCAGTGATTTTGTTTTTGTGTATGGTAATATATCCGAAAAATGAATGGGTTTATGTTGGCTTTTTTGTCCTTGCTTATATCGGAATCGGCTTTTTTAACACAGTTATTTGGGCAATGATAACAGATGTGATTGATGATGCCGAGGTGAAAAATAAGGTGCGCGAAGATGGAACGGTGTATTCCTTATATTCGTTTGCGAGAAAGTTAGGGCAGGCTTTATCGTCGGGTCTTGTGGGGACGATTTTAGCGGCGGTTGGATATCAGGCACAGCTTATGCATAATCCGCAGGGAGCAGAGCAGATAGCAAGGCGTGCAGTGATTCTTGACCGGATTTTTCAGATGTCATGTCTGATACCTGCAATCGGACTTTTTATTGTGGCGATGATTTTGCTTTTTATCTATCCGCTTTCGAAAAAAAAGGTAAATGAAAATATTGCTGAGCTGGAAAAAAGAAGAAATTCTTGACAAGAAGTATATCCGTTGTATAATAGTTGGTGGTGCCAAATTGGTACTACCAATTTATTATATTACGTTAAGGAAGAGGATTATGAAATATTTAAAGCAGTTTTTACTTATTCTATGTATCACATTTGTTGGCGAACTTGTCAAATATGTTCTGCCGCTGCCGATTCCGGCAAGTATTTACGGTATGGTGATTTTATTTGTGGGTTTGATGACGGGACATATTAAACTGTCTTCGGTGAAGGAGGTAGGGAAGTTTTTGATTGAAATTATGCCGGTGATGTTTATTCCGGCGGGCGTTGGTCTGATGGTATCGTGGAATGTGTTAAAACCTCTTTTAATTCCCGTGGGAATTATTACGTTTGTTAGTTTTGTTGCGGTAGCTGTGGCAACGGGAAAAACGGCTCAGTGGATGATTAAGAAAGATGAGGGGAAAGACCATGAATGAATTTTTAGAGAACTCACTTTTTGCAGGAGTTACCATTAGTCTGCTTGCGTATATGGCGGGGGCATTTCTGAAAAAGAAATTTAAAATTGCGCTATTAAATCCACTTTTAATATCCATTATTTTATCAATTGTTGTATTAGTGACCGCAGATATTGATTATGATGTGTACAATGCAGGGGCTTCTTATTTGAGCTGGTTTTTGACTCCGGCTACGGTATGTCTTGCGATTCCTTTGTATGAGCAGTGGCAGCTTCTTAAAAAGAATTGGAAAGCAGTTATGTTTGGTATTTTAGCTGGTACACTTACCAGTGGTGTAACAGTTTTTATGTTAGCAAAATTTATGAGTCTGTCGCACACGGAATATGTGACGCTTTTGCCAAAGTCGATTACAACGGCAATTGGCATGGGGCTTTCCGAAGAGTTAGGCGGTTATGTTACCATTACGGTAGCAGTGATTGTTGTTACCGGTGTGGTTGGCAATATGTTTGGTGAGCTTGTCTGCAAGTTGTTCCGTATTACTCATCCGATTGCGAAGGGACTCGCATTTGGATCTTCCTCGCACGCGATTGGAACGGCGAAAGCAATGGAACTTGGCGAAATCGAAGGGGCAATGAGCAGTCTTGCGATTGCAGTTACGGGAATTTTGACCGTAGTATTTTCCCCATTATTTATGAAGTTTATTTAAGAAATTTCATTTACATAGGAAAGGAAAAGGTTATGAAACAAACCGGGTGTCAGGAATATCAAAAGGTGCTTTCATATTTTTACGATTTGGTAAAAGATGGTACTTTGACTTGGGGAAGTAAACTGCCGACGGAGAGAAAGATTGCAGAGCAGTTAGGAATTGGAAGAAATTCTGCCAGAGAAGCCATCTGTGTTCTACATGGCATGGGCGTTGTTGAAAGGAAGCAGGGCTCCGGCAATTATGTTGCGGAGAATATCGGGCAGTCTTTTGGCAGCATGATTCAAATGCTTCTTCTTTTAAATGGGGTAACGAAAAGTGAAATCTGTGAGTTTCGCCGTGCCATGGAGAAAATGGCTGGCAATCTTCTTTTGAAAAATGGTATCGATGAAAAAATCAAACAAAAACTTTCGGATTTATTACATACAATGGCTGAATTAACCGGGGAACCTTTGGCAAAAAAGGATAAGGAATTTCATGACACACTTGTTTTTGCTACGAAAAATAATCTGCTGATTACAATTATGCAGGCGGTCAGCATTGTGTATACGGAATGCGTTGAATATGACAGTAAAGATTGTCTGTTAGCGAGTCACACGCGGATTTATGAAACTCTTATAAAAGGGGATGAAAAGGCTTTTAATACTGCAATCGATTTTCATTATGATTTGATAGAGAGGCGAATGTAAGGAGAATGCAGGATGAGACAGGAACGAGATTTAACGAAGGGAGCAATTGTAAAGAGTCTCTGGCTTTTTGCACTTCCTCTCATGCTTGGCAATGTACTGCAGCAGCTTTATAACCTGGTTGATACATGGGTGGTCGGACGTTATCTTGGCAAAAGGGCACTGGCGGCAGTTGGCGCATCGTATACGTTGATGACATTTTTGACTTCGGTTGTTATTGGTCTGTGTCTGGGGGCAGGTGCCTTTTTTGCGATGGCATACGGCAGGAGAGAAAAGGAGACTTTCCGAAATGGGATTTTTATGTCCTTTACGGCAATTGGCGGTCTTTCGATAGTTTTGACAATACTGTTGTATGGCTTCGTAAGACCGCTTACCTATCTTTTGCAGGTGCCGGCGGAAACGGTAGAGGATATGGTAACGTATCTCATATATGTGTTTGCCGGATTCTTTGCTATTTTTTTGTATAACTATTTTGCAAGTGTTCTCAGGAGTATCGGAAATTCGGTGCTGCCACTTGTTTTTCTTGGGATTTCAGTCGCACTTAATATCGGACTTGACCTTTTGTTTGTTGTGACATTCTCATTTGGTATTGCGGGTGCTGCCGTGGCAACCGTTATTTCCCAATATATAGCAGGTATCGGTCTTATGCTTTATTTTCTCTTCCGGTATTCTGATTTGTGTCCTGCGAAAAAAGATTTCACATGGGAAAAAAAGAACTTCCGGCAGATTCTTTCTTTGTCCGGATTTACGTGTTTGCAGCAGTCCGTTATGAACTTTGGCATCCTGATGATACAGGGATTAGTCAATTCTTTTGGTACAACGATTATGGCAGCGTTTTCTGTCGCGGTCAAAATTGACACGATTGCGTATATGCCTGTGCAGGATTTTGGAAATGCCTTTTCCTTTTTTGTGGCACAGAATTACGGGGCAAAGAAGTATGCCCGCATCCGAAAGGGATTTCTGCTGGCACTCGTCAGCGTATTGATTTTCTGCCTTGTAATCAGCGCGGTTGTCTTTGGATTTGCCGACTCGCTGATGGGATTTTTTGCCAACGAGGGCAGTGCCGTATCAGCTGCCGGCGCCGAATATCTCCGGGTAGAAGGGGCTTTCTATGTTGGAATCGGTATTTTGTTTTTGCTCTATGGATATTACCGCGCAGTGGACAAGCCGGTTGTCTCGGTGGTTCTTACCATAATCTCACTGGGAACAAGAGTAATTCTTGCCTATGCACTCACCGGCCTTTTCCACACCGGCGTGATAGGAATCTGGGCGGCGATACCAATCGGGTGGGGACTCGCTGATTTGGTGGGAATGGTGGGGATTGTTTCAAGTTTTCGAGGGCACTTTTTTCGGTTCCCATAATTTCGTAGAAAAGTTTTGAACCTCGTGGGCGCTCCCACTTGTTGAGTGCGTAGCGGTATGGGCACTGAAACTACCAGTGCCGCATACCGACGTACTCAAAACCCACGAGTCACAAAATTTTTCTACGGAATTATGGGCAGCCAAAGAAACCAATCTCGGAAACTTGAAATAAACAAAACC
>ENA-UOJJ01002443-UOJJ01002443.1-human-gut-metagenome-genome-assembly--contig:-CS66-NODE-2443-length-23157-cov-6.109384_pt1 | contig 23157 bp, 15 predicted proteins | sample MGYA00242343_ERZ723890 | MGnify/ENA metagenome assembly ERZ723890
GGATACTTTTTTGACGTTTCAAGTGCAGAAAACTTGACGGAAACCACATTTGTGCATATAATTGAGGTTATGCTTATATACAGCCGAATAGACCCTTTTGACGGGGAAAATACCGGTAAACTGGAGGGAGGCAGTGCGATGAAGACTGTGAAGCCGCGTGGATACGGCGGCATTTTGGTTCTTTTCGTTTTTGCCTGCCTGCTGCTTGCTGGTTCGCAAAGGCTGATTGCGTCAAGTGATACGCCAAAGGAAATTCCCGATTTGAGCGGCCGGGAAGCGTGGTTTTGCGCCGCGCCGACGGCCGCACAGGAACAACTGCCCGACGGTCAGAACGGTTCGCGCGTAGACGGAGAAAAGAGCATAGCGGTTGCCTCCGGACAATGGAAGCAGCAGGTCGAAGCCATTTCTACACGATGCGACGCGAACGGCAATATTTTGCCGGACAATGGACGCTATATGAAAGCTGTATATCAGGCGTTTCCCTTGGGTGATGGATTTGCATAGCACGACAAGGAATATGCAGATCTTTCAACAATATCAAAAGCGAGGAAAAACGTTATGGCTAACAAGCATGCTAAGGCGAAGAATCCGCGCATCCGCGCTGTGATTTCGCTCGTCGCAATCGTTGTTGTCGTCGCCGTGTGCGCCTATTTGGGGCTGTTCGGCTTCGGCAAAGGCACGATGATCAACTACCTCAAGCCGTGGGGCGACGCAATCAGCCTCGGCCTTGACCTGCGCGGCGGCGTTTACACCGTGTACCAGGCAGAGGACAACAGCGATCCGGATTTTGACACCAAGATGGAATCCACGGTGAGTATCCTCACCAGCCGTCTGACCCGTCAGGGCTTCACTGAGGCGACCGTCACCCGTCAGGGCAGCGACCGCATTCGCGTTGAAATTCCGAATGTGTCCGACCCGAATCAGATTTTGACCATTATTGGTACGCCGGCTCAGCTGTATTTTGTCGATGAAGACGGCAATAACCTGATGGAAGGCTCCATGGTTAAGAACGCGCAGGCGGCTCAGGATCAGGATGGCAAGCCCTGCATTGCCTTTGAACTGACCGACGAGGGCGCGAAGATTTTCGCCGAAGCCACGGCAGCCAATCTGGGCAAGACCATTTCCATCACGCTGGACGGAGAAACCATTTCACGCGCGACGGTCAATACCGTGATTGCGGGCGGCAAGGGCGAAATCACCGGCAACTTCACCGCGGACGAGGCGAAGAACCTGGCGACGCTGATCCTTTCCGGCGCACTGCCGCTGAACCTGACGCAGCTCGAAGTGAGCGCCATCTCCGCGACGCTGGGCGTTGAGGCGCTCGATCGCGCCATTCAGGCAGGCGTGATCGGCGTCATTCTGGTTATGCTGTTCATGCTGTTCCGCTATCGTCTCTGCGGTTTGGTGGCCGATATCGCGCTGACGATCTATATTATGATCGTCGTGTTGCTGCTGGCGCTCACCGGCGCGCAGCTGACCCTGCCGGGCGTTGCGGGCATCATCCTGGGCATCGGCATGGCCGTCGATGCGAATGTCGTCATCTTTGAGCGCATTCGTGAGGAAGTCAAAGTCGGCCGCCCGATCGGCTCGGCTGTCCGCAAGGGCTTCTCCAACGCGTTGTCCGCTATCATCGACTCGAATGTGACAACCATCATTGCCGCTGTCGTGCTGTATGCTTTCGGCACCGGCTCTGTGCGCGGCTTTGCGCTGACGCTGGGTATCGGCGTGGCGACCTCTCTGTTTACGGCTGTGTTCGTCACCCATAAGCTGCTGGATATCTTTGCCGACATGGGCATCAAGAACCAGAAGCTCTACGTGTGATAAGGCGAGGAGGAAAGAAACATGGATATCAAAGTGAAGAGCCACCTCAAGCCCTGCGCAGCGCTTTCCATCGCCATTATGATTGTGGCGCTTGTGATGACGCTGACCGGTCACGGTATGAATCTGGGCGTCGATTTCACGGGCGGCACCATCATGACCTATAACATGGGCGAACAGTTTGAAGCCGCGGATGTGGAAGCGGTTCTGGCCGATAACGGCATCACCGACGCGCAGATCGCCAAGACCGGCGATAACGATACGCAGGTGCAGATCCGTATCAGCGACAAGGAAAATACCGACGATCTGCGTGCGGCGCTGGAAAGCACGCTCGGCGAGAAATACGCGGGCATGGAATATGTCGATATATCCCGCGTTGGCGCGATTGCGGGCCGTGATTTGATCAACAACGCCATCAAGAGCGTGAGCCTTGCGGCGGTGCTGATGCTGATTTATATCGCAATTCGTTTCGACTTCTACTCCGGCCTGGCTGCGATCATTGGATTGCTGCACGACGTGGCCATTATGCTTTCTGCGGTGGTGCTGTTGCACAGCTTTATCCGCGTGGAGACGACGTTCATCGCCGCCTTGCTGACCATCGTTGGCTACTCTATCAACAATACGATTATCATCTTTGACCGTATCCGCGAGAATTCCCACAAGAGCACGCTGCGTCAGCTCAGCCGTGAGGACATCGTCAACCTCTCCGTGCAGGAGTCCCTTTCCCGCACGCTGAACACGACGATCACCACGCTGCTGACCATTGTTACCCTGTACATCATGGGCGTGGATTCCATTAAGCAGTTCGCGCTTCCGCTGATCATCGGTATTGTCGCGGGCACGTATTCCGCGAACCTGATTAACGGTTATGTGTGGGCGGCGTTGATGGATAAGCGCGACGCAGGCAAGCGCGCGAAGGCCAACGCGTAATCAAATTGGGTATTCAACCCGCCAAATCAGAGGATAAAACCCCTCTGGTTTGGCGATGAACGCGGATTTGCGTTTATCGCCAAGCCACGAGGGAAAAGGAGGCTTCGGCATGCTTCGTTTGATACCTAAAAATCAGCAAAAAAGGCAGATTCCGCCGGAGCTTGCCTCGCTTGGATTACCTGAAAGACTGCTGGAACTGCTGTTGGATCGGGAGATTGATACGCCGGAAAAAATCGAACGTTACCTGCATCCTAAACGCGAGGATCTGGTTGATCCGATGCTGATGCAGGATATGGATAAAGCGGTTAACGTCATTCGTGATGCCATCGAAAAGCATGAGGAGATCACGGTATTCGGCGATTACGATGTGGATGGCGTGACGGCGACGGCTATTCTGCTGACCTATTTGCGCAAACAGGGCGCACAGGTTGGCTTTTATATTCCGGACAGACACGGAGAAGGATATGGGCTGAATATTGCGGCCATTGAGCAGATTGCGACACATTCCAAGCTGCTTATCACCGTGGACTGCGGCATTACCTGTGCGGCGGAAGTTGCGCGGGCAAAAGAGCTGGGCATGCGTGTGATCGTGACCGATCACCATCAGCTTGGACCGCAGATTCCCGAATGCGAAGCCGTACTCAATCCGCTTTTAGGTCGTTATCCGTTCCGTCGGCTGTGCGGCGCAGGCGTGGCCTTTAAGCTGGTACAAGCGATGGGCGGAACAGAAGCAATTGAGCCGCTTTGGGAACTGGCGGCGCTGGCAACGATTGCGGATATCGTGCCGCTGATGGATGAAAATCGCGTGATCGTTTACTATGGTTTGGCGGCGATGGCGGCGACGCAGAGACCGGGATTGATTGCGCTGATGGAATCGGCGGGTGTCGATCTGCAAAAGGTCAGTTCGTCTGACGTTGCGTTTCGCATGGCGCCTCGTATCAATGCGGGGGGCCGCCTTGCGCTTGCTTCGCGCGGCGTGCAGCTGCTGACCACCAGACGAATGGATACCGCGCGAGAAATTGCTGAGGAACTCAATCAGGACAACATTCGTCGGCGCGAACTGGAAATTGAGATTTTTCAACAGGCAGACGAAATGACCCGTCAGCAGATTGACTTCATGAATGAGCGCGCTATTGTCGTCTGCGGCGAGGGGTGGAATCCCGGTGTGATCGGGCTGGCCGCCTCCAGACTGGTTGAAAAATACAAATGGCCGACGATCCTGCTTTCCAGAGACGGGGATATTTGCGTCGGTTCGGCTCGATCTATCCCCGGCGTGAATATCCATGAAGCGATGAGTACCTGCCGGGATTTGTTTATTCGATTTGGCGGCCATGCTCAGGCGGCAGGGCTGACGATTGAAGCGAAAAACGTGCCAGAGTTTAAACGGCGTTTGAGCGAAGCGATTCGTGAACAGGCCGCGCCGGAAGCCTTTATTCCGACGGAAGAATATGACCTTGAACTGGAGCTTTCCGAGATGACGGAAGCGTTTGTGGACGCGTTTTCCGCAATGCAGCCGACTGGATTTGGCAATCCTGCGCCTGTTTTTTGTGTGCGCGGCGTACATACGACAGATGTGCGAACCATCGGCAAAGACGGTGCGCATCTGCGAATGAGGCTCGCACAGGGGAGCGACATGCGCTCGGCTATCGGTTTTCGCATGGGCGATCGCGCAGCCAATCTGCCAGAGGTCATTGAGGCGATTATTACCTTGTCCATCAATGTGTGGCAGGATAAGCGGAGTGTTCAGTGTGAACTGCGGCAGATGCAGGCTTATATGCCGGGCAAGGCGTTTATTGCCGAATGTCAACGGCAAAGCGAAAAAATCAGCAATGCGATGCTCTCCACACTTTGCCTGCCGGATCAGAAGGCGGAGAACATTGAACGCATGACGCTTGAGCAGGCGAAGACCGTACTGGCGAGTGAATTTGAAAAAGGTTACCAGGGCATTTTAATCGGTGTACATACCCTGGCGGCGTTGAAGCTGCTGAACGTACATTTGGCTGTGATGCACGCACAGCTTGACTATTTTCTGGAAAAGACAGAGGATATTCGCGGCTTTAATACGCTGGTGATGGCTCCGGATTGGGCAAATATCGCGTTTTCACCGCGGTTGATCGTTGCGATGGACGGCATGCTCAGCGATGGCGAACGGGTGTTGGTAAAAGAAAAATTTCCCAAAGCGCGCGTTATCGAAGTAACGGATATGCGGACGCAGAGTTCCTCTGCCGCGTGCAGACTCCTGCCGGATGATTCATCTCTGCGGCAGCTGTACAAGGCGCTGCGCCAGAGGGAAAAAACGGATTGCACGATGAATGTGCTTTCCGCGGCGACAGGGTTGGAGGAAGACATGATCCGTTGCGGTATGCGCATCATGCAGCAGCTTGGATTGATTGAATACACGCTGTATCCGCTGAGTTTTAAAGTGCTGCCCAGCGGGAAAGTGTCGCTGGAAGACAGTTCGCTGCGCGCAAAACTGATTCGGATGAAAGACGAAGGGGGGAACCGTTTTGACGCCGGACGAATGTAAAAACCTCGATGAATTGATTGCAACACTGGTGAAATACCACCCGGAAGCCAATGTTGAACTGGTGGAAAAGGCCTATCATTTTGCCGAAAAAGCGCATGCGGGGCAACTGCGCAAATCGGGAGAACCCTATTTCGTTCATCCGCTGACCGTAGCCGGTATTTTAGCCAAACTGATGCTTGACGCGCCGACGATTGCAGCGGGATTGCTTCATGACACGGTGGAAGACTGCGAAGATGTGACGCTGGAAGTCATTGAGAAGGAGTTTGGTCAGGAAGTTGCGCTGCTGGTGGACGGCGTGACCAAACTTCGGCGGCTGGATTTCACGTCGCGCGTGGAACAGCAGGCAGAGTCCATCCGAAAAATGATTCTGGCGATGAGCAAGGATATCCGCGTGGTGCTCATTAAGCTGGCGGATAGAACGCATAACATGCGGACATTGAAGTCTCAGCCGCCGGAGAGTCAGAAGCGCATTGCTCAGGAAACGCTTGACATTTATGCGCCGCTGGCACATCGTTTGGGCGTTTATAAAATCAAGCAGGAACTTGAGGACTTATGTCTGCGCTATCTTGATCCGGAAGGGTATCAGAATCTGATCGTCAAAGTCGGCATGAAGCGCGCCGAGCGGGAAGAAAACATCCGCACTGTGATTGATATGCTGAGCGATAAGCTCAAGGAAATGAATATCCATTACGAGATTGACGGCAGGCCGAAGCATTTTTACAGCATTTACCGCAAAATGGTGCTCCAACATAAACCGTTTGAGCAGATTTTCGATTTGATTGCCATCCGCGTTCTGGTCGATACCGTACAGGACTGCTATGCTGTGCTGGGCGTGGTGCATACGCTTTGGAAACAGGTGCCAAACCGCTTTAAGGATTATATCTCCATGCCGAAACCCAATATGTATCAGTCGCTGCATACAACGGTCGTCGGCGAAAACGGCATGCCTTTTGAAGTGCAGATTCGTACTTACGAAATGCACCGTATCGCAGAATATGGCATTGCGGCGCATTGGCGCTATAAAGAGGGCAAACAGGTTGCGGATTCGCTGGACAATAAACTGTATTGGCTGCGGCAGATTCTGGATTGGCAGAACGATACACGCGATTCCGAAGAGTTTATCAAATCGCTTAAAGTCGATCTGTTCAGCGATGAAATTTTTGTCTTTACGCCAAAGGGAGAGATCATCGATCTGCCGAAGGGCGCGACGCCGATTGATTTTGCCTATCGCATTCACAGCGCGGTTGGCAACAAATGCGTTGGCGCAAAGGTCAACGGCCGCATTGTAACGCTGGATACGGCGCTGAATACGGGCGACTTTGTGGAAATCATTACGCAGCAGAACAGCAAAGGTCCGAGCCGCGACTGGCTGAAAATTGTCAAGACCGCGCAGGCAAAGGCGAAAATCCGTCAGTTTTATAAAAAAGAGCTGAAGGACGAAAACGTTGCCAACGGCAAGCAGATGCTTGATTATGAGGCTAAACGTCAGGCGGTCAATCTGCCTTCGCTGCTTAAAAACGAATACGTCGAGCCGATTCTTCGGAAATTTTCGTTTGCCGATTTGGATGACCTTTACGCCGCAGTCGGCTGCGGCGGCATTGCAGCCCAGCAGGTTGTCACCCGCCTGCGCGAAGAACAGCGCGCGCACGACAAACCGCTTGTACCGGTTTTGCCGCGTGTGGCTGAACCGACTCAGCCGCAGCACGGAGGCAAGAGCACATCTAAGGAAGACATGGGCATAAAGATTGCCGGTCTGCCGGGATGTCAGGTTCATTTTGCCAAATGCTGCACCCCGTTGCCCGGCGATGAGATTATCGGTTATATCACGCGCGGACGCGGCGTGACGATTCATTCCAAGGAATGCGTGAATGTCAATGCTTCGCATGATCCGGCTCGCTGGGTGGAGGCAGAGTGGAGCGATACCGTCAATTCTTCTTACAATGGCTCGATTCAGATACTCGCTCAGGACAGACATAACCTGCTGGCGGATTTGATGAGTTATCTGTCTGCACAGAAGGTGACGGTCTGCGCGCTCAACGCTAAAGTGAACAGCAATCAGACCTGCTCCATTGAGTTGACGCTTCAGGTGGCTAATAAGCAGGAGCTGGATTGGGTGATTAAGCAGATTGCCAAGCGGCAGGACACGATTGAAATTTTCCGCGTATAACGAGTGCGAAAGGAACACATGTCATGAGACTGGTGATACAGAGGGTGCTTGAATCAAGCGTCAAGGTGGAAGGCAGAGAAGTCGGACGGATCGGCAAGGGCTTTATGGTGCTTTGCGGAGTGGAGGACGGTGACACAGCGGAGGATGTCCGTTACTGTGTGGATAAGACCGTCAATTTACGTGTTTTTGAGGACGAAAACGACAAAATGAATCGTTCCATTCTTGATGCAGGCGGTGAAATTCTGGCGGTATCTCAATTTACGCTGCATGGCGATGTGCGCCACGGCCGTCGTCCGAGCTTTATTCGCGCGGCGCGACCCGAACTGGCCGTACCGATGTATGATGCATACTGTCAGGGACTTCGAGACGCGGGTATTCATGTGGAAACCGGTATTTTTCAAACGGATATGAAGGTTTCGCTGATCAATGATGGGCCTGTGACGCTGCTGATTGATTCAAGGAGGACATTCTGATGGAGTTGGATATCAAAACCGTGACCGGCGGCCCGTTGGATGTCAATACTTATGTCGTGGGGGCGGATGGTTCCAATCAGTGCGTGCTGATCGATCCGGGTGCGGAGTATGCGGCGGTTTGCGGCGCGGTCTGCGGCAGGCAGGTCACGGCGGTGCTGTTGACGCATGCGCACTTTGATCACATGCTTTATGCGAGGCCATGGCTGAAAGACGGCGTAAAGCTCTATGTGCACAAGTTGGACGCTGCGGCGCTTGCCGATCCTTCGCTGAATCTTTCCGGTGTGATCGGCGCGCAGCTGACGCTGCCGGAAGCGGATGTGCTTCTGGAAGACGGGGATAAGATTGAAGAAGCGGGACTTTGCTTTGAGGTGCTGCATACGCCGGGACATACGCCGGGTTCAGTCTGTTATCAGCATGAAAAAACACTGTTCTGTGGGGATACATTGTTCTATCAGGGATATGGGCGTGTGGATTTGGCGGGAGGCAACTCGCTGCAAATGGCACTGTCGCTCAAGCGTCTGCTGAAACTGCCGGGCGACGTGATTTGCTATCCGGGGCACGGCATGAAAACGAAAATCGCATGGGAGCAGGAGGCAAACGCGTGAAAATCGCCGTATATACACCGATGACTGCATTTCAAAATGATATCGGTGATGTTGTGCGCCTGTTTTACGGCGAAGGCGCAGCGGTAACCGCCGAAGAAATGGCGGACGCGCAGCTTGTCCATGCGCATGAAGAATCGGAGGGGCAATGGTGCGAAACCTTTGTCCTGACAAGCATGGACGGGCACCGGGAGCAGAATACACTGAGTGCGCCGATTGTTTCAGGAGGCTTGGAGGAAAAGCGTCAGCTTAAACGCCTTGTGAAGCGCTGCTGCTATATGCTGCTCAAACGTGTATCCGGCAGACGGCCCGCGTGGGGATCGCTGACAGGCATTCGGCCGACGAGACTGTATTATCAGCAGTTGGAAAAGGGAAAAACACGCGAAGAAGTAAGGCGGACGTTGAGCGAATTATTTGATTTGTCACAGGAAAAAATTGATTTGCTCGACGAGATTATCAGCGCGCAGCAGGGACTGATTGACCGCCGTGCGCGTGTCTGCGATTTATATGTAGGAATTCCGTTTTGCACAACGCGGTGTGCATACTGCTCGTTTTCTTCCGGCGAGATCGGAGACGGCCATCTGGTTGAACCGTATCTAAAAGCGTTGTTTCGTGAAATCGAAGCCTGTGCTGAAATGGCACGGGAAATGGGGCTGCATGTTCGGGTGGGCTATATCGGCGGCGGAACGCCGAGCAGCCTGACCACATCGCAGCTGGAAAGCCTGCTTAATCACATTGAAAAGCACTTTGGCACAATGGAAGAGTTTACGGTTGAAGCAGGAAGGCCGGATACGCTGGATGAGCAGAAGCTTCGCATGATTCATCATCATCCTGTTACACGAATCAGCATCAATCCGCAGACGATGAACGACGAAACGCTTGTGCGTATTGGACGCGCGCATACCGCGCAGCAGACGATACAGGCTTACAGACTCGCTCGTCATATTGGGTTTGACGATATCAATATGGATGTCATCGCAGCGCTTCCGGGTGAGAATTATGCGATGTTTGCGCATACGCTTGAGGAAATTCGCAAACTTCAGCCTGAAAGCCTGACTGTGCACACGCTGGCGATCAAACGTTCAAGCCGCCTGCATGAAGAAAAATATGCACAGCGCGAGCAGGATGTCGCCCGCATGGTGGCTCTTGGTCGGCAGACAGCGCATGAAATGGGCATGCGGGCGTATTATCTGTACAGGCAAAAATACATGGCGGAGAATCTTGAAAATGTGGGGTATGCCCTGCCGGGATGTTTCTGTCGCTATAACATTGACAATATGGAGGAAACCACCAGCGTGCTGGCGCTTGGCGCCGGCGGAATTTCCAAATGTGTCATGAGGGAAGAGGAAAAGATCCTCCGAGCACCGAATATAGCCAATATTGAGCAGTATATTGAGCGCGTTGACGAGATGGTTGAACGCAAGTACAACGTTTTTTCAAAAAAGCAGATAGATTAAACTGAAAGTCGGTAAGGGGGCGAGAAGATGGTCATCAGCGATAAACAGACGCTTCGGCGATGCGTCAAACAGGCTGTTCGACGCACGGAAGTCGTCGAAACGTTGCTTTATTTTGACATATGCAACGGTGAAATGGGCATTAAGACGCTCGCTGAGACGTTTTCACAATCGGAGGGAAGCACGCCGTTTCAGGCTGATGCTGTCGCCGCATATGCAGCCATGGAAGCCCTTGACATGCCGATTGACGATATGCACCGTGCCGCCTTGATTCAAAGCGGGTATACGCGGGAGGCGTATCTGCGTGAAATCTTGGACGTTATGCATGCCAGGCGGGTTTTTGCCTGTGTGTCCCTTTGCGAAGCTGAGCATGCTGCGTTTGCTGACGATCGAGTGGCGCCGCTGCTTGTTATATCGAGTGATCTCTTTACGCCGGGACGATATGGCGTAGAATATGCTGAGCGTGCCGATGAAATCCGCAGTGCAGCGCAGAAATGCGGCGCAAAAGACATTTTAATGGAACACTTTGATGAAAACACGCTGCAATTCTGTCTGCTGCCGCTGTGCGAAGACGAAAAGCTGCGCCTGCATATACAGCTTGAGAACGGACGGCAGTTAAACACGTTTATTCTATTGTTGGATTTGTTCGTCGGTGTACGCGTATTGGCTTTTGCCGACGCAAGCATCGAGCCTGCGTTGATTGAGGCCGCCGCGAGCAGACGACGTCTGCTTGTCCGGATTGGCGAACACATCCCGCTTGCGCTCAGCAGACTGGGCACGCGTTTCATACCGTATGCCAGTGAAGCGATATTGCCGGAACAAATGCTGGGACGATGGATTGTGGCAAGGGAAGCGATTTGGCCTGTGCTCTGCGATGCCTATCTGCCGTTGGCACGGTGCGGCTATCCGCTGACCAGCGAAGCGATTGCCGCAGATGTACAGAAGCTTTTCGGCGGACATTTTTTGATGGATGACGATACCGCGCAGAATGCGCGTGAATAACAAGGAGGAAAAGAAATGAATCCGACGTTTATCATTGAGATGGAAAATGGACAGACAATGAAAGGCGAGCTGTATCCCGAAACTGCGCCGATCAGCGTTGCAAACTTTGTGGAATTGGCTAACAGCGGTTTTTATGACGGTGTAATCTTTCACCGCGTCATTCCGGGATTCATGATTCAGGGCGGTGATCCCCTTGGCCGTGGCACGGGCGGTCCGGGTTACAGCATCAAGGGCGAATTTGCGCGCAATGGCTTCAACAATCCGCTTAAACATACGCGCGGCGTACTTTCCATGGCGCGCAGCATGATGCCCAATTCCGCCGGTTCGCAGTTCTTCATCATGGTGGATGACGCGCCGTATCTGGACGGCCAGTATGCGGCGTTTGGCAAGGTAACGGAAGGTATGGAGACGGCGGACGCGATTGTCAGCGTGCCGCGTGATCCAATGGACAAGCCGTACGAAGAACAGAAGATGAAGTCTGTTCGTGTGGATACCCATGGAGAAACCTATACATTTGAAAAGCTGAAGGGCCGCGGCTGATCGGAGGCACACTGTGAACAAAAACAGGGTTGTCGTTCACCTGATGGGACATGATTACACGATGGTGACCGATCAATCGCCGGAAAAGGTGCAGCGGCTTTCGCGCTACGTGGATAGAAGAATGCGCGAATTGGCGATTCTCACACGGGCAGGCGAAAACATGCTGCCTGTGCTGACAGCAATGACGCTGGCGGACGAGCTGTTTACCGCTCAAGATGAAGTGAACCGCCTGCGCCGGGAATTGGACGTATTGAATAAGACGGAAAAAGACGAAAAAGCATAGAACAAGGCGGCGCTGGGGGTGGTTGCCCTGCGCTGCTTTTTTCGGAGGAAAAAAAGATGGAGTTGCTTTCACCGGCGGGGAATCGCGAAGCGTTGATTGCCGCAATCGCATGTGGCGCAGATGCCGTTTATTTAGGGTACACAGCATTTGGCGCGCGCAGTTATGCAGGCAATTTTGACGCGGATGGGCTTCATGAAGCCGTAGAATACGCGCATGAACGAGGCAAAAAAATCTATGTGACAGTCAATACGCTGGTCAAGCAATGTGAAACGGACGATCTGTGCGACGTGCTGGATTTGCTTTCTGGCGTCCATGTGGATGCAGTGCTTGTTCAGGACATGGGCGCAGTGCGGATCATTCAGGAACACTATCCCCAACTGGTGCTGCATGCAAGCACGCAAATGATCATCAATAATGCGCAAGGCGCTCAACTGATGAAGAACATGGGATTTGCGCGTGTTGTTCCTGCGCGTGAATGTTCGCTTGAAGAACTCAGGAAAATGGCGGATATCGGCATTGAAGTTGAGGCGTTTGCACATGGCGCGCTTTGTGTGGCCGTTTCCGGTCAATGTCTGTTTTCCAGCATGATCGGAGGGCGGAGCGGTAATCGCGGTCGATGCGCACAGCCCTGTCGGCTCCCCTATTCGCTCGGCGACGGCACGAGTGGATATCTGCTGTCTACGAAAGATTTAATGCTCATCGATCGCATCCCCGAACTTCGCGATGCAGGCGTGTATTCTTTCAAGCTGGAAGGAAGAATGAAGCGACCGGAGTATGTGGGTGTCATTACGCAGGCATACCGCGAGGCGCTGGATGCTGCGGAAGCGCATGTGGAATATCATCCGAGCCAGGCAACGATTGAAGGGTTGCGGCAGGTGTTCAATCGAGGCGGATTCACAGAAGGCTATGTGATGAATAAAAGCAACGCAGCGCTGATGAGTTGGGAAAGACCGAATCACTGGGGCATTTCGGTTGGAAAAATAATCTCGACGAAAGGGCCGCTTGCGAGGGTCTGTCTGACAAAGGCCTTGAACGACGGCGATGGATTGCAAACCCGTGGTAAACAGGAGACGGATTTCACATATTCCGGCAATGCAATGCCCGCCGGGAGCGAAGCAACCGTGCGCATTGCGACGGGACAGGCACGCACGGGCGATGAAGTCTTCCGGTTAACGGACGCGGCACAGATGAAAGCTGTGCGCGAAACAATGAATCAGGAAAATGTGCATATCCCGCTTGATATGTATTTGCATGCCATGCCGGGAGAAAAACCTGCGCTGAAGGTTGCCGATTCAGACGGTCATTGCGTAGAGGCGACGGGCAATCAGATTGTCGATGCGGCGCAGCAACGTGCGCTTGACGAAACAGCGGCGATGAAACAGCTTGGTAAACTTGGCGGAACACCGTATACGCTGCATCATTTAAGACTTGAAAGCAAAAATGCCTTTATGACGGCCGGAATGCTCAATGCGCTGCGCAGAGATGCGCTTGAAAAAATACGCAAAGCCCGGATTGAATTAAAACAAACCGACCGCCTGTTCACACCTAAAAAATGTCAAATGCCCGTACAGGAGCATTTGCTGATTGCACAAGGCGAAGATTTGAACAAAGCGCATGCGCTGCTGGCCGGCGGAGCAGACCAGTTTGAATGGCAGCCCCAGGTTTACCGACTGGATGCGTTAAATCATGCGCTGCAATCTGCGGAGGGTGTAAAACCGCTATTCGTTCTGCCGTCGGTCATGCACAGCGACGAGCTGACACATATTCATGCGTGGATTTGCGAAAATGCGGAGCGTTTCGGAGGCGTAGTGGTCAACAATGTTGGACAGTTGGCACTCGATTGGCCTGTGCCTGTTTCCGGTGGGCAGGGACTGAATGTGATGAATCACGCCTGTGCAGAATTTTATACCGTTCTGCGCGTAAACAGACTGACGGTCTCTTGCGAACTGAATCAAAAAGAACTTCAGGATGTGTTTGCAAGCGGCGGGAACTATGTGATGGAGGCTTATGGACGCACGCAGTTGATGTTGCTCAATCATTGTCCGCGCCGGACAAAGAGAGGCGATCAAAAGCAGGACAGCCGCTGCGATGCATGCGCAGGGCTGGGCGGTTGCCCGGAAACATATACCGATAGAAAAGGTTATCGTTTTCCGTTGCGTCGGCTTCAGATGGAGCATGGCTGTGTGTTGCGGCTTTACAACAGCGTGGAAACGGATATGGCGAAATACTCTGAAAAGCTGCATGCCTTTTCTGTCAGTCTCCGCCTTGCATTTACCGATGAACCGCTTGAGAAACAGAAAGAGATCACGGCTTCTTATCGCAGCGTGCTGGATACCGGCATAGCGCTGCATGCGGTTTCTGCGACGGCGACGGCAGGACATCTTCTGCGCGGCGTTCAATAAAAGGAGAATCCCATGAATGAAAGATCTTTGCGCGTGCTTGAATTTACTAAGATTCGCGCACAGCTGGCACAGTATTGCGTTTCCGACATGGGAAAGGCGCTTTGCGAAGCGCTGAACCCGTCTAATCGCATAGAGGACGTTCTGCGGATGCAGCAGGAAACGGATGAGGCGCACAGCCTGCTGGCCTATTTGGGCGGAACACCGATGATTCCGTTTTCAGATGTACATGCTTCACTGCATCTTGCTCAAATCGGTTCCTCGCTTTCGCCGCGCGCGTTGCTGGATATCGGCGTCTGCCTTCGGGCCTCCAGAGCGGCGCGGGATGCGATTGTGACAGATAGGCAGGATACGCCGTTGCTGAGTGCCAACGCTTCCCGGCTTTCAACGTTTAAATTGATTGAACAGGCCATATCGGATGCGATTATCAGCGAAGATGAAATCGCCGACCGAGCGAGCAATGAGCTTTTTCAGATTCGCCGAAAGATGCGCGCATGCAATGAACGCGTGCGCGAACGGTTGAATGGCATGATTCATAATCAGACTTTTCAGAAGTATTTACAGGATGCCATTATCACAATGCGCGCCGAGCGCTACGTTCTGCCTGTTCGCGCTGAATATCGGTCTATGGTTCCCGGCATCGTCCACGATCAATCTGCAACAGGCGCAACGGTGTTTATTGAACCGATGTCGGTGGTGGAAATCGGAAATGAACTCAAACAACTGATTTCAGCGGAAAAAGCTGAAATTGAAAAGATTCTGAGGACGCTTTCCGCGCAGATTGCGCCGGAAGCAGAGGCGATCGAGGATAATTTGGCTATTCTGGCTCAACTCGACTTTGCATTCTCTAAAGCGTCGATGGCCAAACAGATGGATGGCTGCATGCCGAAAATGAACCGTGAAGGGCGATTAAACATCGTGCAAGGCCGCCATCCGCTAATTGATCCGCAAAAAGTTGTGCCGCTAGATATTCGGCTGGGCAATGACTTTACAACGCTGATTATTACCGGCCCCAATACGGGTGGCAAGACGGTGACGCTCAAGACCACCGGTCTGTTTACGCTGATGGCGCAATCCGGCTTACAGGTTCCGGCTGAATACGGAACAGAGCTTGCTGTATTTGACGATGTGTTCGCGGATATCGGAGACGAGCAATCCATCGAGCAATCGCTCTCCACATTTTCGGGACATATGACGAACATTGTTTCGATTTTGCAAAACGTTACGCCTGAATCGCTGGTGCTCTTTGATGAACTGGGTGCGGGAACAGACCCGACAGAAGGCGCGGCGTTGGCGCAGGCTGTGTTGTCCACGTTGCTAGATATGCACACGCGCACCGTTGCAACGACGCATTACAGCGAACTCAAGGAATATGCGCTGACAACGCCTAATGTGGAAAATGCATCTGTTGAGTTTGATGTTGCAACGCTTAGGCCGACCTATCGATTGTCCATTGGCATTCCGGGCAAATCCAATGCATTTGAAATTTCGCGGAAGCTTGGTTTGCCGGAATTCATTATCGGCAGAGCGAAAGAACTGCTTTCCAAAGAGCAGGTCCGTTTTGAAGACGTGATTGCAAATGCGGAATATCATCGGCAGGTCGCCAAAAAGGAGCGCGAACTGGCAGAACAGGCGCGCAATGAAATGATTTCCATTCGCGATCAGGCTGAGGCGGAAAAGAAAAAGCTCGAAGATCAACGGGAAAAATCTATCCGCAAAGCGAAGGACGAGGCCAAACGCATTGTTGAAAATGCCAAACGGGAATCGGAAGCCGTGATTGCCGAACTGCGGGCCATGAAAAAAGCGGGCGGCGCGCAGGAGCACGAGATTCAAAAAGTGAAAAAACAGATGGAGAAGGCGCAAGAGGCGCTGGCAGATCAAAAAGAAGTCGGCGGCGAAGTGCCGAAGTCTGTGAAACCGGGCGATATGGTGCATATCGCTTCGATGGATGTGGATGCAATCATTGTGGCGCCTGTGGACAGCAAAGGTTATGTGCAGCTCAAGGTGGGCATGATGAAAATGCGCGCTCCTCTATCCGATCTGCGGACGCTGACAGCGACTCAACAGATGGTTAAGAAAGAGCAGAAAAAACTGGAACGCAAGAAGTCTATGCGGGAAGCGCGTGTGGACATTACCACCCGTGCCGTGCGGCAGGAACTCGATGTGCGCGGCATGGCGCTTGATGAGGCGATTCCAGAAGTGGAAAAGTTTATTGATGATGCGATGCTTTCTTCACTCGGAGAGGTCAGCATCATTCATGGCAATGGAACAGGGGTTTTGCGCGCCGGCATTCAGGATTGTTTGCGTCGGCATCCGTGCGTAAGCAGTTTCCGCTTGGGACGATATGGCGAGGGCGAAACCGGCGTTACCATCGTATCTCTGAAATAATAGAAGACAAATCAAACAGCGCTCTATTCACTGGGTAGGGCGTTTTTTTGTGTGCGTGAAACGAGCGGAATTCGGAAAGCCTATCCGTGAGGTGAGATGATGAAACAAAAAGAAATGCTGCGAAAAGCGGCGTGGGTCGCATTTGGATTGGTGCTGGCGATTGAAGTTGCTGCGATTGCAGGAGAATCTGCACAGGAAGCCAAAACGACGTATGCACAGGGACAATATGTGCATACGCTCGGCGGCGCAGAAAGCCCTTTTTCCGATGTGGTGCAGACCGTCATGCCGTGCGTCGTAGGGGTGAGCAATCGTGGGAATTCTTTCAACATCATCAGCGGACAAACCGAATTGGTGGAACAGGCAACAGGCTCAGGCGTTGTTGTGACGACGCAGGGACATGTGGTAACCAATTATCATGTCATAGAGGGCGCAAGCGATGTTCAGGTGCTCAGCCAGGGACGCTATCTAAAAACGGAAATTGTCGGGTATGACGAGCTGACGGATTTAGCGGTGCTGCGCGTGATGGAGGACATTGAATTGCCCGCTGTGAAAATGGGGGATATGTCCGATGTTCGTGTGGGAGACTGGGCGATTGTAATCGGCAATCCGCTGGGCAAACAATTTGCAGATACGGTGACAGTCGGCGTGGTTTCCGCGCTCAACCGTGAATTGGAAAGTTCGTCCATCGTCAAAATGCTGCAAACCGATGCGGCCATCAATTCGGGCAACAGCGGCGGCGGCTTGTTCAATACGCGCGGCGAACTGATCGGCATTCCATCACTTAAATTCAGTTCAAATGGAAAAGACGACATCGCTTCCATCGAGGGAATTGCCATGGCAATTCCGGTGGATGTGGTGCAGCCGATTGTAAACAGCATCATCCAATACGGAAAAGTGACGCGTCCCAAGCTGGGTATTTCAGTTATGACGATTCGCGGAAGCGAAAAACCGACGGTCGGTTTAATTCCGGCAGGCGTCTACGTGAGCGCTGTTGTGCCTGAAAGCACAGCGGAACGCGCCGGTATAAAGGCGCACGACATCATTATTGGAATGGATGGGGAGCGCATTGCGCTGCATACCGATTTGACCAACCGATTGGCTGCGCGTTCGGCTGGCGATGTCATCACTCTAACGATTTACCGTATTCCCGGCCTTGAAAAGCTGACTGTGCAGGATGAAATTCCGGCGGGAGAAGAGCTTGAAATCCAAATCACGCTTGAAATGCCATCTCAGGATGCGTAATATCGAGCAGAGGGCAAGCATACGTTGGCATGACGGCAGGGAGGGATGTTATGCAAGCGTATGATCTGTATCAGGATATTGCTCAGCGTACACAGGGCGATGTGTATGTCGGAGTCGTTGGTCCTGTGCGAACGGGAAAATCCACATTTATCAGACGTTTGATGGAAAAAATGGTGATTCCGGCGATCGAGAACGCGCATATTCGCGCGCGGGCACAAGACGATTTGCCTCAAAGCGGATCTGGACGCACGGTGATGACGACAAAACCTGCGTTTATTCCATCGGAAGCAGTGGATATTGCATTGCCGAGCAGCAACCATGTGCGGCTGCGCTTTGTGGACAGCGTGGGCTATATGGTGGATGGCGCGCTGGGAACGACGGAGGGCGAAGCCCTTCGGATGGTACGCACACCATGGTCGGATGAGGAAATGCCCTTTGAACGTGCCGCAGAATTGGGCACACAAAAGGTCATCAGCGAGCATTCGACCATGGGCCTGGTTGTGACGACGGACGGCAGTGTGACGGAACTGCCGCGAGCGGCGTATGTTCCGGCGGAAGCGCGGGTTGTGGCAGAATTAAAAAACCTGGGAAAGCCTTTTGCCGTTGTGCTCAATACTCAGAATGCCGCTTCGGCGAAAACACAGAGTTTACGTAAAACGCTTGAAGAGGATTATGCCGTTCCGGTGGTTGCCATGAATGTAGAAGAAATGGAAGAAACTGATATTGAAGGACTGCTGGAACAGGTACTTGGTCAATTTCCGGTCGTGCAGATTTCACTCCAGACGCCTGAATGGCTCAGCGCGCTGGATGAAGAACACTGGCTGATTCAAAGCCTGATGGACAGCTTGAAACAATCCGTTTCCGGAACGCTCAGAATAGGTGAAACGTCCGCTTTTTCGGAAGCATTGGCGCAAAACCCGTATATGGAAGATGCAGCCGTTCGGAATATCGATCATGGCAGCGGCTGCATCTCCATGCAAATGGTTTTGAAAGAGGGCTTGTTCAATCAGGTTTTGGCTGAGCAATGCGGCACGGAAATCCGAAGCGATGCGCATTTGCTGTCGTTGCTTCGCGAATTGGTAGCGGCTAAAAAGGAATACGATCACGTCGCCCAAGCACTTAAATCTGTGCGCGAAACGGGGTATGGTCTTGTTCCGCCGCAGCTTGACGAATTGACGCTGCAAGAACCGGAAATCATTGGAAAAGGCGGAAAATTCGGCGTTCGCTTACGGGCCAGCGCGCCGAGTCTGCATCTGATTCGCGTGGATATACAGACGGAGGTTTCTCACGTTGTCGGCACCGAACAACAGTCTGAAGAAATGCTTCGGTATTTTATGGAGGGGTTTGAACAGGACCCGCAGAAACTCTGGCAAAGCAATCTGTTTGGCAAACCGCTTTCCGATCTGGTGCGGGAAGGGTTATCCAACAAACTGATGCACATGCCGGAGGATACGCAACTCAAGGTTCAGCAAACGCTGGAAAAAATCATCAATGAAGGAAACGGCGGGATGGTCTGCATCCTGCTGTGATTGGAAGAATCGTATAGAGTTCCGCCGAGCCTGTAAAACAGATCGGCGGTCTTTTTTTGCATGTTTGTGCCGCAACAAACGGATTCATAAAAAAGAGAACGAGGTTTGGAAAAGTGAGAGACCCTGCAGCCCGGAATCCAGGGGGATACTTTGGAAGCTTGTGAATAAAAAAGTCACTTTGAAGAAGATTGTGGTAGGCGCAAGTTGTCACATCCGACAGAAAAATGTGCGAAACAAAGAGAAACATATGTTAGAGAAAAAACTAACGATAAAGAAAAGCAGAAACTCTGGTTGCATTTTAGCGTTTCTATGATATAATGACTCGTGACATTTCATTCAAGTACACGGTATGCTTTAACGGCATGTCGTCTTGAAAAGCGAAGGGAGGAACTTGTCTGTGGCTACTACCCAGACATTTGGCGGAGGCGTCCATCCTCGTGAGATTGGCAATGGCAAAAGTGCAACCCAATCCCAGCAGATTGTGAACGCGGCCGCCCCGGCTCGTGTGACGATTGCGATGGCTCAGCACGGTGGCGCACCTGCGGTGTGCTGCGTGAAGGTGGGTCAGATTGTGAACATGGGCCAAATGATCGGAGAGGCTCAGGGATTCATTTCCGCGCCGGTACATGCGTCTGTTTCCGGCAAGGTTGTGGCGATTACCACCTGCACCGTTGCGAGCGGCAAGAGCGTTCCCGCTGTCGTGATCGAAAACGACTTTGAGGATCGTTGGGATGAGTCTGTGCAGCCGTGCGCAAACGTTGACGCGCTGAGCGCGGGGGATATTGCATCCATCGCAGCCCGCTGCGGCATCGTCGGCATGGGCGGCGCGGCTTTCCCGACCAACGTAAAGCTTGATACGTCTAAACTGGAAGAGAAGCCTGATACGCTTATCGTCAACGGCAGCGAGTGTGAGCCGTATCTGACCAGCGACCATCGTATTATGGTAGAAAATGCTGAGCAGATTGTGGACGGCATTGTGCTGGCGATGAAGGCCAGCGGCGTCTCCTGCGCGAAGGTCGGTATTGAAGATAACAAGCCCGACGCGATTGCCGCGATGCGCGAAGCCGCTTCCGACAAGCAGAACGTCGAGGTTGTTTCTCTGCCTGCGCGTTATCCGCAGGGATTTGAAAAGACGCTGATTTATTCTTTGACCGGTCGCATCGTGCCTAACGGTAAACTGCCGTCTGCGGCGAAATGCGTCGTGATGAATGTCGGCACGTGTGCGGCGTTGTCTGCTGCCGTTCGTAAGGGCCAGCCGTTGATTGATCGCGTTGTGACCGTCACCGGTCGTGTAGCGAAGCCGACCAACTTCCGCGTGCGTATTGGCACGCCACTGCTGGATCTGATCGATCAGGTTGGCGGCCTAACTGACGGCGTGCGCAAGCTGATTGTCGGCGGCGCGATGATGGGTAATGCGGTTTCCACGCTGAATCTGCCGATCACCAAGAATTTCGGCGGCTTCCTGGCCTTGGGCGAAGAGGCGATTTCCGCTCAGGAATCCGCGTGCATCCGTTGTGGCCGTTGCATGCGGGCCTGCCCGATGAAGCTTGCGCCTGCGAAGATCGATTCCCTTGTTCGTCACGGCAATTATGACGGCGCGATTGCCGCCGGCGCCATGAACTGCATGGAATGCGGCAGCTGCACGTATGCCTGTCCGGCCAAACGCGAGCTGACGCAGAGCTGCCGTGTGGCTAAGGCGATTGCCAGAACGAAAGCCAAAAAGTCCTGATTGAGTACGGAGGAACGTGAAAATGTCCAAGTATGTGATTTCGTCTTCTCCGCATCTGCGCGATAATGTCTCGACCACGAGCATCATGCGGGATGTCTGCATTGCGCTGCTGCCCGCTGCCGTCGCCGGTGTGCTGTTTTTCGGCTATCGTTCGGCGCTCATCCTCGCATTGTCTGTCGCGGCTGCGGTTTTGAGCGAGTGGTTGTATTGCAAGGCCACCCATTCCCGCAACACGATCGGCGATTTCAGCGCTGTCGTGACCGGTATGCTGCTGGCGATGAATTTGCCGAGCACTGTGCCGTATTGGATGCCTGTGATCGGTTCTGTGATCGCCATCCTGCTGTGCAAGATGATCTTTGGCGGTATCGGCCAGAACTTCATCAATCCGGCGCTTGCTTCTCGTGCAATTCTGGCGTTGTCCTGGGCGAGCCTGATGAACACGTTTGCCACCCCGGCTTTCGGTAATCTGGCGGGCGTTGACGCTGTGGCTTCCGCGACTCCGATTAGTGCGGCGGCCGGTACATATTCGCTGGGTCAGCTGTTCCTGGGCAACATTCCGGGCACCCTCGGCGAGACCTGCAAGCTGGCGCTGCTCTTTGGCGCGGCCTATCTGTTCTACAAGAAAGTGATTACGTGGCACATTCCGACTGCCTTTATCGGCACGTTCGCCGTGTGCTACCTGCTGAAGACCGGCTTTGACGTGAATGCGACGCTGACCCAGCTGCTTTCTGGCGGCCTGATTCTTGGCGCGTTCTTCATGGCAACCGATTACTCGTCTTCTCCTGCGACGGCGAAGGGCAAGATCGTGTTCGGTATTGGATGCGGTCTGCTGCTGTTCATCTTCCGCGCATGCAAGAAGACCCCGGCGGAGTGGTGCTCTTACGCCATCCTGCTGATGAATGTCTGCTCGCCGCTGATTGAGCGTGTGACGGGCAACAAAAGCTTTGGGGAGGTCAAGAAGTAATGGGTGATATTGTGAAGCTTGCGCTCCGTCTGTTCATCTTTGCGCTTGTCGCCTCCGTGCTGCTGGCCATCACTAACGAAGTCACCAAGGGCCCGATCGAGGCGCAGAAGCTGGCTTCCAAGATGACGGCTCTGAATACAGTTCTTCCCGGCTGCGAATACGAACAGATTGCGTATGAGGGCATTTCCGAAGACAGCGTGCTTGACGAAATCTTCGTTGGCAAGAACGCTGACGGCAGCGTGAAAGGTTATGCGCTGACCGCAAATCCGCAAGGCTATGGCGGAGAGATTCCGATCACGATTGGCGTGAGCACGGAGGGCTATGTGACGCAGGTCTATGTCGGCTCACTTCAGGAGACGCAGGGCCTTGGCAGCCGCGTAGGTGACGATGCTTTCAAGGAGCAGTTCATTGCGATTGCGGCCGATCCCGACACGCTGCGCAGCGATGTGGATACCATCGCTGGCGCGACCATTTCTTCCAGCGCGTTTGTGAACGCGGTGCAGGAGATGCTGTCCTACACGAAGACCACGCTCGGCATTGAGCCGCATGCTGGCGATAAGGATGCGATTCTTGCCGAAGCAGCTGCAATCAATGGCGGCGACGAGGGCGAAGATGCAGCCGTTGAAACGACCACGAACAGCTACGAAGTGACTGGTTTTGCGCCGTTCAAGGTTGAGGTGACGGTGGACAGCAATGGCAAGATTGTTTCCGTCGTTGTGCCTGAGAACAACGAGACCGCAGGCTTCGGAGCCGACCTGATTGCCGATCAGAGTGTGTTTGACGCGCTGGTGGGTCAGGATATCGCAACCGCGCAGATTGACGTGAAGGCCGGCGCAACGCTGACCAGCAACGCCATCAACGATGCGCTGGCGCAGGCTGCGGCTTCCGGCGAGACCGAAGGCAGCGCAAAGACCTATGACGTGACCGGCTTCGGCCCGTTCAAGATTGCGATTGAGCTGGACGACACGGGCAAGATTGTTTCCGTCACCGTTCCGGAGAACAACGAAACTCCGGGTCTTGGCGCGGATCTCCTTGCCGATCAGAGTGTGTTTGACGCGCTGGTGGGTCAGGATATCGCGACGGCTCAGATCGATGTGAAGAGCGGCGTGA
>ENA-UOJJ01002449-UOJJ01002449.1-human-gut-metagenome-genome-assembly--contig:-CS66-NODE-2449-length-23111-cov-35.356220_pt1 | contig 23111 bp, 20 predicted proteins | sample MGYA00242343_ERZ723890 | MGnify/ENA metagenome assembly ERZ723890
GCGGTACCGGACGTACTCTGCATCCCGATAACATGGCTGCAGGTCCCGCTTCTTACGGTTTCACCGATACTCTGGGCCGTATGCACTCTGACGCGCAGTTCGCTGGTTCTTCCTCCGTACCTGCACACGTTGAGATGATGGGTCTGATCGGCATGGGCAACAACCCGATGGTAGGTGCTACCGTAGCTGTTGCTGTATCCATCGAGGAAGCTGCTAAGGCTGGTAAGTTCTAAAACATAAAATCAGATAAATCAAGGATTTCAAGGCTCCCGACATTGTTCGGGAGTCTTTTTTTCCACAAAATTACTTTGTAATCGAACATGCATTCTGCTATAATCATTTATAGAAAGTGTTTGAAAGGAGGCAGCAATGGAATCACAATCCCATACTTATATTGCCATGGATCTGAAGTCTTTTTATGCCTCCGTGGAGTGCGTTGACAGAGGGCTGGATCCTTTGAATACGAATCTGGTGGTGGCGGATGCTTCCCGGACGCAGAAGACCATCTGCCTGGCGGTATCTCCCTCTCTGAAATCCTATGGAATCCCGGGACGGGCAAGACTGTTCGAAGTGATCTCCAAAGTAAGAGAAGTAAATGCCATGCGGAAAGTGCGGTCCCCTGGCGGCAGATTTTTGGGAAAAAGCACCTTTGCGGATGAATTGCAGAGGCATCCGGAACTGGAAGTTGGTTTTGTGACCGCCACGCCCCGGATGGCGAGATATCTGGAATATAGTACCCAGATCTATAATATTTATTTGAAATATATCGCACCGGAAGATATTCATGTCTATTCTATTGATGAAGTGTTTCTGGATGTGACACAATACCTGAAGACCTATGGTATGACAGCGAGAGAACTAGCATCCAGAATTGCAACAGAGATTCTGGAGAAAAAAGGGCTGACCGCCACAGCAGGAATCGGAACCAATCTGTACCTGTGCAAGATTGCCATGGATATTGTAGCAAAGCATATGGAACCGGATGATAACGGAGTCCGGATCGCCGAATTGGATGAGATCAGCTATCGGGAACTTTTGTGGGATCACAGGCCGTTGACGGATTTCTGGAGAGTCGGCGCCGGATACCGCAAGAAGCTGGAAGCCGCCGGAATGTTTACCATGGGCGATGTGGCCAGATGCTCTATCGGAGGACCGGGAGATTACTATAACGAAGATTTGCTGTACCGGATGTTCGGCATCAATGCGGAGCTTTTGATCGATCATGCCTGGGGGTATGAGCCGGTGACCATGGACCTGATCAAATCCTATCGACCGGAGACTAACTGTATCAGCTCCGGTCAGGTACTGCATTGCGCCACGGATTTTATGCAGGCCAAGATCGTAGTCCGGGAAATGGCAGAACAGCTGGCAATGGATCTGGTGGAAAAAAAGCTGGTCACAGATCAGATCGTGCTGACTGTTGGCTATGATATTGACAACCTGAAGATTCCGGAGATCGCAGATCATTATCATGGTGAAATCACGGTAGATCGTTATGGCAGAAGCGTGCCGAAGCATGCCCACGGCACTGGAAACCTTGATGCAATGACTGCGTCAGTCAGCAGGATTACAGAGACAACAATGGGATTATATGAACGGATTGTAGATCCCATGCTGCTGACCCGAAGAATCACTCTGGTGGCCAATCATCTAAAGGATGCGGACAGCGTAAAGGAAGAGCCGTTCTACGAACAGCTGGATCTGTTCTCCGGAGGCTTTTTGCAAACGGGGCAGAAGGAAACTTCCCGGGAAACAAAGCAGCTGGAAAAGGAACGGCTGGAAAAAGAAAAACACTTGCAGGAAGCAATGCTAAGCGTAAAATCAAAGTATGGAAAGAATGCGATTCTGAAGGCTGCCGATCTGCAGGAGGGAGCCACAACCATAGACAGGAACCGTCAGATTGGCGGACATAAGGCATAATATTTATCGGACCACAAAATCCGATAACAGGAAAAGAGTAAAAAGATGAATGATAAATCTAAGGACATGCTCCATCTGCCTCACCCGGTGTCAGCCACCCATCCCCGAATGGCTTTACAGGACCGTGCTGCACAGTTTTCACCGTTTGCAGCATTGGCGGGATATGATGACGCTCTGAGAGAAACGGCCCGCCGGACAGACCGTTTTGTGGAACTGGATGAGGACAGAAAGCAGGAGATCGACCGCCAGATTTCTTATTTGCAACAGCATCCGCTGGACACAGTGCCGGTGAAAATTATTTATTTTGTGCCGGATGAGAAAAAGGATGGCGGCAGTTATACTGCCGTAGAAGGCTGTGTCCGCAAAATCGATGAGAACACAAAAAGCCTTCGGATACAGGGAACAGAAATTCCGGTAGAGAGGATCTACGGGATCGATTTTCTGTAGTTACATTGTAAATAGTTCAGAGAAATGCTAAAATATTACCAATAGTATTTTGTGAACAAGAATGGAAAGGGATTTCTGACAATGAAGAAAAAATGTATCAGTACAGCAACACTGTCAGTGCTTTTGCTTGTACTGTTTCTTCCTGTTTTCTATTATATAGTATTCTACGGGACCAATGTGAACTACAACGAAATGCATAAGATCATTACCGTGGAGGGAAATAAAGTACTATCCCTGTGCGCGGTGATCGGAGTGGCTGTACTGGGGGCAGCGTACTATTTTCTGCGAAAGATTCCTTACACCGGACGCATAGCAGTCTGGTTTACCGGGATCACACTGGCAGTCTGTATTCTGTTCTGTCTTGTGAATATAAAAATATCCAAATGCATTGCATTTTACGGTGGCTGGGATTGCGGCATGGTGGCCAATTCCGCCCGCTGGCTTTATGAGGGCCAGACACTGGGGTATGACGATTACTATACGATCTACAGTAATAATATTCCCGTTACATGGCTTTTGTATCAGTTGTATTCTTTTGCCTCAGGACTTAAGGGGTATCCCTACAATCCGGAATTTATCTGGATCCAGTTCCAGTGCGTCATGCTGTCACTGGCGGTATTCTGTTCAGTACTTCTGGTCCTTCAGGTCAGCAGGAACCTTGGAATTTCCGTGATTGCCCTGGTCTTTCAGAGCATCTTTCTGGGAATCTCTCCCTGGAAGATCATTCCCTATACGGACGGAAGCACCATTGCCATGCCGATCCTGATTCTTCTACTGTATTCATTGTTCCGGAAGAATGGGAGAAAACGGAAATACCTTTTATGGTTTTTGATAATGTTTCTGGGGTGCCTTGGCGGAATCATGAAAGCCACCTGCTATGTCACATTGATTGCGGTAGTACTGGTGGATCTGGTATGGTCCGCCTGGGAAGAGGTGCCAATGCGTAAGCGGCTGCAGAAGATCGGCTTAAAAATCTTGCTTCTGATAGCGGCTTTCGGACTTGGGGCTTTCTGTAAGCATGGAATCTACTGTTCCGTACAGTATGATTATAATGCGGATATGGAGATCGGCTGGAGTAATTATATGTATAACGGCCTCAATGAGGATACTACCGGGGCCTGTTCCGGAGAGGGACTTGAGATCGTACGATCTTTTGCTGGTACGGATAAAAATACCCGGATACAATATGAGATGGAAGGAATCCGCAAAAGAATCGGTGATCGTGGTATTTGGGGTACAATCCGGTTCTGGCTGCGTAAGCAGGTCATGAATTTTAACGACGGGACGTTCAGCTGGTATCAGGAAGGGTATTTTCAGGCGTGGGAATATCCGTTGAACATAGAGAGCTCCGGGAAAGAACCTCTGAGGGCTTTTTACTGGCAGGACGGCAGCAATTATATCTGGTTTACGACGATCAGCCAGGGATTATGGCTTTTTGTACTGTTGGGAGTCATAACAGAGGCTGGTATGCTTTTGTGGACGGCGGTGTCAACAATCCGCAGACCCAAATACCGGACAGAAGAGAACCTGTCTGACCGGCTGTGTCTTTCTACTGTGATGATCGTTACATTTATCGGTATGTTTTTATTTGTTATGTTATTCGAGGCAAGAGCCAGATATCTATATAATACCATTCCGGTATTCTCTGTCATGGCAGTTTTTGGATATTACGAATTGTATCGGAAATTATTCATATTTTGTGACAAAAGGCGGAAATAACTTCGTTTTCCGGTAGAAATTGCACGTTATGAGAGCCTATAATGTGAAAATAACACTGGTAAAATATACAAACATCCTGTATAATGTACAGTAATGACTGAGAAATGAGTCAGGAACAAAAAAGAGGGAGGAAGAATAAATGTACTTTTGTAAGAATTGCGGCGAGCCTTATATGACAGACGAAGCTGTGATGTGCGTAAAGTGCGGTGTGGCCAAGGGACAGGGGAATAATTACTGCCATAACTGCGGTAAGCCTTTAGCTCCGGATGCTGCAGTATGTTTAAACTGTGGCGTAGCCAATAAGCAGGCACCGGCACCGGATGCAAAATCCAAACTGGTAGCCGGTCTGTTGGCAATTTTCCTTGGTACGTTCGGCGTACATAATTTCTATCTGGGCTATACCGGTAAGGCAGTTACCCAATTGGTACTTTCCATCGTGGGAATCCTTTTATGCTGTGTGGTAGTCGGCGTATTCATTGTTATGGGGGTAGGTATCTGGGGACTGGTAGAAGGTATCATGATCCTGACCGGCAAGATCGACACAGACGGCAAGGGTAATCCCCTGGCAGATTAATATCAGGCCTTTTCCAGGCCAGAAAGAGGAGAAAATGGACGGACAGAATTTTGAAAATGAAAACAATGTTACAGTAGATACTACTGCAACAGAAGTAAGCTCCGCAGCAGAAACTGTACAGGAGACCCCGGTAACAGAACAGCCTGTGAACAATTATCAGGATTATACCGCAAATGTACAGCCTCAGGCAGCTGCAACAGCTCCTGTACAGCAGCCGGAGAACAAAGAAACCAATGTACTGGCTATTGTCAGCCTGGTACTGGGTATCCTTTCCATCGTACTTGGATGCTGCACCGGATGGATCGGCGCACTGTTTGGAATCGGTGGTATCATTTGCGCAGTATTTGCCAACAAGCAGGGCAAGACCGGCCTGTCAAAGGCTGGACTGATCTGTTCTATCATTGGTATTGTACTGGGAATTATCATTACAATCTTAGCTGCTGTATTTTCTGTAGCATTTATGAGTGAACTTGCAAACTACTACTAAAAACCAGCGGAGCCTGGAAGATCAGCTTTATATTGCAGGATGGATATTTCTGCTGGTCGGAAGCATCGGAAGCTTTCTGTATCTTCATATAATCGTTCCGAGACTGCAGGGATATACCTGCGTGGTCTATCGATTATTTGGGATTTACTGTCCCGGCTGTGGTGGAACGAGAGCGGTAAGTGCACTGCTTACTGGACATCCGCTACTGGCCACCTGGTATCATCCACTGGTTACGTATACTGTTGTTATCTTTGGAGGTTTTATGCTAAGTCAGACCCTTGCCAGATTACATATTGGCAGGATCAAAGGCTGGCGCTTTCATGAATGGCATCTGTATGCGGCGGTAGGGATCATGATAGGGAACTTTATTCTGAAGAATATTTTGCTTCTGAAGTTTCACATTACATTATGACTGTATTTGCATTTTTTACATATACAGAATATTTTATCGCACAAAAGTGCAGAGGGAGAAAACATGAATAAAAAAACTACGGGTATCATTGCTTACATTACCTGGATCGGCTGGATCGTTGCTTTTTGCGCAGGTGACAAAGAGGGTGCTAAGTTCCATCTGAATCAGGCGCTGGTTATTCTGATCGGCCAGATCGTTGCAGCAGTAATCAACTACATTCCTTATGTAGGTGGTATTGTTGGCGCTATCTTAAGCATCTTTCTGTTTGTATGCTGGATCATGGGTCTGATTTATGCTTGCCAGGAGCAGGAGAAGGAAGTTCCTCTGATCGGCCAGATCAAGATTTTAAAATAATAAAAATGACAATAAGTCATAAAAAGAATCCCCGGTGTTCATTACATCGGGGATTCTTTTTATGGGTGCGCCTGGCAGCGCACGTTTCTGTGATTATTAAAAAATTGTAACTATTCTGCAGCAGAAGCAGCCGCTGTTTCCTCTGCAGTGGTCAGATTCACATCTTCGGGCTGTTCACCGTGCAGGAAAGTGATGATGATCTGGATCCGCTTGTAAGCTCTGGCATAATTTTCCTTTGCATAGTCTGCGGTCAGCTGATTGTAACCACCGTTATCATAGGCATCGTGGTAACTCTCTACCGCAGTGGTCATATATTCGCTTGCTTCATCGGCAAGAGATTCCAGATAATCAAATTCAGTAGGAAAATCCAACGCTGCAAAATCCTGAAAAGCGCTGTCCAGCTGATCCAGATAACCGAGAAGTTCATCGGTGGCATTTTCGGATGTCGCATCTACGTTGTTGATCTCGGTATCTATATCGGAGATCTCGGTACAAAAAGAATCTATTTCCTCCTTAAACTGTGTCAGCGCAGGATCCTTTCCGCAGGCGGTAAGCGTAAGTGCGGTCAGCAGTCCGGCCGTAAGGGCAAGTATTTTTTTCTTCAAAATTATATCCTCCAAATCATTTGATCCATCTAAAAATTTATCATATTCTGCAGTTTTACGCAACCTTATAATGTTAAAACGTCCCCTTTACGAATAAAAGGACATTGTGGTATGATTAAAAGAATCAAGATACAGGAAAAGAGAGCTATGACAAGAGAAGAATTTATTACGTTAAGTAAAGACCATATTTTATATCTGGACGGCGCTACAGGATCCAATCTGGTGAAGGCAGGAATGCCTTCCGGCGTCTGCCCGGAGCAGTGGATCCTGGAGCATCAGGATGTCATGCTGCAATTACAGAAGGATTACGTGCAGGCGGGAACCAATATCCTGTATGCCCCTACCTTTACCGCCAATCGCGTCAAACTGGCAGAATATCATCTGGAAAAAAATATGACTTCCATGATTCGTGATCTGGTGGCTATTTCGAAGAAAGCGGCAGAGAGTACTCCGGGACATCCGGTTTATGTGGCCGGTGATCTCACAATGACTGGTGAACAGTTAAAGCCCATGGGAAAAATGGAGCTGGAAACACTGATCGATATTTATAAAGAGCAGATTCTTTGTCTGGTGGATGCCGGGGCGGATCTTCTGGTGGTGGAGACCATGATGAGCCTGGCGGAGACCAGAGCGGCACTGATCGCGGCGAAAGAAGTCTGTGATTTGCCGGTAATCGCTACACTGACCTTTGAAGCGGATGGAAGAACTTTGTTCGGTACGGATGCGAAAACGGCGGCCATTGTGTTGGAAAGCCTGGGGGCCAGTGCTATCGGTGCCAACTGTTCCACAGGTCCGGCTCAGATGGAGAACATTATTTCGGAGATGGTATCCCATACCAGAATTCCTGTAATTGCAAAACCCAATGCCGGACTTCCTTTTCTGGATGAAAACGGAACTACCTGCTACAACATGGAAGCAGAAGAGTTTGCAGAAGAGATGGAAGTACTGGTCAATGCCGGAGCTACGATTCTTGGCGGCTGTTGTGGTACCACTCCGGAATTCATAAGACAGATTCATGAACGATTTGGTACAGATGCGAAGGTTGCAGCATCCCGAAGACCGGATGGAATTCGGTATCTGACCTCCGAACGTATTACCCACAGCTTTGGTCTGGATGACGGCTTTTTCGTTGTGGGAGAACGTATCAATCCTACCGGCAAGAAAGCACTTCAGGCACAGCTTCGTGAGGGCAGCTTTGAAAAGGTGATACAGTTTGCCGAAGAACAGGAAGCCTGCGGTGCCAAGGTACTGGATATCAATATGGGCATGAGCGGTATCGACGAGAAAGCCAGCATGCTTCGGGCTCTGGAGGAAGTCAGCGGTGTCACGAACCTGCCTCTTTCCCTGGATTCCAGCTACGTGGAAGTCTTAGAAGCTGCACTGCGTAATTATCCCGGACGTGCTCTGGTCAATTCTGTATCTCTGGAGACGGAAAAATTTGAAAAACTACTTCCCATTGTAGCCAAATACGGTGCTATGTTTATCCTGCTTCCTTTGTCGGATGCGGGACTGCCCAAGGATATAGAAGAGAAGAAAGAGATTATTCACAAGATTTATGACCGGGCACTTTCTCTGGGAATGTGCAAAGAAGATATCGTGGTGGACGGTCTGGTGGCAACGGTAGGTGCCAATCCGAAAGCTGCACTGGAAACGTTGGAGACCATCCGCTATTGCAAAGAGAACGGTTTTGCCACGATCTGCGGTCTGTCCAACATTTCCTTCGCCATGCCGGAGAGAAGTTTTGTTAATACCGCATTCCTGACGCTGGCAATTCAGGCGGGACTGACCATGGCTATTGCCAATCCTTCCCAGGAACTTCTGATGAGCTGTGCTTTGGCTGCGGATCTGCTGTTGAACAAAGAAGAAGCCGCTCTTCGCTATATCGAGTACGCCGGTGGCGTCAGGGAGCGCAGAGAAGAGAAAGAAGCGGAACTGGCAAAAAAACTGGCACTGCTGGAAAATCAGGGAACAACCGCCAAGACAGGCACTGCCGGCAATGCCGCCAAAGAAACGACTACTGATAACGGTCCGCAGATCAATGAAATGCAGGACAAGCTGAAGACGGCGGTACTGAAAGGCAACCGTAACGGCATTGTAAAGATCACGAAGGAAGCATTGGAAAGCGGAGAGAAACCTGCGGAGCTATTGAATCAGGTACTGCTTCCTGCCATTAATCAGGTAGGTGAATTCTTTGACCAGGGCAAGTATTTTCTGCCGCAGCTGATTGCCAGTGCGGAAGCCATGAAGAATTCCATCGAGGTGTTGGAACCGTTGCTGCAGACCGGAGGCACCGGAGAAGAAATGCCGGTGGTGGTCATTGCCACGGTGGAAGGAGATATCCATGATATCGGCAAGAATCTGGTGGCACTGATGTTAAAAAACCACGGATTCCATGTGATCGATCTTGGCAAGGATGTGCCGCAGGCGAAAATTCTGGAGTCGGCGAAAGAACATCATGCGGAATTTATTGCCCTGTCAGCACTGATGACCACCACCATGCAGAGAATGCGGGAGATCGTGGCAGCCGCAAAAGAAGAAGGCATCACCGCCAAGATCATCATCGGCGGCGCTGTTATTACGCAGGAATATGCGGATGAGATCGGTGCCGACGGCTATTCCAAGGATGCGGCGGATGCCGTGAAACTGGCCAAAAGCCTGATGTAAAAGAGTCTGAAACAACAGAAATAATGGAGTATAGATAAAGGAGCAAAGCAAAATGATTGGAGCAGATGCGATTATTAAATGTCTGGAAGCAGAGGGGGTAAGTACTGTTTTCGGATATCCCGGTGTTGCCATATGTCCTTTTTTCAACAGCATTCTGGATTCTGACATCAAAACGGTGTTGATCCGTACAGAACAGAACGCGGCCCATGCGGCCAGCGGTGTTGCCCGTATGACCGGAAGACCAGGTGTATGTGCGGTGACCTCCGGCCCCGGTGCCACCAATGTGATCACCGGTATTGCCACGGCATTTGCTGACAGTATCCCCGTGATCTGCATTACCGGTCAGGTCAACAGTGAACTGTTGGGCAGTGATGTGTTCCAGGAGGCGGATATTACCGGCGCCGTGGAATCTTTTGTAAAATACAGCTATCTGGTGAAAAATGTAAATGATATTCCCAGAGTGTTCAAGGAAGCATTTTATATTGCCAATACCGGTAGAAAAGGGCCGGTATTGATCGATATTCCCATTGATATCCAGAATGCAACGATCAAAAATTTCCATTATCCGGAAGAAGTGAATCTACGTACCTACAAGCCTACCGTAAAAGGACATGCCGTGCAGATCAAGAAGGTTATCAAAGAGCTGGAGCGGGCGAAACGTCCCATTATCTGTGCCGGAGGAGGAGTCCTGCTCAGTGAGGCCGAGGAGGAGCTGCGCAGCTTTGCGGAAGAACACGGTATTCCCGTGGTGTCCACCATGATGGGTATCGGTGTTATGCCTACCGAACATCCGCTTTATTATGGAATGGTGGGCAATAACGGTAAGACTTATGCCAACCGTGCCATGAATGAATCGGATCTGCTGATCATGGTGGGAGCCAGAGTGGCAGATCGCGCGGTCAGTCAGCCGGATCTCATCACAAGAAACAAAGTGCTGGTGCACATTGACGTGGATCCTGCGGAGATCGGCAAAAATGCGGGTCCTTCCATTCCACTGGTAGGTGATGCAAAACACATCTTCCAGGATTTTCAGAAAGAAGAATTTGACTGTAACTACGAGGAATGGCTCACTACATTGAATGAATATCGCTCTACCATGGAGAAGAAGAGAACCCCTAATCCCGATTATGTGGATCCTGCAGCATTTATCACAAGACTTTCCGAGAAGATGCAGGAGGACGGTGTCTATGTGGCGGACGTGGGACAGAATCAGATCTGGTCCTGCGGCTATCACATTGTGAAAAAAGGCAAATTCCTGACCTCCGGCGGTATGGGAACCATGGGTTATTCTATTCCGGCAGCCATGGGAGCCAAGACAGCGGCCATGGATAAGCAGGTTATTGCGGTATGCGGTGACGGTTCCTTTCAGATGTCCATGATGGAGCTGGCTACGATCAGACAGCACAATATCCCGGTAAAGATCATCGTGCTAAAGAACAATTATCTGGGTATGGTAAGGGAATACCAGCACTATACCTACAAAGATCATTATTCTGTCGTGGATCTGTCCGGAAGCCCGGATCTGGAGAAATTATCTGCGGCCTATGATATTCCGTATCTGCGATTGAACAACATGGAACACGTGGATGAGATTCTGGACGCTTTTCTGGCGGAAGACAATACCATGCTGTTAGAATGTCTGATCGATCCGATGGATCTGGTAAAATAACGGAAGGGAGCTGTACTTAAAATGAAGAGAATATATTCCGTATTGGTAGAGAACCGTTCCGGTGTTCTGTGCAAGGTAGCCGGTCTGTTCTCCAGAAGATGTTTTAATATTGACAGCCTTGCCGTGGGAGAGACCGATGACCATGCAGTTTCCTGTATGACCATTGTAAGCTCCGGTGATGAGCGTACCCTAGAGCAGATTGAAAAGCAGCTGAATAAGAAACTGGATGTCATCAAAGTGAAGACTTTGTCCCAGGAACAGTGCTATACCCGGGAATTAATGTTATTAAAAGTTAAATATAACAAGAATAATCGTAGGGATATTATAGAAATCTGTGACATTATGAAAACAGAGATCGTAGATATGTCAAAACACTTTATGATGCTGCAGATTTGCGATGCTCCGGAGAAAATCGACACTCTGATCAAGATGCTTCAGACCATCAGTATTGTGGAAGTAGCTCGAACAGGAACCTTGGCATTATCAAAATGCACGGAAAATGATGATTAAAATACATCAATCATAATGTTAAATTCACTAATTGACATTCTGTAGTCATCTTGCTATATTAAGAATACAGTTGCTGCTCCGTCAGGGAGGACGGCTGTAGAAATACGAAAGGTATGGTAGATATTCATGCAGAAAAAAGTATTTCAGCTGTTGGTTGACAACACTTCAGGTGTGTTGAGCCGTATTGCCGGATTGTTTTCCCGTCGCGGTTACAACATCGAAAGTATTACGGCAGGTGTGACCGCCGATCCCCGTTTTACCAGAATCACCATTGTGACATCGGGAGATGACGATATTCTGGAACAGATCGAGAAGCAGGTGGGAAAACTTGTGGATGTCCGGGATATTAAGGAACTGGACCCGGATGACAGCGTGTACCGCGAACTGGTACTGGTCAAGGTGAAAGTAGATCCCGAAAAGCGTCTGGAGATTCGCCAGGGGGTAGAATTCCTTGCCAACAATTTCCGTGCGAAGATCATTGATGTAGGTGCGGAGAATCTGATCGTTGAATTTACCGGTAATCACAGCAAGGTCAATGCGCTGATCCAGCGTTTTACGGAAGAGTACGAAGTGTTGGAGCTTGCCAGAACCGGTATCACAGGTCTGGGAAGAGGTATCGAGAACGTTACCTATATTGAAGATTGAGGACTGACAGGCGTAAGACCTCACACTTTATGTTAGCTCTAGGGAAGATCCCTATCAGTTATAAATTTTATGTCTCATAACGGAGGAGAAGAAAATGGCTAAGATTTTTTATCAGGAAGATTGTAATCTCTCTTTATTAGAGGGTAAGACTATCGCAATTATCGGCTACGGCAGCCAGGGTCATGCACACGCACTGAACCTGAAGGATTCCGGATGTCATGTTATCATCGGTCTGTACGAGGGCTCCAAGTCCTGGGCAAAGGCTGAGGCACAGGGATTTGAAGTATTTACCGCTGCAGAAGCTGCAAAACGTGCTGACATCATCATGATCCTGATCAATGATGAGAAGCAGGCTGATCTGTACAAGAATGACATCGAACCCAACCTGGAAGAGGGCAATATGCTGATGTTCGCCCATGGTTTCAATATTCATTTCGGATGTATCGTACCTCCCAAGAACGTTGATGTTACCATGATCGCTCCCAAAGGTCCCGGACATACTGTAAGAAGTGAGTACCAGGCAGGTAAGGGTGTTCCCTGTCTGATCGCCGTAGAGCAGGATGCAACCGGTAAGGCTCAGGATCTGGCACTGGCTTATGCACTGGGTATCGGCGGCGCAAGAGCAGGCGTTCTGGAGACCACTTTCAGAACCGAGACCGAGACCGATCTGTTCGGTGAGCAGGCAGTTCTGTGTGGCGGCGTATGTGCTCTGATGCAGGCTGGTTTCGAGACTCTGGTTGAGGCTGGTTACGATCCCAGAAATGCATACTTCGAGTGTATCCATGAGATGAAGCTGATCGTAGATCTGATCTACCAGAGTGGTTTCGCAGGCATGAGATATTCTATCTCCAACACCGCTGAGTATGGTGACTACATCACCGGCCCCAAGCTGATCACCGAGGAAACCAAGAAGACCATGAAGAAGATCCTGTCCGATATTCAGGATGGTACTTTTGCTAAGGAATTCCTGTTAGATATGTCTCCCGCAGGCAAGCAGGTTCACTTCAAGGCTATGAGAAAGCTTGCTGCTGAGCATCCTTCCGAGAAGGTCGGCGAAGAGATCCGTAAGCTTTACAGCTGGAACAACGAGAGTGATAAGCTGATTAACAACTAATCAACTGTAAAAAATCCAATGCTATGACAAAAGGGCTGTGTAAGAATGTAAAAGTTCTGACACAGCCTTGTTTTGACAAAAAATCAGTTGTTTTCAAAGGAAAACCGCAAAAACAAACTGGAAAATACATATTAATTGCGATAAAATGAATAAGTAAGCCCGAAAAATAGAAACGTGGCATTGAAACATGAAACAGATCTGTGGACAGGAAAAGACATAAATGCGCAGATCACGGAAAGGCATGAAAAGCGGTATGAAAGATTTTGAAGCAAAAACCTCTCCCAGGCAGAAAGTGGATACCGAAAGCTGGTTTATCGAATGTTACCGGAACAATCAGGGGCATCCTCTGCGGACGTTAGTGCATCTGTACAAGGGAAATTATCATAAATTTGTTCTGGCAGTCATCTGCTTTTTTGCAAAGCATGCCTGCGTCTGGGTACTGCCGATCATTACGGCCAATATCATCAATGATGTGACATCCCACAACCCGGATACTTTTCGGAACATTATTTTTTACAGTATTCTGGAAGCAGGGCTGATCCTGCTGAACATTCCGATGAACTATCTGTATACTTCCTACAAGAGTCTGGCCACCCGCTATGCGGAGACGGGACTGAGGAAAGCATTGATCCGAAAGCTTCAGCAGTTATCCATTTCCTATCATGTGGAGACTCAGTCCGGGCGATTGCAGTCCAAGATCATGCGTGACGTGGAAGCGGTAGAGGGGCTTTCCACACAGTTATTTTTAAGCATTCTGAACATTGCGCTGAATATTGGTGTGGCGCTGGTGGTCACCATCAGCAAGAGCCGGATCGTATTTATCTTTTTCCTTTTGACCACACCGGTAGCAGCCATCACCATGGTCACTTTCCGGAATATCATGAAAAAACGGAATACTGAATTCCGTAAGGAAATGGAAGAGACTTCCGCCAGAGTCATGGAAATGGTGGAACTTGTGCCTGTGACCAGAGCACATGCCCTGGAGGACGAAGAAGTGGCAAAAATGAGCGGCCAGCTTTTTGCTGTGGCGGAAAAAGGCTACAAACTGGATCTGATCCAGGCATTGTTTGGCTCGGTGGGCTGGGCAGTATTCCAGATCTTCCAGGTGATCTGTCTGGCATTTACCGGATATCTGGCCATTGGCGGCAAAATTCAGGCAGGCGATATCACATTGTACCAGAGTTATTTTGCCACGGTAGTCAATCAGGTGTCCTCCATCGTCACCCTGCTGCCTACCATTGCCAAGGGTATTGAATCCGTCAATTCCATCGGTGAAGTATTGTTATCTGAAGATATCGAAGATAATGAGGGCAAGGAAAAACTGGAACAGGTGACCGGTACTTTTGATTTTGAGGACGTATGTTTCCATTATAAAAATAACGAGCATAATGTATTGAACCATCTGAATCTTCATGTGAAGTCGGGAGAGACTATTGCACTGGTGGGAGAATCCGGTGCCGGAAAGTCTACGATCCTGAATCTGGTCATCGGTTTTAATCAGGCGGAAAGCGGAAAAGTCCTGATCGATGGCAAGGATATCAGTAAGATCGATCTACGCACCTACCGAAAGCACCTGGCGGTAGTTCCCCAGACCTCGATCCTGTTCTCCGGAACGATCCGTGACAATATCACTTACGGTTGCGAAAATGTGTCGGAGGAAGAACTGCAGAAAGTGATCAAAGCTGCCAATCTGTCGGATCTGATCGCATCACTGCCTAAGGGTCTGGATACCATGGTGGGAGAGCACGGCGGCAAACTGTCTGGCGGTCAGAGACAGCGTATCTCCATTGCCAGAGCACTGATCCGGGATCCGAAGGTGATCGTACTGGATGAAGCCACCTCGGCTCTGGACAGTATTTCAGAAAAGCTGATCCAGCAGGCGCTGAACAATCTGACAGAAGGGCGTACCACCTTTATCGTGGCCCACAGACTGTCCACCATCCGGGATGCCGACAGGATCGCGGTCATTGCAGACGGTCGCTGCGCAGAGTACGGCACTTATGAAAAACTTATGGCTCTGCAGGGAGAATTTTATCAGTTGAAACAGATTCAGAGCTGATGGAAATCAGAAAACGGAAAAGTTGCTTGAAACATATGTTCGGCTATGGTATGATAAACATATCGTAGCCGATTTTTACAGGTTACTATTTGCAGGACAGGAAAGACGAGGACTTAGTATACATGTTTGCATATGTGAATGGCTTTTTGGAAGATGCCACGGTAGATAACGCTGTGATCGATGTCAACGGATTTGGCATCAATGTAAGGATTTCTGCGGATACAGCCTCCAGGCTGCCGGGAATAGGAGAAGAAGTTCGGCTTTACACTTATACCTATGTGAAGGAAGATGCCTTTTTACTATATGGTTTTCTCTCCAGAAGTGATCTGGAAATGTTCAAGTTGTGCATTACAGTCAGCGGAATCGGTCCAAAGGGAGCGCTGGCAATATTATCGGTCATGGATGCTGATTCTCTGCGGTTTGCCATTATGTCCGGGGATGCCAAGGCAATCTCCAGGGCCCCGGGAGTGGGAGCCCGGACGGCGCAGCGCCTGATTCTGGAATTAAAAGATAAGATCTCCATTGATGATACACTGATCTCCAGAGAGATCGTCGCAGGCGGAGCCCAGGGAATCCTGACTGCCGGCAGCCTGCATATTGACAGTGAGAAGAAAAAGGAAGCCGTGGAAGCACTGGTGGCACTGGGATACGGACAGGCAGAGAGCCTCAAGGCTGTCAATGCCCTTGAGGATGTGGAGACCATGGATTCCGGCGCGATTCTGAAAGCTGCTCTGAAAAAATTGTTTTAAGGAACCGGATAAATTATGCCTAGAAGAATGATAGAGACAAATATCACAGAAGAAGATATCAAACTGGAAGGCTCTCTGCGGCCCCAGACACTGGACGACTATATTGGCCAGTCCAAGATCAAAGAGAACCTGAAGGTGTATATTACCGCAGCCAAGCAGCGCGGAGATGCACTGGACCATGTGTTGTTCTATGGACCTCCCGGACTGGGCAAGACCACGCTGGCAGGAATCATAGCCAACGAAATGGGTGTGCATATGAAGGTGACCAGTGGCCCTGCGATTGAAAAGCCCGGTGAAATGGCAGCGATCCTAAACAATCTGGAGGAGGGAGATCTGTTATTCGTGGATGAAATCCATCGGCTGAACCGTCAGGTGGAAGAGGTACTGTACCCGGCCATGGAGGATTACTGCATCGATATTATGATCGGAAAGGGTTCCAGTGCCAGATCTGTGCGTCTGGAGCTACCGAAATTCACTCTGGTGGGAGCGACCACCCGTGCCGGACTTCTGACTGCACCTCTGCGGGATCGTTTCGGCATGATCCATCATCTGGAATTTTATACCATAGAGGAATTACAGCAGATCATCATGCATTCCGCCCGGATCCTGGACGTGGAGATCGAACCGGCCGGAGCAAAGGAAATGGCCAGAAGAAGCCGCGGTACACCGAGACTGGCGAACCGGATCTTAAAACGTGTCCGTGACTTTGCGCAGGTCAAATACGACGGGATCATTACCGAGGAGGTAGCCAGAACGGCATTGGATCTGATGGATGTCGATAAGATGGGACTGGACCATATCGACCGCAATATTCTGGTCACGATCATTGAGAAATTCGACGGAGGTCCCGTGGGTCTGGATACCCTGGCAGCTGCCATCGGTGAAGATGCCGGTACGATAGAGGATGTCTACGAACCCTATCTGATCAAGAACGGATTTCTGAACAGAACACCCAAAGGCCGTGTAGTCACAGATCTTACCTATCATCATCTGGGACTGAATTGATACGTGCAGCTTACGAAATTTTACTTGCCACCCTATACATTCTGATATATAATAAATCTTGTATTATATTTTTGCGTAAATGGCATATATTGTGTTTTCAAAAGAGTGTTAAGAGGGGTGTTGAGATGTCACCTAAGACAGATACAGAAGTGATCATAGGCGGAAAAGTATTTACTTTAAGCGGCTATGAAAGTGAAGATTATATGCAGAAAATTGCTTCCTACATCAACGGAAAGATTACCGAATACGGGAAGCTGGACGGCTTTCGCAGACAACCTCTGGATAAGCAGAACATTCTGCTCCAGTTGAATATTGCAGATGATTATTTTAAAGCCAAGAAGCAGATCTCCATTCTGGAGGAAGAACTGCAGGGCAAGGAAAAAGAGCTTTATGATCTGAAGCATGAACTGATTTCAGCACAGATCAAACTGGAAAATGCAGAAAAGCAGGGGAAGGAACTGCAAAAGCAGTTAAATGAAGACGCCAAGAAGATTGTACGTCTGGAGACAGAATTAAAAGACAAATAAATTGATAGCTGTCCGTTTTCGGGCAGCTATTTGCTTATATGAATCGAATGCAATAGAGGAAATCTGAAATCTATGAAAGCAGCAAAAAAAGTAGAATTACTGGCACCTGCCGGAAATGCGGAAGCCTTTTACGGGGCTATCCATGCCGGTGCGGATGCTATATATCTGGGTGGCAGCCGTTTCGGGGCCAGAGCTTATGCGGAAAATTTTTCGGAAGAAGAACTGGTTGCCTGCATCCGGTATGCTCATCTTTTTCAGCGAAAAGTATATCTGACGGTAAACACACTGGTAAAAGAATCGGAATTTTCCGGACTGTATGAATATGTATTGCCCTATTACCGGGCCGGACTGGATGGGGTGATTGTCCAGGACATGGGAGTGTTTGCATATCTCAGAGAACATTTTCCCAGGATGGAACTCCATGGAAGCACTCAGATGACCATTACAGGGGAGTATGGGGCAGCTTTTCTGAAGGAACAGGGGGCCTGTCGTGTAGTTCCCGCCAGAGAGCTGAGCCTTGCGGAGATCCGCAGGATCAAGGAAGTCACAGGGCTTGAGATCGAATGCTTTATCCATGGAGCCATGTGTTATTGCTATTCCGGACAGTGCCTGTTCAGCAGTATTCTGGGGGGCAGAAGTGGCAACAGAGGACGTTGTGCCCAGCCCTGTCGCCTGCCCTATACCACTGGAAAACATCCGAAGGAATGTTATCCTTTAAGCCTGAAAGATATGTGTACCATTGAATATATTCCGGAGCTTCTGGAGGCAGGGATCGACTCCTTTAAGATCGAAGGCCGTATGAAGAAGCCGGAATATGCCGCCGGAGTTACGGCAATTTATCGCAAATATATTGACCAGTATTATGCGGATTCCAAAGCTCCTCAGAAGATTTCTGCGGCAGATATGCATACGCTTTCCTGCCTCTATATCCGCAGTGAGAGACAGGATGGTTATTATCACAAGCACAACGGCGGGGAGATGGTGACTCTGGACAGCCCGGCTTACAGCGGTAGTGATGAGACTTTGCTTCAGAATATCCGGAAGAAGCATCTGGAACACAGGCTGACCCTTCCGGTATCCATGCAGGCTGAATTCTTGACCGGGGAGACCGCAAAATTGTATTTGTGGACCGGAGAGAGTGCCGTCACCGTAGAAGGGAATGTGGTAGAAGAAGCTTCCCGGCAGCCCATCACACAGGAAAATATAGCAAAACAGCTGGGGAAACTTGGCGACAGTCACTTCCATCTGGAGGACTCCATCGGAATCCGGGTAAGTGACAATGCTTTCTACCCGTTAAAAGCTATCAACGAGTTACGCCGAAAGGGACTTTCCCTGCTGGAAGAACAAGTGATCCTTGCAAACGGCTTCCTTTATGAGAGAACTTCCGAAAAAGCTCCGACACTGGCTGACGATGGTGATTTTCGGAAAAACGATAGTATAAAGTCTCAAAAATCCGATGAAAAATGGGCTGTCACGATACGGACCCCGGAACAATGGCAGGGCTTTTGCAGTTCATCCTTCTGGAAAGATCCGGTCAGAACCGCCGGACAACTCAGACTCTATCTGGATGCGGATTTCCTGTTACAGGATCCGTCCGCTGCGGAGAAGATTTTGAGAAGCCTTACTGAAAAAGAGATCCAATCTGTGATCGCTCTGCCGAAGATCCTGCGCCTGCGGGATGGGCGGCAGTATCTTGAAAAATTACGGAAATTGCTGCTGGAAAATCTGGCATATATAAATGGCTTTCAGGCAGCAAACATGGAACATATCGCGTTATTAAAACAATGGAATTTTACCGGAAAAGAAATCTATGGGGATCATAGTCTGTATCTCTGGAACCGGACCAGCCGGGATTTCTGGAAGGCATTCTTAGACGGCTATTGTCTGCCGTTGGAGCTGAATGCCGCAGAGCAGAGGGACATTCTGGATCCTGCGTTTCCTGCGGAAAAAGTAATATACGGCAGGATCCCTATGATGGTCACCGCCAACTGCGTGCAGAAGACCACTGACCGGTGTCAGCCGCAGGAGAATCCGAAGGCATTGGATCTGATCGACCGCTATCATAAAAGATTTCCGGTTCAGCGGAATTGTACCCACTGTTTTAATGTGATCTATAACAGTGTTCCGCTTTCCTTGCACAAGGAATTATGTAAATGGAGCGGCCTGGTGACCGGACGGCTGGATTTTACCACGGAAAATGAGACCGAGACTTTGGAAGTCCTGGAGTATTTTGCCGGTACCCGTAAGGAATTGCCCTATGGGGAATATACCACCGGTCATGAAAAACGTGGAGTAGAATAGACAGAAAGGTTTTGGATCCATGCAGGAATATGTGATTGAATTATCCAAATATTTTATCGCCTTTTTTATGGTGTTATATACGGCAAGCTGTTTTTATACCTTTCGGTATCCGGTGGGAGAGAAGCATCGTGGAGTATTTATTTTACAGGATCTTTTGATGTTTCTGGTACAGGTCCTCTGTTTTCTGAACCTGTCCCTTGTCAGCGGAGATTTTCAGTATTTGTTTTTCTTTGCATTTATACTGATCTTTCTGTTTGCTACGATCACGATGGTATCGCTGATCTACGAGAATATTAACAGGCTTTTGCTGAATAATATGTGTATGCTTCTGGGAATCGGTCTTTGCATCGTATCGAGATTATCTTTTGACAAGGCCATCCGGCAATATGTGATCGTACTGGTATCTCTGATCTTTTCCCTGCTGGTTCCGTATCTGCTGGGAAAGATCCACTTTTTTAAGAAGATCACCTGGCTGTATGCCACGTTGGGAATTGCGCTGCTCAGTACGGTGCTGATCCTGGGAGAGGTGACCCATGGTTCCAAGATTTCATTTTCCCTGGGAGGAATCACGTTCCAGCCTTCGGAATTCGTCAAGATCCTGTTCCTGTTCTTTCTGGCGGGAGCGTTGTGGGAAAATGTCTCCTTCCAGAGAGTCGTTCTGACGGCGATCATTGCGGGAGCCCATGTGGTGATCCTGGTAGTATCCAAGGACCTGGGAAGTGCTTTGATCTTTTTCGTGGGCTTTGTTTTTGTGGTTTTTACTGCCACAAGAAATTATCTGTATCTTCTGGCAGGACTTGTCGGCGGAGGTGCGGCTTCTTATCTGGCTTATCAGCTGTTTGATCATGTGCGGGTCAGAGTACTGGCCTGGCAGGATCCCTGGAAATATATTGACAATAAAGGCTATCAGATCACCCAGTCATTATTTGCCATCGGCAGTGGAAGCTGGTTCGGCATGGGACTGTTAAAAGGTAATCCCACAGCGATTCCTTATGTGGAAGCGGACTTTATCTTTTCTTCCATCTGCGAGGAACTGGGCGTGATCTTCGGAATATGTCTGATTCTGATCTGTGTCAGCAGTTTTCTGGAAATGATGCGGGTGGCAGTATGCATTCATGACAGATTCTATCAGCTGATCGTATACGGCATCGGTATTATGTATATTTTCCAGATATTCCTGACCATTGGCGGCGGTACCAAGTTCATTCCGCTGACCGGAGTGACACTTCCTTTCATCAGCTATGGAGGAAGTTCCGTCATGACGACCATGATCATGTTTTTCATTATACAGGGAATCTATATTCGCCTGCAGAAGGAAGGAGAGCGCAGAGGTGGCAGAAAATAAGGCGCAGAATACGCAGAAAAATACACAGAAAAAAGATGCCGACCGCAAAAAGGACGCCCGGAACAGAAAACGTATGGGCAACCAGCGTGAAATCTGGCTTTCTGCCGGAAGCATCGGTGTCCTGTTCTTGTGCCTGTTGGTCTATCTGGGTCATTTTGTGGCAACCAGCGAACAGGATATGATCAACAACAGTTATAATTCCCGTCAGCAGATTCTGCTGTCCCGCAATTACCGCGGATCCATTTATTCCAGGGATGGGGATGTTCTGGCAGAGACGATACTGGATGCGGATGAAGAGGAGACTCGAAACTATCCGTATAAGAATCTGTTTTCTCATATCGTAGGTTATTCCACCCAGGGACGCATGGGAGTGGAGGCTCTGGCCAATTACTATCTGATCAACACCAATACCTCCCTGAGCAATAAAGTGAAAAACGATACTGCCGGGAAAAAGAATCCCGGAGATAATGTATATACCACACTGGATGTCCATATCCAGCAGGTGGCCAACGACCAGCTGGATATTTACCGTGGTGCCATCATTGTAACGGAAGTGTCTACCGGCAAGATTCTGGCAATGGTGTCGCATCCCGATTTTGATCCGAATACCATTCCGGAGATCTGGGATGATCTGATCGACAATGATTCCAGTACAGTACTGTTGAACCGCGCCACCCAGGGACTTTATCCGCCCGGATCCACCTTCAAGATCGTAACGGCATTGGAATATATCCGGGAGAATCCCACCACGTATCAGAATTATTCTTATAACTGTAATGGTTCTTTCCGTGTGGGAGACAGCAAAATCAGTTGTTATCACGGTTCCAGTCACGGACAGGTCAGCTTTCAGAAGTCCTTTGCAAAATCCTGTAACTCGTCCTTTGCCAATATTGGAATGAGCCTGGACAGAGAGGCTTTTCAGGAGACACTGAATGACCTTTTGTTCAATAAAGATCTGCCACTTACGCTGAATTATGCCAAAAGCTCGGCTATCGTCTCCGAAAGTACACCTTTCGCGGAAATGATGCAGACCTCCATCGGTCAGGGTAAGACCCAGATCACACCGATGCATCTGAATATGATCACCTGTGCCATTGCCAACGATGGTGTTCTGATGAAGCCCTATGTCATTGATCATGTGGAAAATGATGAAGGTACTGTAGTAAAAAGCTTTAAGGCATCGGAATACGGCCGTCTGATGACAGAGGACGAATCTGCGATTCTGAAACAGTTGATGACCGATGTTGTGGAAGAGGGAACTGCTTCCAAGTTAAGAGGTTTAAACTATACGGCTGCCGGTAAGACAGGTTCTGCGGAATACAATAATATCAAGGGTGACAGCCATGCCTGGTTTACCGGTTTTGCTCCCGCAGAAGACCCGGAAGTCTGTGTCACCATTATCGTAGAGGGTGCAGGAAGTGGCGGTGATTACGCAGTTCCCATTGCAAGACGTCTGTTTGATGCTTACTTCAACCAGAAAGAGTGATCGGAGGAGTCAAAAGAATCATGATAGAGGCTACCAGTTGCGGTGGCGTTGTGATCTTCCGTGGGAAGATCCTGCTGCTGTATAAGAACATTAAGAATAAATATGAAGGCTGGGTATTGCCGAAGGGTACCGTCGAAGCCGGGGAGACCCATGAGGAGACCGCACTCAGGGAAGTGCTGGAGGAAAGCGGTTCCAAGGCATACATTGTAGATTATATCGGCAGAAGCGAGTATTCTTTTACCGTACCGGAAGATGTGGTGGAGAAGGAAGTCCACTGGTATCTGATGGGAACGGACAGCTATTACAGCAAGCCCCAGAGAGAAGAGTATTTTGTGGATTCCGGCTTTTACAAATATCATGAAGCATACCATCTTCTGAAATTTGCCAATGAAAAGCAGATTCTGGAAAAAGCCTATGCGGATTATCAGGAAAGAAAAAGGAATAATCAATGGAAAAATTGATTATTCCTCAGACTGTAGACAAAACGCTTTTGGTCAGCACTCCAGAAGCGTTTTTCTT
>ENA-UOJJ01002450-UOJJ01002450.1-human-gut-metagenome-genome-assembly--contig:-CS66-NODE-2450-length-23104-cov-10.540978_pt1 | contig 23104 bp, 24 predicted proteins | sample MGYA00242343_ERZ723890 | MGnify/ENA metagenome assembly ERZ723890
CGCACCTCGCTCGCCGTATCGGCACTTAGAATTATGCGGTATTGCCTTAATAAAATTAATGAAATAAGATAGGAAAGTACACATGAAAAAGTTCCGGATCGTATCCCTGACCCTGGCCGCTGCCCTGCTGCTGGCAGGCTGCGGCGCATCCGAATCCGCCGCTGCCAGCGGGAGCACCAGCGAGGCCGTCTCCACCGTTGAGACCGCCCCTGCTGAAAGTGAGAGCGAGAGCGAAGCCCCCGCCGCCGAGGCTGCCCTGCCGGACGACATCTACACCGCAGACTTTAACACCGACAGCAGCATGTTCCACGTCAACGAAGCCTGCAATGGCAAGGGCACCCTGACCGTGGAAAACGGCGAAATGACGATGCACGTCAGCCTGCAGTCCCAGAAGATCGTCAACCTGTATCTGGGTATGGCCGCTGACGCCCCCGACCACGAGGACGAATGGCTGCAGCCCACCATCGATACCGTGACCTACTCCGACGGCACCAGCGACGAAGTTTACGGCTTTGACATCCCTGTCGCGGCTGTGGACACCGACTTCCAGCTGGCTATCCTGGGCACCAAGGGTACCTGGTACGACCATGTTGTCAGCGTGTCCAACGCTGTGCCCGCTGTCGATGGCGGCGATGCCGCTGCGGCGGAAGTCCCTGCCGACGGCACCTACACCTGCGCTGTCACGCTGGAGGGCGGCAGCGGCCGCGCTACTGTGGACAGCCCCGCTGCCCTGACCGTAGTCGACGGTGCCATGACCGCTACCATCGTGTGGAGCAGCCCCAACTACGACTACATGCTCATCGACGGCGAAAAGTACCTGCCCACCAACACTGAGGGCAACTCCACCTTTGAGATCCCTGTGGCCGCGCTGGACACTGCCCTGGCTGTCACCGCCGACACCGTTGCTATGAGCACCCCCCATGAGATCGATTACACCCTGACCTTTGACAGCACCACGCTGGCCGCTGCCGAATGAAGCGGCTTATAATGCTGGCCGCCCTGCCTGCGCTGCTGCTGGCAGGGTGCGCGGCCCAGCCAGCGGCCTCCGGCACGGAGACGCTGACCGTCACCGGCAGCTACCCCTTGCAGTACGCCCAGCAATTCACCATTGACGAGTGCGAGAGCGGCTATTACCTCATTACCATCGATGGTACGCGCTATCTGGTCGTGCCTGAGGGTGAGAACGCGCCAGCCGAGCTGGACGCGGACATTACCGTATTACAGCAGCCTATCGAGAGTATTTACCTCGTGTCCTCCTCCGCCATGGACCCCATCATCAGTATCGATGGGCTGGATACGGTGGCGCTTTCCGGCACACAGGCCGATAACTGGTATCTGGATGCAGCCAAAACCGCCATGGAAAACGGCCAGATCGCCTACGCGGGCAAGTACAGTGCGCCCGATTATGAGACGATTCTTGCCGCCAACTGCGGCCTGGCCATCGAAAATACGATGATCTACCACACGCCCGAAGTGAAGGAACAGCTGGAAAAATTCGGGGTGCCGGTGCTGGTGGAGCGCTCCAGCTACGAGAGCGGCCCCCTGGCCCGGATGGAGTGGGTCAAGCTGTACGGCGTGCTGCTGGGCAAGACTGACGAGGCCGAGCAGGTCTTTGACGACGCCGTGCAGCGCATTGCACCGCTGAAAAGTGAATCCGCCACCGGCAAAACCGTGGCGTTCTTCTCCATCACCTCCAATAATCTGGCCACTGTGCGCAAGGGCGGCGATTATGTCGCCAAAATGATCGAGATGGCGGGCGGCGACTATATCTTCTCCGACCTGACGGACAGCGGCAACAACCTGGCCACCGTCAACATCTCGCTGGAGGATTTCTACGCCGGGGCCAAGGACGCCGATGTGCTGATCTACAACAGCACCATCGAGGGCGAGATCCGCACGATGGACGAGTTGATCGCCAAATGCCCGCTGCTGGCGCAGTTCAAGGCCGTGCAGCAGGGCAACGTCTGGTGCACCGCGCAAAGCCTTTTCCAGCAAAGCATGGAGATGCCCGACCTGATCCTGGACATGAATAAAGTCTTTACCGAGGGCACGCCCGACGACAATGAATTGAAATTTTTGACGAAAATCACCTGATACCTACCCCAAATGCCGCTTGCCCAACACTGTAGGGGCCGGTGCCTGCATCGGCCCGCAGGCGGGCAATGCCCGCTTTTACAAGCAAAATGCAAAGGATAACACCATGCACACCCGAAAGCGCCTGACAATTGCATACCTCGCTATGGCGGCGGCTCTGTTGGTGCTGTTTGCCCTCAACCTGTTTTGGGGCAGTGTGGCACTTTCGCCCGCCGATGTGGTCAGTACCCTGCTGGGCCGTGGGCAGGATGTACTGACAAGCAACATTTTGCTGCAGCTGCGCCTGCCCCGCGCCGTCATGGTCGTTCTGCTGGGGGCGGCGTTATCGGTAGCTGGGTATCTGCTGCAAACTTTTTTTGCCAACCCCATTGCGGGGCCTTTCGTCATGGGCATTTCCAGCGGGGCCAAGCTGGCCGTGGCGCTGACCATGGTCGTGTTTTTAAACCGCGGCCTATTAACGAACTCCCTCACCTTGATTTTGGCTGCATTCGCCGGGGCTATGGCTGCCATGCTGTTTGTGCTGGCTGTGGCGCGCCGCGTGCAGCGCATGAGCATTTTGGTCATCTGCGGCGTCATGATCGGTTACATCTGCTCCGCCATCACCGATATTGTGGTGGCCTTTGCCCAGGATTCCAACATCGTCAACCTGCACAACTGGTCTATGGGCAGCTTCTCCGGCATGACCTGGGGCAATGTGGGCACGGCGGCCGCCATTACGCTGCCCTGCCTGGCGGCGGCGTTTTTGCTGTCCAAGCCCATGGCCGCCTACCAGATGGGCGAATCCTACGCCGCCAGCGTGGGTGTTTCGGTGCGCAGCTTTTCGGTGTTGCTGGTGCTGCTGTCCAGCCTGCTGGCGGCCTGTGTCACGGCATTTGCCGGGCCAATCTCTTTCGTCGGCATTGCGGTGCCGCACCTGGTCAAGCAGGCGTTAGGCAGCGCCAAGCCGCTGCATGTGCTGCCGGGCTGCGCCTTGGGCGGGGCATCGTTCTGCCTGCTGTGTGACCTGATCGCCCGCAGCCTGTTTGCGCCGACGGAGCTGTCCATCAGTTCGGTCACGGCGGTATTTGGTGCGCCGGTGGTCATCTGGCTGCTGGTGCGCCGCCACAGCAGGGAGGGGACAACATGAGCTACTGCGAGACCCAAAGCCTTGCCATCGGCTACGGTGCCCCACTGCTACGGGACATCTCTCTGCAGGCCGAGTGCGGCAGGATTTTGGCCCTCATCGGCCCCAACGGTGCGGGCAAATCCACCTTATTAAAAACGCTGGCCGGGCAGCTGGCGGCCCAGAGCGGCGCGGTATTGCTGGACGGAAAAACGCTGACCACCTACACCCCCAACGCACGTGCCCGCAAGCTGGCACTGATGCTGCCCCACACGGCCCGCACCGAGTTGACCACCTGCTTTGACGTGGCCGCCGCCGGCCGCTACCCCTACACCGGGCGACTGGGCATCCTCTCGGATGAGGATAAGCAGCAGGTGCGTGACGCCCTGCATCTGGTGCAGGCAGACGAACTGGCCGCGCGGGATTTCACAAAAATCAGCGACGGTCAGCGCCAGCGCGTATTGCTGGCCCGGGCGGTCTGCCAGCAGCCGGAGATCTTGCTGCTGGACGAGCCTACGTCTTTTTTGGATGTAAAAGGCAAGGCTGAGCTGATGGCTATTTTGCAAACGCTGGCCCACGAGAAGAATGTGGCCATCATCGTGACCCTGCATGAGCTGGAACTGGCCCAAAAGCTGGCCGACGCGGTCGTCTGCGTTTCGCCACAGGGCGTTTCCGGTGTGCTTACGCCCAAAGAGGCGTTTGCAAGGGAAAATATCTGCCACCTGTTTGACCTTTCGGACGAGCAGTACACTGCCCTGTTTAGCGAAAAGCCCAAACCAAAATTTGAGCATTACATCCGCAGCGGGCAAAAACTGCTGCGCTGCGGCTACACCACCGGCACCTGCGCAGCGCTGGGGGCGGCGGGGGCGGCCCGTCTGCTGCTGACCGGCCACACGCCAGAAAGCGTCGGCCTGCGTACCCCCAAGGGCATCGTAGTCGAGGTTGCACCCCAATTCTGCCGCCGCACGGCAACCGGTGCGGAATGCGCCATTGTAAAGGATGGCGGAGATGACATCGATGCCACCACCGGCCTGCCGGTCGTTGCCGAAGTTACGCTTCTGCCTGATGCCCCGCATACCGTCACCATCGACGGCGGCGCAGGAGTGGGCCGTGTGACCAAACCCGGCCTGGACCAGCCTGTGGGCGCAGCGGCCATCAACCACGTGCCGCGCCAGATGATTACCGAAGCATTATTAAAAGAAGCCGAGACCGCCGGTTACAGCGGCGGCTTCTCGGTGATCATCCGCATTGAGGGCGGCGAACAGGCCGCTAAGCGCACCTTTAACCCGCACCTGGGGGTCGAAGGTGGCCTGTCGGTGTTGGGCACCAGCGGCATTGTGGAGCCGATGAGCCAGCAGGCGCTGCTGGATTCGTTGCAGCTGGAAATCCACCAGGCCGCCCTGCACAGCCGCCGCCTGATTCTGGCCCCCGGCAATTATGGGCTGGATTACCTGGCCCAAAACTACCCGGAACTGCATGAGATCCCTATTGTAAAAGTTTCCAATTTCATTGGGGAAGCGTTGGATATGGCTGCGGCCGAACATTTTGCTGAAGTCCTCCTTGTCGGCCATGTGGGCAAGCTGGTCAAACTGGCGGGCGGCATCATGAACACCCACTCCAAACAGGCCGATTGCCGCACTGAGCTGTTCTGTGCCCATGCGGCACTCTGTGGGGCGGATACGGCAACCTGCCGCGCCCTGATGGATGCCGCTACCACCGACGCATGCCTGGATATTTTAACCGCTGTCGACCTGAAAGAACCCGTAATGGCAAGTCTGCTGCAGGCCATCCAACTGCATCTGGACCGCCGCGCGGCGGAAGCCTTCACGGTAGGGGCGGTACTTTTCTCCAACCAAAACGGTCCGCTGGGCCAGACCCAACAGGCCGAAAAACTGCTGCAAAGCTGGAAGGAAAACTGACATGGTACATTTTGTGGGGGCGGGCCCCGGCGCACCAGATCTTATCACTCAGCGCGGCGCGGCTCTGCTGCAGACGGCGGATTGCATCATCTACGCGGGCAGCCTGGTCAACCCGGCCTTGCTGGGGCTGGCCAAAGCGGATTGCACCATCTACAACAGCGCCGAAATGACGCTGGAGCAGGTGCTGGCTGTGATGCGCAAAAACGAAGCAGCGCACAAAACCACGGTACGCCTGCACACGGGCGACCCTTGCCTGTATGGTGCCATCCGGGAGCAGATGGACGCCCTGGACGCCGACGGCATCCCATACGATGACACCCCCGGCGTGTCCAGTTTTTGCGGGGCAGCCGCGGCCCTGAACGCCGAATATACCTTGCCCGGCGTGAGCCAGACTGTCATCATCACCCGCATGGAGGGCCGCACCCCGGTGCCCGAGGGCGAGCGCCTGACCAGCTTGGCCGTGCATGGGGCCACTATGGTCATTTTCCTGTCCATTGGTCTGGTGGACAAAGTGCAGACCGCGCTTTTGCAGGGGGCTTACACCGAGGCGACCCCCGCCGCCGTGGTTTACAAAGCCACCTGGCCGGAGCAAAAGACCGTGCACTGCACCGTGGGCACCTTGGCCGCCAGTACCCGCGCGGCAGGCATTACCAAAACCGCGCTGATCGTGGTGGGGGACTTCCTGGCCGCGCAGTACGACCGCAGCAAGCTTTATGACCCCACTTTTACCACCGAATACCGCAAAGGAGCGCCGCAATGACCTGCGCGTATCTTGCCTTTACCAACAAGGGACTGGCGCTGGCCCGGAAGCTTGCGGCGGCCCAGCCCGGTGCTGTGGCCCGCTGCGGCGAAAACGGCGTGACCCTTGCCAATTGGACTGCTGCGCAGTTTGCACAAAGTGACGCACTTGTTTTTGTGGGGGCTGTCGGCATTGCCGTGCGAGCCATCGCGCCTCACTGCCGCAGCAAGGCCACCGACCCCGCCGTTGTAGTGCTGGATGAGTGCGGCCGCTTTGCGATCCCGCTGCTCTCCGGCCATCTGGGCGGTGCCAACGATCTGGCCCGTCGGCTGGCGAAAGCGTGCGGCGCGGTGCCGGTCATCACCACCGCCACCGACGCCAACGGTGTGTTTGCCGTGGATGAGTGGGCCAAGCACCAGCACTGCCTTGTGGCCGAGCCGGCGCGCATCAAAAAGGTAAGCGGCGCCCTGCTGGCGGGCCGTACCGTGCATTTTGCCAGTGATTGGCCGATACAGGGCACACCGCCTGCCGGTGTGGAACCGGCTGGTGATGCCGCACAGGCAAGTTTTGCCCTGACGATAACCCCGACGATGACGCCCAACGCCCTGCACATTATCCCGCGTATTGCTGTATTGGGCATCGGCTGCAAGCGGGGTACACCTGCCGACAAGCTGGCGGACGTATTTGCTGCCTTTTGCGCCGAAACGAAACTGGCCCCGCAAAGCATTGCCGCCGCGGCCAGCATTGACTTAAAAAAGGATGAACTTGGCCTGGCGGAATTCGGCCAAAAGCAGGGCTGGCCCGTTACCTTTTATACCGCCGACGAACTGCGCGCCGCGCCGGGGCAGTTCGCCCATTCAGACTTTGTGCAAAGCATCACCGGCGTGGATAACGTCTGCGAGCGCGCCGCTGTGCTGGCCGCAGGCGGCCCCGTGTGGGCGCACAAATGGGCGCGGGACGGTGTAACTTTTGCCGTGGCACTGCGCCCCTTTACCCCGGATTGGAGATGGAACGATGACTGACGCAATGGTGTACGTGGTGGGCCTTGGCCCCGGCGACGCCCGCTACCTGACTGCCCAGGCGCAAACCGCCTTACAGGCCGCCGACGTGCTGTGCGGCTACACGGTCTACATCGACCTGGTGCGCCCCCTGTACCCGGACAAAGAAGTGTATACCACCGGCATGACGAAGGAAATCGACCGCTGCCGCTGGGCGCTGGAGACTGCGCAAAGCGGCAAGACGGTAGCGTTGGTCTGCTCCGGCGATGCGGGCGTGTACGGTATGGCCAGCCCGCTGCTGGAACTGGCACAGGGCTACCCAAGCGTGACGGTGGAGATCGTGTCCGGCCTGACGGCGGCCTTAAGCGGCGGCGCGGTGCTGGGCGCTCCATTGGCGCACGATTTCTGTGTGATCTCCCTTTCGGATCGGCTCACGCCCTGGACCGTCATCGAAAAGCGGTTGGCCTGCGCGGCGATGGGGGACTTCTGTGCGGCACTGTACAACCCGTCCTCCAAGGGCCGGGCAGATTACCTGCAAAAGGCCGTGCGGATCTTACTGCAAAACGGCAAGGCACCGCAGACGATCTGCGGCATCGTGCGCAACATTGGCCGCGAGGGGCAGGCTGCTAGCCTGCTGACGCTGGCCGAGCTGGAAAACACGGCGGTGGACATGTTCACTACCGTGTACATCGGCAACGCGGCCACCCGGGCGCTGGGCGGCAAAATGGTCACGCCCAGGGGGTATCGCGGCGTATGAAGGTAGTCATTTTCAGCGGCACGACCGAGGGACGGGAGCTTTCCCGCGCCGTGGCCGCCCTTGGGATAGAAGCTACGGTCTGTGTGGCAACAGAGTTAGGGGCTGAAGAGCAGGGGCGTACCCCCGGCATCACAGTGTGCACTGGCCGCCTGGATGCCGATGCCATGGCGGCACTTTTGCAGGGCGCGGCCCTCTGCGTGGATGCCACCCACCCCTATGCCACCGAGGCTACCCGCAACATCTGCGTGGCGGCTGCGGCAGTGGGGGTGGAATATCACCGCCTGCTGCGCCCCGCCAGTGACCTGCCTGCAGGCAGTGTGGTGCTGCAAACCGCCGCCCAGGCCGCGGCGTACCTGGCGGGCAAACCAGGCAATATCCTGCTGGCCACCGGCGCCAAGGAACTGCCCGCCTTTGCACCTCTGGACCCCGCACGGCTCTACCCCCGCGTGTTGCCTACGCTGGCGGGTATTACCGCCTGTGAGACAGCGGGCATCCCACACCGCAACATTATTGCTATGCAGGGGCCGTTTACTCGTGAATTGAATGTGGCGGTCATGCACCAATTCCATATTGCCTATATGGTCACCAAGGATGGCGGCGCGGCGGGCGGCTTTGCAGAGAAGGCGCAGGCCGCCGCCCAGTGCGGTGTACAGCTGATCGTGCTGCGCCGCCCCGAGGAACAGGGCGAGACCGCCGAAACGATTTTGCAACGATGCAGGGAGCTTTTATGAAAATTACATTGGTCGGTATGGGCAGCGGCACCCCTGGCAGCCTGACGGTGCAGGGGCTAAACGCCCTGCGGGAAGCGGAGCTTATTATCGGTGCCCGCCGCCTATTGGAAAGCCTGCCTGATGGCTGCACCGGGAACCGCGCGCCGCTTTATAAGATCGAGGAGATCTGCGCACTGCTGCGAACGACCGAAGCCGCCCACGTGGCCGTGGCCTATAGCGGCGACACCGGCTTTTACTCCGGCGCATCGGCCTTGTGCCGTGCGCTGGATGCGGCGGGCCTGCCCTACATGGTCTGCCCAGGACTTTCCAGCATGCAGCTGCTGGCTGCCGCGCTGGGCCGCCCCTGGCAGGATTGGAAGCTGGTCAGCGCCCACGGCTGTGCCTGCACCCCGGCCCTGGTGTGCAGTACCGATACACCGACCTTTTTCCTGACCGGCGGCAGCGAGACACCCGCCACCCTTTGCGAAAAACTAACGCAAAGCAGCTGCGGGAACGTGCAGGCAACGGTGGGGGAAAACCTGGGCACCGCTGCCCAGCGCCTTGTGCGCGGCACGGCGCAGGAACTTGCCCGGCAGGAGTTTGCGGCCTTAAGTGTGCTGTTGGTGGAGCCTTGTCCTGCCTTGCAGCGCCGTGTGCCCGGTCTGCCGGACGAAGCCTTCATCCGCGGCAAAACGCCGATGACCAAGCAGGAGGTCCGCTCCGCCGTACTGGCCAAACTGGCCGTGCGTCCCGGCGATATCTTGTGGGACGTGGGCGCGGGCACCGGCAGCGTCAGCGTGGAGATGGCGCTGGCCGCCCCTGCGGGCCAGGTCTACGCCGCTGAGTGTGATGCCGATGCCTGCGAGCTGATCCGCCGGAACCGCGCTAAATTCCATGCCGAAAACCTGCACCTGACCGCAGGCAAAGCCCCCGAAGTGCTGGTAAATTGGCCCGCCCCGGATGCTGTTTTCATCGGCGGCAGCAAGGGCAATTTGGCGGCCATTATGGATGCAGCGCTGGCCGCCAACCCGGCCGTGCGGCTTTGCATCAGCGCCATTGCACTGGAAACTTTGCAGCAGGCCATCGCCGCACTGGCGGCCCACGGTTTGTCTGCCCAGGTCACGCAGATCGCCGTCAGCCGCAGCAAAGCGGCGGGCAGCCTGCACCTGCTGATGGCCAACAACCCGGTTTTTTTAATTGTGAGGGAGTAACATGCTGCAGCTGGTTTTGGCGGCGCCGCGCTCCGGCAGCGGCAAAACGACCGCCGCCTGCGCCCTGTTGGCGGCGCTGCAGGCGCGGGGGGAGTATCCCTGTGCCTTTAAATCGGGACCAGATTATATTGACCCGATGTTCCACCGCTCTGTGCTGGGCGTGGAAAGCCATAACCTTGACCTGTTTTTCTCCACCCAGGTTACGGTGCGCCGCCTGTACGCCCAAAACGCGGCAGGCCATGGCGCGACGGTGGTGGAAGGCGCTATGGGCTATTACGACGGCCTGGGCGGCATCAGTGCCACCGCCAGTGCTTGGCATCTGGCAGACACGCTGGGCCTGCCGGTGCTGCTGGTGGTGCGGCCCAAGGGTGCCAGCCTGACCCTGGCGGCCGAGCTGCGGGGGCTCATGGCGTTCCGTATACCGCATCATCTGGCGGGCATACTGCTCAATGATTGCAGCGAAACTTTGTACAAACTGCTGGCCCCGATGTTAGAGAAGGAGACCGGCCTGCCGGTGATAGGTTACCTGCCGCCGCTGCCGGAGGCTGCCATCGAGAGCCGCCACCTGGGGTTGAAAACCGCAGGGGAGATTGCAGACCTGCAGAATAAAATAAAAATTTTGTCGGATGCTGCACAGAAAACCATCGATTGGCCGCGCTTTACAGCTCTGCTTGATTGCCCCGCGCCTGCCGCGGCCCCGCGCACCGTGCCCCCGGCTAACGTGCGTATTGCTGTGGCGCGGGATGCCGCGTTCTGCTTTACTTACGCCGAAACACTGGAAGCTTTGCAGGAAAAAGGCGCGGAACTGTGCTTTTTCAGCCCCCTGCAGGATACGGCACTGCCCCCCAATATCGGCGGCCTGTACCTGCCGGGCGGCTACCCGGAACTGTATGCTGCCCAGCTGGCAGCCAACACCGCCATGCGCAGCGCCGTAAAAACGGCTGTGGAAAGCGGCCTGCCTACGGTGGCTGAGTGCGGCGGGTTCCTCTACTTGGGCCAAACGCTGGAGGATGCGGATGGCAAAACCTACCCCATGGCGGGTGTTCTGCCCGGGCAAGGCGTCAAAATTGGCCACCTGGTGCGGTTCGGCTATGCCGCACTGACCTCCAACGCCGACAGCATGTTGTTTGCGGCAGGGGAGACCCTGCCGATCCACGAGTTCCACCACTGGGATTCGACTGTCAACGGCACTGACTTTACCGCTGTCAAAACCAATGGTCGCAGCTGGGCCTGCGGCTTCGCCAACGCACATTTGTATGCGGGATTTCCGCACCTGTACTGGGCGGGCACACCCTTGCCGCAACGCTTTGTGACCGCGGCCTGCCGCTATATAAAGGAAGAACCATGACCGAAAACGAACTGAAAACCTTATTAAAAACGGTGACGCCGCCTAATAAAGCCGCCCGTGCCGCCGCGCACGCCCACTGGGCCGCACTTGCCAAACCCCTGGGCGGTCTGGGCCGGCTGGAAACGATGGTGGAGGATGCCGCCGCCCTGATGGGGACAGAGACGCCGGATCTTGCCAACCGTGCCGTGCTGGTGCTGTGCGCCGATAACGGCGTGGTGGCCCAGGGTGTCAGCCAGACAGAAGCCAGCGTGACCCGCGCGGTGCTGGAAAACCTTGCCGCCCGCCGTACCAGCGTTTGCCGCATGGCAGCGGCCGCCCACTGCGCCGTTGTGCCTGTGGATATGGGCATTGCCGGAACACCGGTGGCCGGGGCCATCAACTGCCGCATCGCCCTCGGCACGGCGGACTTCACCCAAGGCCCGGCCATGTCCCACGCTCAGGCTGTGCAGGCCATCGCCTGCGGTATCGAGCTGGTACGGGCGCAAAAACGCCAGGGCGTACAGATGTTGGCCACCGGTGAGATGGGCATCGGCAACACCACCACCTCCAGCGCCGTGGCCAGCGTACTGTTGGGCCGCCCCGTGCAGGAGATGACCGGCCGTGGTGCGGGACTTTCCGACGAAGGCCTGCGCCGCAAGATCGATGCCATCCGGCGCGGCATTGTCGTTAACCACCCCGATGAGGCCGACCCGCTGGGCGTGTTGGCGGCCTTGGGCGGCTTTGATATCGCCGGGCTGTGCGGTGTATTTTTAGGCGGCGCACTGGAAAATGTACCTATCCTTATGGATGGCTTCATCAGCGGCGTGGCGGCGCTGTGCGCTGTGCGGCTGTGCCCGGCTGCGGCCAAGGCTGTGTTTGCCAGCCATGTTTCCAGCGAGCCGGCCGCCCGCCTGGTACTGGAAGAACTCGATAAAAAACCGCTTATCACCGCCAATCTGCACCTGGGCGAAGGCACAGGCGCAGTGGCCAGCCTGCCGCTGTGGGATATGGCCCTTGCGGTCTACAACGGCTGTTATTCGTTTGCCGAGGGCGGCATCACGCCGTACACCCCGCAATGCTGACGCTGGTCATCGGCGGCTCGGCCAGCGGGAAAAGCGCCTTTGCAGAGTCGCTCTGCCTGCAAAGCCCCCTGCCGCGCACCTACCTAGCTACCATGCAGGTGTGGGACGCTGAGTGTGCTGCCCGTGTGGCCCGGCACCGCGCCATGCGGGCGCAAAAACAGTTTGACACGGTGGAGTGCCCACTGCATCTTGATCGGCTGATTGTGTCCCGGCGCGGTACAGTGCTGCTGGAGGACCTGGGCAATTTGACGGCCAACGAACTCTACGCCCCCGACGGCGCAGGGGAGAACACGGCTGACGCCGTTGTAAACGGACTTGCAAAACTGGCCGCGCAGTGCGATAATTTGATTGTTGTATCCAACGAGGTCTTTCGCGGCGGGGCCGACTATGCCGCCGATACCGACCGCTACCTGCTGGCGCTGGCGCAGATCAACAACGCAACCGCTACCCGGGCCGACGCCGTGGTGCGGGTTGTATGCGGCATTCCACGTTTTTATAAAGGGGGCTAAACCTATGACAGCTTTGCAGACGATCGCGGTGGCGTTCGCCATGTTTTCGGCGCTGCCGATGCCGCAGTTTGCCTGGAACGAGAAAAACATGCGGTACGCTCTCTGCGCATTCCCGCTCATCGGCGTGGCGATCGGCGCGCTGTGGTGCCTGTGCGGTGGCTTGCCTTTGCCGGATTTTGCCCGCGCGGCAGGGTTCTGCCTGATGCCGGTGTGGGTCACGGGCGGCATCCATCTGGACGGCTACGCCGACACCTGCGATGCCCTTTCCAGCTACGGCGACACCGCCAAAAAGTTGGAAATTTTAAAGGACCCCCACTGCGGTGCGTTCGCTGTTATCCGGCTGTGCAGTTACTTTATAGCCTACTTGGCTTTGTGTGTCTGCGTGCAGTTTACCCCGCGCGTGGGTGTGTTGTGGACATTAGCACTGGTGGGGGAGCGGGCGCTCTCCGGGCTGGCGGTGGCAGCATTCCCCATGGCAAAAAACACCGGCCTGGCCCATACTTTTGCCACGGCGGCGGATAAAACCAACGTGCGCCGCGTGTTGACGGTGCTCTGTGTGCTGCTGGGCGCGGCCCTCGTCGCTTTGGGCGGCTGGGCACTGGTGCTGGCGGCCTGTGCCGTGTTTGTACGGTACTACCACGCAGCCAAAAACCAGTTCGGCGGCACTACGGGTGACCTGGCCGGGTGGTTTTTGCAAAAATGTGAGATCTGGATGCTGGCGGCGCTGGCCGCCTGCCAATGGCTGGGGGTGCTGTAAATGCTTTTCGTTACCGGACCCCTTTACAGCGGTAAACGCACGTTTTCCCAAAAGTTCGGCGGACGGCAGATTTGTGATGTGCAAAATCTGGCCGCCAACGCCACGGATCTAGAAAAACTGGCCGACGAACTGGCCGCCTATGATGTGGTCATCGCCACCGAAATTGGCGGCGGCATCGTGCCCATCGACCCGGCCGAGCGCGCCGCGCGGGAAGCCGCCGGCCGTCTGGCCTGCCTGCTGGCCGCGCGGGCAAGCTGCGTGGTGGAAATGTTCTGCGGCCTGCCCACGGTATTGAAAGGAGAACTGCCGGAATGTTGATTTATTTACTGCGCCACGGCCTGACCGAGTACAACGCCCAAAAGCGCTACCAGGGCCAGCGGGACATCCCGCTTTCGCCCGAGGGCCTGGCCCAGCTGCGCCGCGCCGATATTGACCCGAAGGTCGTCTATATTTCCACGCTGCAGCGTACAGCCCAGACGGCGAAGGTACTGTTCCCCAAGGCAAAGCTTGTGCCGGTGGACGGGCTGAAAGAAATGTGCTTCGGCAGTTTTGAGGGGCGCAATTACGTGGAGATGGAGCACGATCCTGACTATCAGGCCTGGGTCGCCGCCAACTGCGAAAGCTCCTGCCCGGACGGTGAGCGCAAGGATGAATTCTCGGACCGTATCTGCAAGACTTTTGCGGCGCTGGTGGACAAGGCGCTGGCGGACGGTGAGGACATGCTGGTGATTTTGGCCCATGGCGGTACCCAGATGGCCGCGCTGGAGCGTTACGCCCTGCCCCAACGAGGCTACTACCAGTGGTGCGGCCCCAACGCAGGCGGCTATGTGCTGGATGCACGCGATTGGGCCGCGCAGCACGTACTGCACCTGGTCAAGACCGTGCAGTACACCAAGGAGAGTATATGCTGATATTTTGGGCGGTGCTGGGCGGTTTTGTGCTGGATGCCATTTTTGCGGACCCGGCCTGGCTGCCTCACCCGGTGGTGATGATGGGCCGGTGCATCTCGGCACTGGAAAAACGCCTGCGCGCCGCCCTGCCCACAACACCGCAGGGTGAGCTGCTGGGCGGGTGTATCGTGGCTGCTGTGCTGCCGCTGGGCACTCTGCTGGTCACTGGCGCGGCCTGCTGGCTGGCGGCCAAACTGCACCCGGCGCTGGGGCTGGCCCTGCAAATGTTTTGGTGCGGGCAGGCCCTTGCGGCCAAAGGCCTTAAGCAGGAAAGCATGAACGTGTATAAGGAACTGCAAAAAGGCGACCTGCCTGCTGCCCGCAAGGCGGTGGCCCGCATCGTGGGACGCGATACCCAAAGCCTGACTGCCGAAGGCGTGACCAAAGCGGCGGTGGAGACTGTGGCCGAGAACGCCAGCGACGGCGTCATTGCTCCGCTGTTCTACATGCTGATCGGCGGTGCACCGCTGGCGCTGACCTACAAAGCCATCAATACGATGGACAGCATGCTGGGCTATAAAAACGAGAAGTATCTCTATTTTGGACGCTGTGCCGCTAAACTGGACGACGTGGCCAACTGGCAGCCCAGCCGACTGGCCGGGCTGTTGTGGGTGGCCGCTGCGGCCCTGACCGGGGGCAGCGCCGCCGGTGCGTGGAAAATTTGGCGCCGGGACCGACGCAACCACGCCAGCCCCAACAGCGCCCAGACTGAGAGTGCCTGCGCCGGGGCGCTGGGTGTGCAGCTGGCAGGCCCGGCCTACTATTTTGGCGAATATTACAATAAGCCGACGATCGGCGACCCGCTGCGGCCCATTGAGCCGCAGGACATCGTGCGGGCCAACCGCATGATGTACGCCGAAAGCCTGCTGGCCCTGGCACTGGGGCTGGCGGTGCGGCTGCTTTTTGTTTTGTGAGGGAATGCAGATGAAACTGGTACATGGCGGCGATTGGGCCGGCTACCGGGCTGAGTTTGGCCGGGACGCGCTGGATTTTTCGGCCAACGTCAGCCCGCTGGGGCTGCCTGCGGGGGTGGCGGCGGCCATCGCGGCGGCACTGCCCACGGCGGACCGCTACCCAGACCCCCTTTGCCGGGAACTGCGGGCCAAGCTGGCCGTGGCCGAGGATGTGCCCACAGATTGGCTGTTGTGCGGCAACGGCGCGGCGGATTTGATCTTCCGCCTTGCTTTGGCTGTCCGCCCGCGCCGCGCCCTGCTGCCTGCGCCCACCTTTGCCGAGTACGCGGCGGCGCTGGATACGGTCGGCTGTGAAGTTACGCGGTTTACGCTGGATGCCGCCAACGATTTTGCAGTGACGGATGCCTTTATCAACGCTGTAACGCCGGAAACAGACATGGTGTTTCTCTGCCAGCCTAACAACCCCACGGGGCAGGTAACGCCGCCCGCACTGGTAGAAAAGCTGCTGCACCGCTGTGCCGCCTGCGGGGCCGCTCTGGTAGTGGATGAATGCTTTTTGGACTTTTTGCCCGGCCGGGACACTTTGACTGCAAAAACATTTTTACACGAGGCAACGAATCTTATCATCTTAAAAGCTTTTACCAAACTCTACGCCATGGCGGGCGTCCGTTTGGGCTATGCACTGTGCAGCAACGCCGATCTGTTAGCCAAAATGCAGGCGGCGGGCCAGCCTTGGGCTGTGTCCAGCCTGGCCCAGGCCGCGGGCATTGCAGCGTTGCAGGAGACCGCTTACGCCGATGCCGTCCGTGCCCTGATTGCTGACCAGCGCCCCAAAATGGCGGCAGGCCTGCGGGCGCTGGGGCTGTATGTCATCGATGGGCAGGCCAACTATCTGCTGTTTAAGGCCCCGGCTGATTTTGGCGAAGCTCTGCGCCAGCACGGCGCAGTAGTGCGCAGCTGCGCTAATTATCCGGGGCTGGACGCTGCCTGGTACCGCACCGCTGTGCGCACGGCGGCTGAGAATGACCAACTGCTGCAAATCATGGGGGAGGTGCTGGCATGAGCAGCGCAAAATGCATCATGGTGCAGGGCACGATGAGCGGTGCGGGCAAGAGCCTGTTGTGCGCGGCGCTCTGCCGTATTTTTGCCCAGGACGGCTACAAAACTGCCCCTTTCAAAAGCCAGAACATGGCGCTGAACAGCTTTGTCACCCGGGATGGCCTGGAAATGGGCCGTGCCCAGGTGGTGCAGGCCCAGGCCGCGGGCGTGGAGCCGGACGTGCGGATGAACCCCATTCTGCTCAAGCCCAGCAGCGACATCGGCAGCCAGGTCATCGTTAATGGCGAGGTGCGGGGCAACATGCCCGCCAAGGAGTATTTCCGCCACAAGCGTGCCCTGATCCCCGACATTTTGCAGGCCTACAATAGCCTGGCCGAGGAGTTTGACATCATTGTTATCGAGGGCGCAGGCAGCCCGGCCGAGATCAACCTGAAAGCTGATGACATCGTCAATATGGGCCTGGCCAAGCTGGTGGACGCGCCGGTGCTGTTGGCCGGCGACATCGACCGCGGCGGCGTGTTTGCCCAGCTGTACGGCACGGTGGAACTGCTGGAGCCGGAGGAACGGGCACGCATACAAGGCCTTGTCATCAACAAATTCCGTGGAGACGTGGAAATTTTGCGCCCGGGCCTGTCGATGCTGGAAGAAAAGACACACCTGCCCGTGGTGGGCGTGGTGCCCTATTTAAAGGTGGATATTGAGGACGAGGACTCCCTCTCTGACCGCCTACAGCAGAAAAACGCCGTCAAGTCGCTGGATGTGGCGATTTTACGCCTGCCCCATATCTCCAACTTTACCGATTTTATGCCGCTGGAACAGCACCCCCTGCTGGGCGTGCGCTACGTGCAGACCACGCGGGAGCTGGGTGCGCCGGACCTGGTGATTCTGCCCGGCACCAAAAACACTGTGGACGACCTGCTCTGGCTGCGGCAATCCGGGCTGGAAGCCGTTGTGCAAAAGCTGGCGGCGGGCGGCACGCCGGTGCTGGGCGTCTGCGGCGGCTACCAGATGCTGGGGGAAATGCTGGATGATTCCACTGGCACCGAGAGCGGCCATCCCCAGACTCTGCGCGGCCTGGGCCTGCTGCCGACCCGGACGGTTTTCACCAACGAAAAACGCCGCACTCAATCCACAGCCACAACCGCCGCCCCCTTTGCAGGGGCGGAACTCACCGGCTACGAGATCCACACCGGCCGTACATCTATACAGGAGCCGGGCGCACCCTTTTGCACCCTGGCGGACGGCACGCCCGAGGGCTGCGTGCAGGGCAATGTGTTCGGCACCTACCTGCACGGCCTGTTTGACAGCGGAGAGCTGACCGAGCGGCTGGCCGAACTGCTTTGCCGCCGCAAGGGCATTGCCATGGAAAGCGCCGCGCCCATCACGATGCAGGCCTACCGCGAACAGCAGTTTGACCTGCTGGCTGACGGCGTGCGCCAAGCCCTGGACATGTCCGCCGTCTACGCCGCCATGGGGCTGACCGGCCCAAAGGAGGAACGCACATGACCCCGCAGCACCACCTGCCCGCCGATATTGAGCGCACCAGCATGCACATCATCACCGAGGAACTGGCCCAGCGTAGGCTGGAGGTCCCGCCGGAGAATGCGGCGGTCGTCAAGCGGGTCATCCATACTACGGCCGATTTCGACTATGCGCAAAACCTGCACTTTACCCCCGATGCAGTGGCAGCAGGTATCGCCGCCATGCACGAGGGCGTGACCATCATCACCGATACCAACATGGCGCTGGCGGGCATCACCAAGCCGGGCCTTGCCAAACTAGGCGGGCAGGCCATGTGCTTTATGGCCGACCCTGCCGTGGCGGCCGCCGCCAAAGAAGCTTGCACCACCCGCGCCGTAGCCGCCATGCACAAGGCCGCGCAGGGATACCCCCGTGCGGTGCTGGCCGTGGGCAACGCCCCCACAGCCCTGCTGGCCATTGCCGAGGAAATCGAAAACGGTCTGCGTCCCGCGCTGGTCATCGGTGTGCCCGTTGGCTTTGTCAATGTGGTGGAAAGCAAGGAGCGGCTGTTTGCCATATGCGGGCAGTACGGTGTCCCGGCCATTGTGGCTATGGGACGCAAGGGCGGCAGCAACGTGGCAGCGGCCATCTGCAACGCGCTGCTCTATCAGGCTGCCGAAATGTTGGACCCCAAGGCCCGCGGCTGGCAGTAAGAAACAACAGGGGAGGGAACACCGTCATGTACGTGGATTGGGACTACTACAAAATCTTTTACTACGTGGCCAAGTACCAAAACTTTACCAAGGCCGCCCGCGTGCTGGGCAGCAACCAGCCCAACATCACCCACACGATGAACAAGCTGGAAGACCAGCTGCATTGCGTGCTGTTCATCCGCTCCAATCGGGGCGTCACGCTGACGCCGGAGGGCGAGAACCTTTACGCCCGCATCTCCTCCGCCGCCGTGCAGATCCAGGATGCCGAGGAGGTGCTGAGCGCCAGTGCCAGCCTTTCCCACGGCGCGATCAGCATCAGCGCCACCGAGACCGCGTTGAACATCTACCTGTCGGAGCGGCTGCGGGGCTTTCACGCCCAGTACCCCGGCATCCGGCTGCGCATCACGAACCACTCCACCCTGCAGGCCGTGCAGGCGGTAAAAAACGGCGAGGTAGACTTTGCCGTCGTTACTACCCCTGCCGAGACCAGCAGTGACTTGAAACGGGTCGCGCTGATGCCCTTCAACGAGATTTTGGTCGGCGGCCCCAGCTTTGCCGAGCTGGCCGGGCGCACCCTCGCCCTGCAGGAGTTGACCGCCTACCCGCTCATCATGCTGGAAAACGGAAGTATGAGCCGCATCTTCTATCGCCAGTTTTTCTTAGAGCATAACGCCGAGCTGAAACCCGACATCGAAGCCGGCACCACCGACCAAATGCTGACGCTGGTGCGCAGTGACCTGGGCCTGGCCTTTGTGCCGGAGCCGATGGCCCGCGGCAACCTGCATCGCAAGCGCATTTTGCAGATGAATTTGCAGGAGGCTATCCCGTCCCGCTCGGTTTGCCTGGTCTACGACCCCCGCCGCCCGCTGAATACCGCCGCGCGGGAGTTCCGCCACCAGCTGTTGGAATCAGCGAAAAGCAAACAAAAGTAAACAAAAAGCCAGCCGCGCCTGCATCGCTGTGCACACGATACAGGCGCGGTTGGCTTTCCTTGCTTTTTGGGGGTAACAGGGTTAGGAACGCAACACGCTCTGCAGGCTTTCCAGGGCTGCAAGGCGTGCGCTGATGGCAAATACACTGGCGGCGTGGGTCAACTCTTCTGACCGCGCGTCCGCAGGAATGATACGCGCCAATACGGTGCTGTGGTCGATGGCATCGAACCGGACACCCGCCTGGCGGCAAAGCTCTACAGTACGGGGGGCGCAGCCCGGCATGGTAGCCAGGGCGGCAACCGCATCTTCTACCGGGGCGGGCTGTGCAGCGCCGGTATCGCTGAGTTCTTTGCCCAGCACCGTGCCGAAATGCCGTGCCGCGCGGCGGCTTTCGCTTTTGCCAAAGGTATCCTCGGCGGTCATATCCAGCTCCAGCGGCTCCCGCACAAAATCGGTATAGCGCCGGGTCAACTTGGTGTATTCCCGCTGCAATTCTTTCTTCGTTAACTCCGTATAACGCATTTTTCCCACTCCTCTACCTTTTCAGGTCCAAGGACTATTATAACGGGGGTAGGTAACTGTGTAAAATGTATTATGCGCATAACTGACATACAAAATTTGCATAACTGCACACCCCGGCAAAAGTGTGCTATACTAAAACCAAATCATGCATTTATCATAATAAGGAGAGTGTGACCATGACCTTACAGCAGCTGCGGTACGTGACTGCCATTGCAGAGACCGGCACTTTAAGCGAAGCCGCCCGCCGCTTTTATATTGCCCAGCCCAGCCTGACGGCCTCACTGCGGGAACTGGAGGAGGAGCTTGGCCTGACGATTTTCCGCCGCACCAACCGCGGTGCGGTGCTGACGCCGGAAGGTGAGGAATTCCTAGGCTATGCGCGGCAGGTGCTGGCCCAGATGGACTTAATGGAAGAAAAGTACCTGGGCGCGGCGCCGGTCAAGCATCAATTCTGCGTGTCCACCCAGCACTACTCCTTTGCAGTGGAAGCCTTTGTGGAGCTGCTGCGGGAGTACGGCGGCCCGGAGTACGACTTCCGCATCCGCGAGACCCAGACCTACGAGCTGATCGAGGATGTGGCCCTATTGCGCAGCGAGGTCGGCGTGCTTTACTTAAATAAGGATAACGAGACCGTCCTGCGCAAGGTCATCCGGGAGCATGACCTGCAGTTTACGCCGCTGTTTACGGCCAAGCCGCACGTATTTGTCAGCGCGTCCAGCCCGCTGGCGGCCAAGCCCGCCGTCACACTGGACGACCTGGCCCCATACCCGCGCCTTTCCTACGAGCAGGGCGAGCACAACGCCTTTTATTTTTCCGAAGAAATTTTAGGCACCCGGGACAGCAAAAAAGACATCCTCGTCAGCGACCGCGCCACGCTGTTCAATCTGCTCATCGGCCTGAACGGCTACACCATCTGCAGCGGCGTCATCAGCGAGTCATTGAACGGGCCCAATATCGTGGCCGTGCCCCTGCTGGTGGACGATGCCATGCAAATCGGCTACCTGACCCACAAGCAGGTCCAGCCGGGGCTGTTTGGCAAACGGTATATTGAGATTTTGCAAAAGCACACAGCGCAACAAACTGTGGTATAGTTTTAACCTATATCAAACCCACAAAAACCGATATTTTACAACAAGCGCATCGTGCTGTATACTGTACCTATCAACGAACACAATAAAATTTCACATAGAGAGGTACATAACTATGGCTACACTGCGCTCCCCGTTCCGTTACGATTTTGTGGGCAGCTTCCTGCGTCCGCAGGCTATCAAGACCGCCCGCGCCGAGTTCAAGGCCGGCGAGATCACCCGCGAGCAGCTGACCGCTGTGGAAAATGAACAGATCACCCTGCTCATCGAAAAGCAGAAGCGCGCCGGCTACCACGCTATCACCGATGGCGAATTCCGCCGCAGCTATTGGCATCTGGACTTTATGTGGGGCTTTGCCGGTATCGACGAGATCGAGCTGGACCACGGCTACTACTTCCAGGGAGAGGAAACCACCCATGGTTCCATCCGCGTCAGCGGCAAAATCAGCGGCGAAAATCATCCTTTTGTCGAGCATTACAAGTTCGTTAAACAGTTCGAGGATGAGAACTGCATCGCCCGACAGACGATGCCTGCTCCCGCCCAACTGCTGGCCGAGCTTTACCGCGAGGATAACGGCAAAAACACCGACACCGTTTACCCCGACCATGAGCAGCTGCTGCAGGACATTGCCGCCGCCTACCGCACGGTCATCCGTGACCTGTACAATGCAGGCTGCCGCAGCATCCAGTTCGACGACTGCACTTGGGGCATGTTCTGCGACCCCAACTATCAGGCCTTTATCGCCCAGGCAGGCGTCAAGCTGGAAGACCAGGCCAACGAGTACCTGCGCCTGAACAATCTGGCTTTGGAGGGCCGCCCTGCTGACTTGGCTCTGACCACCCACGTCTGCCGCGGCAACTATCACTCCACCTGGGCCAGCCGCGGCGGCTACGCTCCCATTGCACCCATCCTGTTTGCCCACGAGAACGTGGACGCCTTCTACCTGGAGTTCGACGACGAGCGCTCCGGCAACTTTGAGCCGCTGCAGTACGTGGCCGAGGGCAAAAAAGTCGTGCTAGGCCTTATCACCACCAAGTCCCCGCGGCTGGAGGATAAGGCTGCCGTCATCGCCCGCATCCACGAAGCCGAAAAGTACATCCCGCTGGATCGCCTCTGCCTCAGCCCGCAGTGCGGCTTTGCCTCCTGCGAGATCGGCAACAAGCTGACCGACCTCGAGCAGTGGAACAAACTCAAACTGGTGAAAGAAATTGCTAAGGAAGTCTGGGGTAAGTAACAAACACCCCCGAAACTAAATACAAAGACGCACCCTGTTGTCCGGTAAAACTACCCGACAGCAGGGTGCACTTATTATACAGATATTTTGTGGATGGCGAAAGTGCAGCGCGTTTTACAGATCACTGCTTTTTAGTTTATCGATCAGCTTGGCATAAATGTGGGTAACAAACCATGGTTCGGTGGATTTTGCCAACGCTTCTTCAGGCGTGAACCAGGCCACGCCGCTGTTTTCGTCTTCCTTTATAGATACGGCCTCATCGGAGTCGGCCTCCAATAGGTAAGTGACGTTTAAATGCAGGTGGCTGGATACATACTGCCCCTTTTTGACATGCCCGTCCACAGTGAGGGATTCCAGCGAATAGATGTCCGGTGATACAGGACGCACATTGGCAATACCTGCTTCCTCTTTGACTTCCCGCAAGGCTACCGCCAGCAGGTCTGTCTCGCCGTCCGCGTGCCCGCCCAGCCAGGACCAGGAATTGTATATGTTGTGGTACACCAACAGCACCTTGCGGCGGTCCCGGTTCACCACCCAGGCCGAGGCAGTTATGTGTGCCACCTGATTCTGCCGCGTAAAGGCGTCATCGTGGTCCTGTATCCAATGCAGGATCAGTTCCCTGTCGGCGGCCTCCTGCTCATTATAAGGTATATAGGCGGCAATTTGGTTCAGCAGTTCCTCGCGTTTCATCTTGGCGGCACTCCTTTATAATAGGTATATCCCCATTATAAAGCATAAATCCGCCGTGTAAACCAGATACTTTGCTGGAACAGCAGGCAAAATATGTACTAATGTTGTGAATGTATGATGAGCATCAAAATAAAACCACCGCAAATAGTATGATTTCATGAGAATATCCACCACATATAAGCTTAGAATTCAATTTTGTTGAAATTTGGAAAAAGTTGTTGACAAACGCTTGCGACGGTGGTATTATATACAAGCTGTCCGGCGGGGCACCCCGTACGGAGAGCGCAGCAGGACCTTGAAAATTGAACAAAACTGAAACTTGTGGAACCTTGATCG
>ENA-UOJJ01002452-UOJJ01002452.1-human-gut-metagenome-genome-assembly--contig:-CS66-NODE-2452-length-23057-cov-41.053604_pt1 | contig 23057 bp, 20 predicted proteins | sample MGYA00242343_ERZ723890 | MGnify/ENA metagenome assembly ERZ723890
TGCCGCACCTCGCTCGCCGTATCGGCACTTAGAATTATGCGGTATTGCCCTAAGCGTAACAGCTTAGTTTGATGTAGGCTTAACCCTAAAACCACGGCCCCCGGCAGAGTATTTTACGCTCTGCCGGGGGCTTTTTGTGTATTGCCGCCCATTTGCGGGCATACTGAACAATGAACCCCGATGACGAAAGGAGCACTGTATATGCCTGCAAAAATGAACCCCTTTGAGGTAAAAACCAAACCCGCCGACCGCTACTATATGGACTGGCAGAAACTTTACCCCCGCCCCTATGACAAAAACGAGGTGGACCCCTACACCCGGTTGCGTATTATTTTAATGAACGGCACCGAGTACGAGGCCAACTGGTTCTCCCACCAGTTCCACCGCCACTGCACCAACAACGACCTGCGCCGGGAACTTGCCGTGCTGCGCCGCACCGAGCAGCAACAGCAAAAGCGCATTGCCTGCTTAAAGCCGATCGACGAAAGTATTCTGGAAACCACCATCGGGTACGAGCAACTGGCCGTGGACCTGACGGCTATTCTGGCCCAGCGGGAGCCGGACGCCTATGTGGTGCAGGTGATGAACCTGGCTCTGCTGGAGGATTTTGACCACCTGTACCGCTATGCGGATCTGCTGGAACTGGAACGCGGCATCCACGCCGAGCGGCTGGTGGGCTGCTATACCGAGATCATGCCCGGCCGCCCCACCATTGCGGAGCACCGCCACCCGCGGGACAGCGTGCGCAAGCCCATCAGCGCGGCCACGGCGGCCCCCATCACCAAGCTGAACGCCGCCATTATCACCGCCGCCGAACAGCAGACGATGAACTATTATATGAACATCGGCACCTTTTATGACAGTGACCTTGGCCGCAGGCTGTACCAGGAGATCGGCATGATCGAAGAACAGCATGTGACCCAGTACAGCGCTCTGCTGGACCCCGGCATGACTTGGCTGGAAAACCTGCTGCTGCATGAATATACCGAGTGCTACCTTTATTGGTCCTGCGTGGAGGATGAAACCGACCTGCATATTAAAAAGATCTGGGAGCAGCATTTTGAGCAGGAGTGCAGCCACCTGCATGCCGCCGAAGCCCTGCTGAAACAGTACGAGGGCAAGGAAGCCTGCCAGATCATCCCGGATGGGACTTTCCCGGAACTGCTGCGCTTTGGCCCCCAGAAAGAATATCTGCGCAAGGTGCTCAAAACCACCATTTTGAACACCGCTGTGCAGGATGACCCCGCCATTCCGGTGGAGACCCTGACCAAAGATGCACCCTACTATGCTTACCAGGCTGCCGTCTGCCCGGACACTGCCCGCGTGGCCAGCCACCAGGTGATTGAAGAGCACATTGGCACCAGCGGCAAGGACTACCGCTTTGAAGAAAAGCCCCATCCGGTTGAAGCCCTGCGCGACCGCACCCAGGATAATACCACGATTGCCCGAGGCAAAATCTGAACCACCCGAAGGGGCAGAGGATGGCAAACCGCCATCCTGTACATGAAAACAGGCTGTTTTTTGTAAAAAATGCCGGAGTGGATGGGAGGGCCTGCCCTCTTGAACTGCCGTGCCGGGGAACGTATAATAATAACATTGCTGTGTAAGCAGCCGGCAGTGGTTACCGGGCGTTGAAAAGTGATGTTGCGCGGGGGTGATGGGAGCATGATGTACGCCCGCTGACCGCGCCCCAACAATGCTTTTTGACATGCGGCAACTACCTGCCGCTGCTTACAATGAGGGAGGATGTTGAGATTGAAACGTGAATCATTTGCTTCACGCATTGGCTTTTTGATGGTCAGCGCAGGCTGCGCCATCGGCATTGGCAATGTGTGGCGCTTCCCAACCGTAACGGGCCAGTATGGCGGCGGCGTATTTGTGCTGTTCTACCTGCTGTTCCTGGTTTTGATGGGAGCACCGGTGCTTACCATGGAGCTGGCTGTTGGCCGTGCGGGCCACGGCAGCGCGGGCACAGCCTACCGTGCGCTGGAACCCAAAGGCAGCAAGTGGCACCTGCACGGCTGGGCCTGCCTGATTGGCTGCTGCGTGCTGATGATGTATTACACCACCGTCAGCGGCTGGATGCTGGCCTATTTCTTCCGGTTTGTCAAGGGTACATTCACCGGCCTGGCCGCCGATGCCGTCAGCGGCGTGTACGCCGACCTGCTGGCCGACCCGTTCGAGCAGATCGTCTGGATGGCCATTACCGTGCTGCTGGGCTTTTTTGTCTGCAGCCGCGGTTTGCAGAACGGCATTGAACGCATTGGCAAATGGATGATGGGCGCGCTGTTTGTGCTGATCCTGGTTCTGGCTGTGCACAGCTTTGTGCTGCCCGGCGCGGGCGAGGGCCTGGCGTTCTACCTGCTGCCGGACTGGAACCGTGCCGCCGAAATGGGCATTGGCAATGTCATTGTGGCTGCCATGAACCAGGCGTTCTTTACCCTCAGCCTTGGCGTTGGCGCTATGGAAATCTTTGGCAGCTACATGAGCCGGGATTATACCCTGGCGGGCGAGTCCCTGCGCATCTGCGCGCTGGATACCTGCGTGGCCATCTGTTCCGGCCTGATCATCTTCCCGGCCTGCTTCTCTTACGGGGTCAGCCCGGATGCAGGCCCCAAGCTGATCTTTATCACCCTGCCCAATGTATTTGCCAATATGACGGGCGGCCGCCTGTGGGGTACACTGTTCTTTGTATTTATGACCTTTGCCAGCTTTTCTACCATCATTGCTGTGTTCCAGAACATTCTGGCCTGCCTGCAGGAAAGCTTTGGCTGGAGCCTGAAACGCGCCTGTGCCGTTGGAACGGTGTTCATCCTGCTGGCCAGCGTGCCCTGCATTCTGGGCTTTAACCTGTGGAGCGGCGTGCAGCCCATGGGTCCCGGCAGCACCGTGCTGGATGCTGAGGACTTTTTGGTCAGCAACCTGCTGCTGCCCATTGGCAGCTTGATCTACCTGCTGTTCTGCGTAACCAGGTGGGGCTGGGGCTTTGATAACTACTTAACCGAAGCCAATACCGGCAAGGGCCTGCGCCTGCCGCGGTGGTTCAAGCCGTATTTCAGCGTGGTGCTACCGTTGCTGATCGTGTTTATTCTGGTGCAGGGCCTGTAAAATAAAGCCGTACCGGAACCCGGCAAACCGCAAAAAAATACCTGCCTGCTGCAAACTGCCCAAAAGGCATGGCGTGGCGGGTGGTATTTTTTTGAGGGATTTTGTTAATAATGTGTCAAATACCCCTTGCGCAAACCGCAGATTCTGCGTATAATATAGGCAGGGCAAAAGGGGCTGTCTGCCCCCTGTGCCAAACAGTACCAAAGCACAAGGCTAATATAAATTACCGAGAGGAGTTTTTTACCATGGGTTTGGGCAAAAAGACGATTGATGACGAAAACTACGCTGGCAAGCGCGTGCTTGTCCGCTGCGATTTCAATGTCCCGATGAAGGACGGTGTGATCACCAACGACAACCGCATCAATGCGGCTCTGCCGACCATCAAAAAGCTGATCGCTGACGGCGCAAAGGTTATCCTGTGCAGCCATCTGGGCAAGCCGAAGAACGGCCCCGAAGCCAAGTTCAGCCTGGCTCCCGTTGCTGTTCGCCTGAGCGAAAAGCTGGGCCAGCCGGTTACCTTTGCTGATGACGACAACGTTGTTGGCAACCAGGCCAAGGCTGCTGTTGCCACCATGGGCAACGGCGATGTTGTTCTGCTCCAGAACACCCGTTTCCGCAAGGAAGAAACCAAGAATATCGACACCTTCAGCGAAGAGCTGGCCAGCCTGGCTGACGCTTACGTTGACGATGCTTTCGGCTCCTGCCACCGTGCACACTGCTCCACCGCAGGTGTGACCAACTATGTTAAGGATACCGCTGTTGGTTACCTGATGGAAAAGGAAATCAAGTACCTGGGCAACGCCGTCAACAACCCGGAGCGCCCCTTCACCGCTATTCTGGGCGGCGCTAAGGTTGCTGATAAGCTGAACGTTATCTCCAACCTGCTGGAAAAGGTCGATACCCTGATCATCGGCGGCGGCATGGCCTACACCTTCCTGAAGGCACAGGGCTATGAGATCGGCAAGAGCCTGGTTGACGATTCCAAGATCGACTACTGCAAGGAAATGATGGCTAAGGCACAGGAAAAGGGCGTTAAGCTGCTGCTGCCCGTTGACGCTGCCTGCGTTGCTGACTTCCCCGATCCCATCGACGCACCTGTCGAAGTTAAGATCGTTCCCGTTACCGCAATCCCGGCTGACATGGAAGGCTGCGATATCGGCCCCGAGAGCATGAAGCTGTTTGCTGATGCCGTCAAAGCTTCTAAGACCGTTGTCTGGAACGGCCCCATGGGCGTGTTCGAAAACCCGACCCTGGCAGCCGGCACCCTGGCTGTTGCCAAGGCTATGGCTGAAAGCGGCGCTACCACTGTGATCGGCGGCGGCGATTCTGCAGCTGCTGTGCAGCAGATGGGCCTGGGCGACAAGATGACCCACATCTCCACCGGCGGCGGTGCTTCCCTGGAATACCTGGAAGGCAAAGAGCTGCCCGGCATTGCCGTTATCCAGAACGCATAATTAAAAAACCGCAGGAGCGCGGCGGCTTAGCCGCTGCGCTCTTTTTGTTATGTAGCCCGCATGGTAGACAACAAAGAAAATCCACGCAAGCAAATAAGTAGTTAATAAGAAGGAGTTTTTATCATGGATAAACAGAACCGTAAGGCAATTATTGCCGGTAACTGGAAAATGAACAAGACTGCTACCGAGGCTGCTGAACTGATTGACGCCCTGATCCCCGCTGTTAAGGATGCAGGCTGCGAAGTTGTGATCTGCGTGCCGTTCACCGACCTGGTGACCGCCGTTGCCAAAACCAAGGGCACCAACATCCATGTTGGCGCTGAGAACGTTCACTTTGAAAAATCCGGCGCTTTTACCGGCGAGATCAGCGCTGACATGCTGACCGACCTGGGCGTTGAGTACGTTGTGGTTGGCCACAGCGAGCGCCGCCAGTATTTTGCTGAAACCGATGAAACCGTCAACAAGCGCGCCAAGGCTGCACTGGCCGGCGGCCTGAAGCCCATCATCTGCGTGGGCGAAAGCCTGACCCAGCGCGAACAGGGCGTGACCGAAGAGCTGATCCGCATGCAGGTCAAGATCGCTCTGAACGGCGTGACCGCTGACGAGCTGAAGAACGTTGTTATCGCTTACGAGCCCATCTGGGCCATCGGCACCGGCAAGACCGCTACCGCTGACCAGGCTGAGGAAGTCTGCGCAGCCATCCGCAAGGTGGTTGGCGAGCTGTACGGCGCTGACGCCGCCAAGGCACTGACCGTTCAGTACGGCGGCAGCATGAACCCCAAAAACGCAGAGGAACTGCTCTCCAAGCCCGATGTTGACGGCGGCCTGATCGGCGGCGCATCCCTGAAAGCAGACCAGTTTGCTGTTATCGTGGAAGCTGCTACCAAAGGCTGAGAATGAATGAGCAATTAGGAATGAGAAATTAGGAATTGGCTGAACCGGAAAGGCTTGAGCCGATGGAACCACCTTTCAGTCTGCTGCGCAGACAGCTTCCCTCAAGGGAAGCCAAGTGTGGCATCAAAATGGTATCTATTATTTTGTGCGCCCCTACGGTGGGATGCGTAACGAGCCTTTGTCCACCACAAACTCCTAACTCCTCCCTCCTAACTTCTAACTTCTAACTAAAACTAAGGGAGAACCAATCAATGGCAAAGAAACCTGTAATGCTCTGCATCATGGACGGCTTCGGCTGGACCCCGGACGAAACCTATGGCAACGCCGTTGTTGCTGCCAACAAGCCGCATCTGGATGCACTGATGAAAAATTACCCTATGACCACCATCAACGCATCTGGCATGGCTGTCGGCCTGCCAGATGGCCAGATGGGCAACTCTGAAGTTGGCCATACCAACATGGGTGCTGGCCGCATCGTGTACCAGCAGCTCACCCTGATCACCAAGTCCATCAAGGACGGCGAAATGTTCAAGAACCCCGTGCTGGTCAAGAACATGAAAGCTGCCATTGATGCCGGCAAGGCCATCCACCTGATGGGCCTGGTTGGTACCGGCGGCGTTCACAGCCATGCCGATCACTGGTTCGGCGTGCTGGAAATGGCCAAGCATATGGGCGCAACCAAGGTTTATCTGCACTGCATCATGGACGGCCGTGATACCGACCCCCATTCCGGTAAGGGATTCCTGGCTGACCTGCAGGCCAAGCTGGACGAGCTGGGTATTGGCACCATCGCCAGTGTCAGCGGCCGTTACTATGCTATGGACCGTGACAACAACTGGGACCGTGAAGAAAAGGCTTATGCCGCTTTTGTTTACGGCGAGGGCAACCATGCCGCCAATGCACAGGAGGCCATTGAGGCTTCTTATGCGGATGGCAAGACTGATGAATTCGTGATCCCCGCCGTTACCTGTGAGGGTGGCCGCGTGGAGGATGGCGATACCATCATCTTCATGAACTTCCGCCCCGACCGTGCCCGCCAGATGACCCGCATTTTCTGCGATGATGCCTTTACCGGCTTTGAGCGCCGCGGCGGCCGCAAGCAGGTTCACTATGTCTGCATGGCCGAGTATGATGCTACCATGCCCAACTGCGAAGTTGCCTACCCGCCGGTTGAGCTGAGCAACGTTCTGGGCGAGTATCTTTCCAAGAACGGTAAGACCCAGCTGCGCATTGCCGAGACCGAGAAGTACGCCCATGTGACCTTCTTCTTCAACGGCGGTGTGGAAGCCCCCTATGAGGGCGAGGACCGCAAGGTGATCCCCAGCCCGAAGGATGTGCCCACCTATGACCTGAAACCCCAGATGAGCGCCCCGGAGGTTGCTGACGAGTGCAAGGCCCGCATTGAGAGCGGCAAGTACGATGTGATCGTCCTGAACTTTGCCAACTGCGATATGGTCGGCCATACCGGCGTGTTTGATTCCGCTGTCAAGGCTGTGGAAGCTGTTGATGCCGCTGTGAACGAGGTTGTGACCGCTGTGCTGAATGCCGGTGGCTGCGTGTTCCTGACCGCTGACCACGGCAACGCCGAAAAGATGAAGAACCCGGACGGCACCCCGTTTACCGCCCACACCACCAACCCGGTGCCGTTTGTGGCCATCGGCTGCGGCGATGTGAAGCTGCGCGAGGGCGGCTGCCTGGCAGATATTGCCCCCACCATGCTGCCTTATATCGGCCTGCCGGTACCCTCGGAGATGACCGGTAAGAGCTTGATCGTTGACTAAGCACTCAAATAAAGTTAAAGAGGCCCAGAACTGTCGAAAAGACAGTTTTTGGGCCTCTTTTTTGTGCAAAATGGAAATAATGAAGAAAAAATTTCAATGTTAACATATGATAATGAAATGCGGAAGTCATATGTGTTATAATACCAAATATGTTGGCTATGAACAAAAACAAAGAAAACAGGAGCGTATATTATTTATGGGGGGGGGTAACACTGTCAGCAAGTTGTGGGCTGGCTGTGTGCCCCGGATGTGAAGAGAGAAAAAAAGATATGCCTGAAGGGGAGAAACACACATGGAGAAAGCACGGAATGTTGATATCCGGCAGTTCTACCGGGAAGATCTTGGGGTCCATTCCGAAGAACTGTTGGATAAGCTGGAGGCGGTATCCCAGGCGGTAACGCTGCAAAAAGGGGAGATCCTGAATAAAAAAAGGGGAACGCCAGACCATGCTGCCGTTTTTGATCGAAGGCATGATGCGCTGCGTTACCTTGGATAGTGAGGGCAAAGAGAAAACCCTGGGCTTTACCATGAACCGCGGCGATGTGGTGCTTTCCAACATGGACCTGACCGGCTGCCATATCAGCACGGACCAGGCACTGGTTCCATCAACCCTGATTTTGCTGCCCATTGATTATGTGTTGCAGAACATGAAAGATGAGCCGGAGGTGATCCGCGTCTATCAGGAGCAGATCGTCAAGTGGGGCATGATCTATCAGTCCCGCGCCGTGAGCCTGAGCCAGGGGGACGCGACCGAGCGGTTCGAATGGTTCTGCAAGGAGTATCCCGGCATGGTAGATATGGTCAATAACCGCTATATTGCATCGTTTTTGGGCATTACCCCGGTCACTCTCAGCCGCCTGCGCCACGGCGTTGCCACAAAAGTGGGCCGCGAAAAGCGGACAGACGAAGAATAAAGAAATAATAATCCTGATATGCAGCAGCGCCCGCACCGGACTGTAAGGATCCGGTACGGGCGCTGATTTTTCTTTATGTGGTTTTGCCTGTGTATATCACTGGATCAGTACGCCGGTGGTTTCATCAAAGTGGTAGGTTTGACCATCAATGGTGCTCCAGCCCTTGTACATGGCACCGGTGTTCAGGTCGTAATACCAGCGCTTGCCATCCTGGGCGTACCAGCCTTTGATCATAGCGCCGTTGGCGTCATACCGCACCCACTTGCCGCCGTTGGAATCCTGGTATACTTCCTTGCTTACGGCTTTGGCACCCTGCTGCACGCTGTCCAGCCAGTACCAGGCACCGCTGGCGGGGTCATAGATCTCTTTGCCGCGGTAGTTGGCGTTGCTGGGCTGCCAGCCCTGGCGCACCCAGTTTTCGTACCAGTAGCTCTTGCCATCAATCGTGTACCAGAAGTTGCCCGGCGTGCCGCTGGTCATTTTGCCGTAAACGGGGTCGAAGTAGTACAGCTGGTTGTTTACCGCAACGGAACCATACTGCATAATACCGGTCTTGGGGTCATAGTACACCTTGCGGCCATCCGGCAGGGTCCAGGGGCCTTTGATCATGGCACCGGTGACCGGCTCAAAATAGTACCACTTGCCGTTCTGGCAGTCCTCACCTTTTACCATGTGGCCGTTGGCATCATAGCGCACCCATTTGCCGCCGTTGGATTCCTGATAAACGTCTTTATTCACGGCCTTGGCACCGCCCTGGTTGGCATCCAGCCAGTACCAGGCGTTGCTGCCGGAATCGTAAATTTCCTTGCCGCGGCCTGTGGTGCCCTGCTTTACGCCGTTCTCATACCAGTAATCGCGGCCGTTCTCGCTGCGCCAGCCGGTGTAGTTGTTGTTATTGCCGGGATACTCGCCAAACCAGTAATTCAGGTCAACATTGGCATTCACACCGGGAACCGTACCTTTGTTGCTGTACTGCCACATGTTGCAGCTGCTGCCGTCATAGCTTACGCCGGAACGGTAGTCGGCCATCCACTTGTACCATCCGGAATTACTGAACCGAGAGTCCGTCAAGTAATTCTGGAAGAAATAATAGTAAGAGTAAATGCCCACGCGGTAGCCGGCGTTGGAAACCATGTTGCACCAGGTCTGGGCAATATCGCCGTAAGTAGAGTTGCTGGCGATGGGGTTGCCGTCACGGGTATGTTCAATGTCCAGAAATACCGGCAGGGTGGGGTTGTGCCCGCTCAAAAGGCTCAGGGTATGGCGGGCCTCACTGGCGGCCATATCGGTATTTTCAGCGTAAGAGTAAAGGTACACGCCATAGGGGATGCCAAGCCGTTCACACTCGCTTACGTTGCGGTACCACTGGGCGTCATCCTGTTTGTTTTCGCCCACGCCATCGTATTCGCTGCCAATGCCGCAGCGAATCATGACAAAATCAATGCCGGAATTTTTAACGGCGTCCCAGTCAACGGTGCCCTGATGGTAGCTGACATCAAAGCCGTTATAAGTAACGCTGCAGGTGGCAATGCCGTTGGAACTGTAGGTGGCAGCGTCCTGTTGGACAATATCCTCCCACTCGATGGCGGGCACGGAATCATCATAGATCGGCACGCCATCTTTGTAGCGGAAGCTGTTTTCCAGCCCGTTTGCCACATCATACGGTACGCCGGAATCTTCCTGTGCGGTTTCCGGCGTGCTGGTTTCGGCCGCCGCAGGCAGCGCCGCAAACAGCCCTGCTGCCATAACAGCTGCCGCAGCCAGGCTGGCTGTGCGCAGTTTTAGAGTCCCTTTCAAAATTTATTCCTCCTTCAAAGTGAACATCATTAACTATCATCATACCACAACCGCATAGCCTTGGGAATGGTTACATATGTAAAATTTGAAAGCAATACCGCATAATTCTGCGTGTCGATGCCCCTATCGACGCTTGAATTTGCAGGGCAGGGAAGGTTCGGTGCAGCCCAAAAGAAAAACGTGCATTCTGACGTGTCTTGCGCTGCGCGCTACTTGCCAATGCAGGCAAAATCGGGTATGATAACAATAAGTAGAAATATTCTGCCGGACACCCGGCAGATTGGGTAAGAAACAGCAAAGGAGAACCTGTTATGCGTTATTGCAAAAAATGTACCATGCCGGACACCCGCCCCGGTATCACCTTTGACTCTGAGGGCGTTTGCAGCGCCTGCCGCCATTACGAAAACCGCAAAAATGTGGACTGGGACGCCCGCTTTAAGGAGTTTGAAGCCTACTGCAACAAGTACCGCGGCATGAACGGCCCCGGCGGTTATGACTGCGCTGTTGCTGTTTCCGGCGGCAAGGACAGCCACTTCCAGGTTTGGATGCTGAAAGAAGTCATGCACATGAACCCCATCCTGTTCAGCGTGGAGGATAACTTCCCCATGACGCAGGCCGGCATCCATAACCTGAAAAACATCAGCGAGGAATTCGGCTGCACCATCATCAGCTGCAAGCCTAACATCCGCGCCCAGAAAGTGCTGATGCGCAAGTTCTTTGAAAAATACGGCAAGCCCACCTGGTATGTGGACCGCCTGATCTATACCTTCCCGCTGCACATGGCAGCCAAGTTCAACACCCCCATGCTGTGCTATGGCGAGAACGTCAGCTTTGAATACGGCGGCTGCTCCGATAAGGAGACGTATTCCGCCATGGATCAGATCGAAAATGGCGTGGCGGTTGGCTTCCCGATGGAAGAGCTGGTGGGCGACGGCGTGACCGAAAACGACCTGTCCCTGACGCTGGCTCCCTCTGCCGAAGAGCGCGCGAAGCTGGACCCGTTCTATATGAGCTACTTTGTGCCCTGGAACAGCTACAAGAACTACCAGATCGCCAAGGCGCACGGCTTCCATGACCTGACCCATGAATGGGACCGCACCCACCATGCCGAAAACTTTGACCAGATCGATTCCCGCGCCTACCTGGTGCACTCCTGGCTCAAGTACCCCAAGTTCGGCCATGCCGCTGCAACCGACTATACCGCCCGCTATATCCGCTATGGCATGATGACCCGCGAGGAAGCAATTCCCATCATCAAGGCCCGCGATGGCAAGCTGGACCCGCTGTGCGTGCGTGATTTCTGCGATTTCTGCGGCTATACCGAGAGCGAGTTCTGGAAGATCATGGATAAGTTCTATAACCGTGACCTGTTTGAAAAGAACGACTGCGGCGAGTGGGTGCTGAAACACCCCATCTGGGAGGAAAACAAATAATGGTACGCCATGTTATTTTGTGGAAACTGAAAGAGATGCCCGCCGCTGAACAGGAAACCGTCAAGGCGGATATCAAAGCCGGGCTGGAAGGTCTGGCCGGGCAGATTCCCGGTTTGACGGAGATCCATGTTTACACCAAGGCCCTGCCCAGCTCCGCCAATGCGGACCTGATGCTGGATACCACCTTTGTGGATGAAGCCGCCCTGAAAGGCTATGCCGTTCACCCGGCCCATGTGGCTGTGGCTGATGGCAAAGTGCGCCCCTATACCGCCGTGCGCACCTGCCTGGATTTTGAAGTATAACAGGGTAAGCTATTAAGCTGAAAAAAGGATCAATCAATGATGCAGAATACAGAACATACCGCCGCGCCGCTGCTGGTGCGCGGGGGCCGGGTTCATGACGCCGTTCACCCGGAACCACAGCAGATCGACCTGCTGCTGGAAAACGGCCGCATTGTTGCCATGGGGCATGAACTGAACGTGCCCGCCGATATCGCCGTGCTGGATGCTGCCGGGCTGGATATTTTCCCCGGTTTTGTGGATGCGCACACCCATATCGGTCTGGATGGTTATGGCATCGGGTACGAAGGCTACGACTACAACGAGATGAATGACATCTGGACCCCGCAGCTGCGCGCCATTGACGGCATCAACCCTCGCGACCCCTCCTTTGCCCATGCACGGGAAGCAGGCATTACCTGCGTGTGCACCGGGCCGGGCAGCGCTAATGTGCTGGGCGGCACCTTTACCGCTATCAAGACGGTGGGCGAGCGTGTGGACAACATGATCGTCAAGGAAGCCGTTGCCATGAAATGCGCCTTTGGCGAAAACCCCAAGCGCTGCTATAAAGATAAATGCGATTCTACCCGCATGTCCACCGCTGCGTTCCTGCGCGGGGCGCTGGCTTCCGCCAGGGATTACGGTGCCCGCAAGGCTGCCGCCAACGGCGATGTGACCAAAATGCCCGCTTATAACCAGAAGCTGGAAGCCTTGCTGCCGGTGCTGGACCACACCATTCCCCTGAAAGCCCATGCACACCAGGCCAACGATATCTTTACCGCCATCCGCATTGCCAAAGAGTTCGATGTGGGCCTGACGCTGGAACATGTGACCGAAGGCCACCTGATCGTGGACGAACTGGCCAAGGAAAGCAATATCCCCATGGCCGTCGGCCCCAGCCTGACCTTTGCCAGCAAGTTTGAACTGCAGAACAAATCCTGGGAAACGCCGGGCGTTTTGGCAAAAGCGGGCTGCCATGTTTCCATCATCACCGATAACTCGGTCATTCCGCAGCAGTACCTGCCGCTGTGCGCCGGTATGGCGGTCAAAGCCGGCATGGATCCGTTTGCCGCATTGCGGGCCATCACCATCAACCCAGCCAAGCACATCGGCATTGCTGACCGTGTTGGCTCCATCGAGGTCGGCAAGGATGCAGACCTGGTGCTGACCGATGGCTGCCCGTTTGAGGTTATGACCAACGTGAAAGCTGTTCTGATCAACGGCGCAGTGGTCAGCCAGAAATAAAAAGCACTGCACCGATGTAAAAAATAGGCTGGCATCTTGCAAACAGCAGGGTGCTGTGCTATAATATCCACAGAACAGCAAAGGCGCTGTCCGATAGCATTGCTATACGGACAGCGCCTTTTTTGGTTCAATAGGAATTACCACGGATGGAATGAGAGTGAGAAATATGGAAAAGAATCCTCGTTATGTCGAAATCGATTACGCCAAATACGCGCCCGATATCCCGGAGGATCAGCTGGAAGCTTATTACGGCCTGCCCAAACATGTACAGTTCTGTAATGAATGCGTGATGAGCAACCAGAAGCCGAACTCCTGCTATGAATTTGAACATACGATCAAGTCCATTAAAAAGACGATGGTCATTCAGGACGACGGCACCTGCGATGCCTGCCATGCCTGCCACAATAAGGCTAACGGCCATATCGACTGGGCCCTGCGCGAAAAAGAGCTGCGTGAGCTGTGCGATGAATACCGCAAAAATGACGGCAGCTATGACTGCCTGGTGCCCGGCTCCGGTGGCAAGGACAGCTTTTATGCCGCTCATATCCTGAAATACAAATACGGCATGCACCCCCTGACGGTGACTTGGGCACCGCATATCTACACCCCCTGGGGCTGGGATAACATGCAGGCCTGGATCCACGCCGGGTTTGATAACTACCTGTGTACCCCCAACGGCATGACCCACCGTCTGCTGACCCGTTTGGCGACCGAGAACCTGTTCCACCCGTTCCAGCCGTTCATTTTGGGCCAAAAGCAGCTGGCCCCCAAGATGGCCGCCAAGTTCGGCATTCCCCTGGTGTTCTATGGCGAGAACGAGGCCGAGTTCGGCAACCCCATTGCGGATAACAACTCTGCCCTGCGCGACGAGCACTTTTTTGCCGTCAATGATTACGACCATATCTACCTGGGCGGTGTCAGCCTGCGCCAGCTGGAAGAGGATTATAAGGTGGATAAAGCCGACCTGGCCATCTACCTGCCGTCCGAAACTTCCAACCTGGAGAAAAACCATGTTCAGGTGCGCTACCTTGGCTATTACGAAAAATGGCACCCGCAGGGCGCCTACTATTACAGTGTAGAACACGGCGGCTTCCGCCCCGCACCGGAGCGCACCCAGGGCACCTATTCCAAGTATAACTCCATCGATGATAAGATCGACGACTTCTTTTATTACACCACCTACATCAAGTACGGCATCGGCCGCACCACCTATGACGCTGCACAGGAGATCCGCAACGAGGAAATCACCCTGGAAGAGGGCAAGGCGCTGTGTAAAAAGTTTGACGGCGAGTATCCCGACCGCTTTGAAAAAGAGATCTTCCAGTATCTGTCCCTGGACCGCCAGCACTTCCCGTGGGCCAGCCAGCTGTTTGAACAGCCAAAAATGGACCGCGAATACTTTATGCACCTGGCCGACCGTTTCCGCAGTCCCCACCTTTGGAAATGGGAGGACAACATGTGGAAACTGCGTCACACCCCCTACGAGGGCGACAGCGAAGTGCTTTGGGGCGACCCGAAGGGCACCCACCACGAAATATAAGGCCAAGAGCAATACCGCATAATTCTAAGTGCCGATACGGCGAGCGAGGTGCGGCAGATGCCGTGCCGCAGCTGCCGGAGCGGTGCTTAAGCCGCAAGGCGAGAATTGTGCGGTGTTGCCCAAGAGCTCTGGAACTGAGGAATTTTTTATGGCTAAGAAAAAAATCCGCCTGATTGCACGGCTGGATGTCAAGGATACCAACCTCGTCAAAGGTATCCAGTTGGAGGGCCTGCGCAAGCTGGGGGATCCCAACCTGTTTGCACGGGAATATTATGAGCAGGGCATTGACGAGCTGCTGTACATTGATATTGTGGCCAGCCTGTATAACCGTAACAACCTTTCGGATATTGTGCGCAAAACCGTGGATGATGTGTATATCCCGGTCTGCGTGGGCGGCGGTCTGCGCAGCGTCGAGGATGTGCGCCACATTCTTTTCATGGGGGCGGATAAGGTTGCCATCAACACGGCGGCCATCAAACGCCCGGAGCTGATCACCGAGGTTGCCAACGCCTTTGGCAGCCAGTGCATGGTGCTTTCCATCCAGGCCAAGCGCAACCGCACCTGGCCCGGCAAGTGGGAAGCTTATTATGACAACGGCCGCGCCCATTCTGGTTATGATGTAGTGGAATGGGCCAAACGCGGCGTGGCGCTTGGGGCAGGGGAGATCCTGCTGATGAGCGTGGACAACGAGGGCCTGCAGCGCGGCATGGACCTGGAACTGATCGAAGCTGTGACCAAGGCGGTCAATGTGCCGGTCATCTGCGGCGGTGGTGTTGGCTGCGGGGATGACATTGTGGACGGTGCCAAAGCCGGTGCCGATGCTGTGGCCTGCGCCGCAGTGCTGCACTATAAAAAAGAAACCGTGCAGGAACTGAAAGATGAAATCCGCGCAGGCGGGGTGGAGGTGCGCCGGGTATGAAAGTAACAGTGATCGATTACGGTCTATCCAACCTGCTCAGCGTGCAGCATGCGTTCGCCCATTTTGGGGCAGAAGTACAGGTGACCAGCAGCCCGGCAGATGTTCTGGCAGCCGATGCCCTGGTGCTGCCCGGCGTGGGCGCTTTCCAGGACGGCATGCAGGGGCTGGAACAGCTGGGGCTGATCGAGCCCATCAAGCAAAAGACGGCCCAGGGTACCCTGTTGCTGGGTATCTGCCTTGGGATGCAGATGCTGTTTGACGAATCCGAAGAATTCGGCCTGCACAAGGGTCTTGGCCTGATTCCCGGCCGCGTGGTGCGCATCCCGGATGTGGACGCGGACGGCAGCCCCCAGCGGGTGCCGCACATCAGCTGGAACCCACTGTACCCGGCGGGCGGCCGCACGGATTTTTCCGGTACCGCCTTGCAGAATGTGCAGCCGGGACAGGAATGCTATTTTATCCACTCTTATGAAGCAAAGCCCGCAGCGGAGGAATACCGCCTGGCCGATACCGTGTATGGCGGCCGCAAGGTGTGCGCCGCTGCCCAAAAGGGCTGCGTGATCGGCACCCAGTTCCACCCGGAAAAATCCGGCCCGGTGGGGCTTGGCATCATCAAAGCCTACTTGGACCTGTGCGCCCAGGCAGAATAACAGGGAAATAAAACGGATTTTCAAACGTAAGATAATCCAATGCCGGGGAACGTTCTGCGCGAACGTTCCCATTTTTGTTGTTGGTTTTGCTAAACTGATGGGTGAATTTTGGGCGGAGTTGTACAATTTGGTGCAAATTTGCCTGCAAAAATGGCACCAAAAGTCCATAAAAGTCCGAAAAATGGTCATTTATCTATTCCCAAGGACAAAAGTTTGGTGTATAATAACACCTGTAGCTTGGTTAATTAAATGACAATCTTTCTGGAGAGGTGTCTGTGCATGAAAAAGCTGATATTGGTCACAAGCCCGCCGGCCTGCGGAAAAACCTTTATTTCCAAGCAGCTGGCAAAAGCGCTGAACCACGTTGTCTATCTGGATAAGGATACCTTGATCCCTTTGTCCAAGCAAATCTTTGCGGTGGCGCACCAGCCGTATGACCGCAGCAGCATCTTTTTTGAAAAATATATCCGTGACCTGGAATATCGTGTGGTTCTGGACCTTGCTATGGAAGCGCTGGAGTACGATGATATTGTGCTGATTAACGCCCCCTTTACGCAGGAGATCCGTGACCTTGACTATATTACCACCCTGCGTGCCGAGCTGAAAAAGAAGCAGGCGGAGCTGGTTGTGATTTGGGTAGATACTAACCCCGAAGTGTGCCACCAGCGCATGATCGACCGCGCCAGCGACCGTGACATGTGGAAGCTGAACCACTGGGACGAATATATCCTGGGTGTCAACTTTAACCCGCCGCTCAGCTTAAAGCTGGAAAACCAGCCCGATTCGCTGCTGATCTTCCACAATTCTTCCGATGAAGAGTTTGAAGAGAGCATGAAAACCATTGTTGCCCAGTTGGAAGCCGCTGTGGCCAACCGTGTGGAGATCCCGCGCACCCGGTATTGATACTGTCTGTTTTTTTATTCCCATTGTGCCGCTTTGGCATGATGGGATTTTTTATTTGCTGTCTGAAATTGCTTTAATTGCTTTTACCGCCGGGGTATGGTATAATCTATTCTGTATCAATCTGCAAAGCAGGGCACTGCTTTGCGGCAAAAATCAACAGCAAAAGGGGCAGGGCATATGGCAAAGGATCTTCTGGTCGGTTCCACTGGTTTTGTGGGGGGCAACCTGGCGGCAAAACATGCGTTTGCCGCGGTATGCCATTCCACCGATATTGCCGCGCAGTTCGGTGCCAAGCCGGATCTGTGCGTGTACGCCGGGGTGCCCGCCGCCATGTTTTTGGCGAATGCAGACCCGGATGCCGACCTTGCCGTGATGGCCGCCGCGCGGGAAAACCTGCGCCAGATCGCCCCCAAACAGCTGGTGCTGATCTCCTCCATCGCTGTCTATGCCGACAGCAGGGGAAAGGACGAGCAGAGCCCCATGACACCGGACGGCCTGCCCGCCTATGGCCGCAACCGCCTGCAGCTGGAACGATGGGTGCGGGAGGATTACCCCAATGCGCTGATTGTGCGGCTGCCTGCCCTATACGGCATTGGGCTGAAAAAGAACTTTTTGTTTGACCTGCACACCATCACCCCGGCTATGCTCAAGCCGGAAAAATATACCGAACTTGCACAAAAATCCCCCCTGGTACGGGATGGCTATACCCTGGCAGATAACGGCTTTTATAAGCTCAACGGTGCGGTGGATGCCGCGGCCCTGCGGGAATTTTTTGCGGGCAATGATTTTAACGCCCTTGCCTTCACGGATTCCCGCAGCCGTTACCAGTTCTATCACCTGGCCCGCCTGTGGCAGGATGTGCAGACCGCGCTGCAAAACGGCCTGACCACCCTCAACCTGACCACCCCGCCCGTTACGGCGGCGGAGGTTTACACCACAGTGACCGGCAAAGCCGACTGGCACAACGAGCTGCCCAAGCCCCTGTTTGATTATGACCTGCGCAGCCGGCATGCTGCGCTGCTGGGCGGGGCGGACGGATACCTGTGTACAAAACAGCAGGAGCTGGATGAGATCTGCGCCTTTATGCGCGCATGGAGGAACTGAGGATGTCCGAACTGAAACTTGCAATTTCCAATATTGCGTGGGATAAAGCGGATGACGAAGCTGTTTACGCTGCCATGCAGCAGAACGGCTTTACCGGGCTGGAAATTGCCCCCACCCGTATTTTCCCGGAATATCCGTATGAAAACCTGACCGGAGCCGCTCTGTTCGGCGGCTACCTGCTCAACCGCTGGGGGTTCCATGTACCCAGCATGCAAAGCATCTGGTACGGCCAGACCGGCAATATTTTTGACCCCGTGCAAGCCGAAAAATTGCTGGATTATACCGCCGAGGCGTTCCAGTTTGCCCACACCATCAACTGCCCCAGTCTGGTGTTCGGCTGCCCCAAAAACCGCCGCCTGGACCCGCCGCACACCGCGGCGGAGGGCGATGCCTTTTTTGCCAAGGCCGGTGCGCTGGCGTCCCACTATGATGTGGTGCTTGCCATTGAGGCCAACCCCCCGGTATACACCAACTACCTGAACAATACAGCCGATGCTTTTGCCATGGTCAAACGGCTGCAAAGCCCCGGCCTTGCGGTTAATCTGGACCTTTCCACCATGATCTCCAACGGCGAGCGCCTGCGGGATTTTGTGGATGATATCAAATACGTCAGCCATGTTCATATCAGCGAGCCGGGGCTGGAACCCATTGTTCCGCGCCAGGAACACAAAGAACTTGCCATGCTGCTGAAAGCCGTTGGCTACAGCGGCGATGTTTCCATTGAGATGAAGCGGACGGATGTGGAAACCGTCCGCAAGACCCTTGCCTATATTGCGGAGGTGTTTGCATGAGCCTGCAGCCAGTGCCGATCCAGAATGTTCCCGGCGTGCCGGATTATACCTGCACCGCCTTTTTGCCCAAAAGCAGCGATTACTGCCTGCTGATCCCCGTCATCAATGAGGGCTCCCGCATTTTGACCGAGTTGGGCCGCGCCCAGAAAGCCGGGGTGGACCGTTTGGTGGATATTGTCATCTGCGACGGCGGCTCCACCGATGGCAGCATGAACCCCGATACGCTGGAGCTGTACGGGGTGAACACCCTGCTGGTCAAAACCGGCCCCGGCAAACAGGGTGCCCAGCTGCGCATGGGCCTGCATTTTGCCCTGACCTTTGGCTATAAGGGCGTGCTGACCATTGACGGCAACAATAAGGATTCCATCGAGGATGTTCCGGAATTTGTTGCCAAGCTGAAAGAAGGCTATGACCTTGTGCAGGGCAGCCGGTTTATCCCCGGCGGTCATGCCATCAATACGCCCAAAACGCGCTATGCGGCGGTACGGCTGATCCATGCGCCAATCATCAGCGCGGCAGCCCACCAGTGGTTTACCGATACCACCAACGCTTACCGCGCCTACAGCCGCGAATACCTGACCCACCCCGATGTGCAGCCGCTGCGGGATGTGTTTATGGGGTACGAGCTGCTGGCCTACCTCAGCATTCGTGCCACTCAGCTGGGTCTGCGCGCCTGCGAGGTCCCCGTGACCCGCGCATACCCGGCATCCGGCAAAACGCCGACCAAGATCAGCGGCTTTAAGGGCAACAGCAATCTGCTGCAGGTGCTGTTTGCCGCCGCAACGGGCAAGTATAACCCGTAATCGGGCAGGGGTGCCCGGCATAGTAATAGATTATCGGAGGTCCTGTGCATGACAGTGGATAAAATCATTATTGGTGCTGGCCTGTATGGCCTGTACGCAGCCCAAAAGTGCGGCGCGGCAGGCCAGCGGGTACTGGTGCTGGAGCGGGACCCCGCCCCGTTCATGCGCGCGACCTATATCAATCAGGCCCGCGTACACATGGGCTACCATTACCCGCGCAGCTACTCCACGGCCATCAAGAGCGCACATTACTTCCAGCGCTTCTGCCGGGATTATGATTTCTGCCTGCACACAAGCTTTGACCAGATCTATGCCACCAGCGCACATTTCAGCTGGACCAATGCGGCCGAATTCCGCCGCTTCTGCGCCGCGGCCAAGATCCGCTGTGATGATGTTGCCCCGGAGCGCTACTTTAATAACGGTATGTGCGATGGCGCATTTTTGACCACCGAGTATACTTATGATGCCCAGGTGCTGAAAAACTGGTTCCTGGAACAGCTGGCAAAGCTGCCCAATGTGCAGGTTCTGTACAGCCATAAGCCGGACAAAATTGAAAAAGCCGGCAGTGTGTGGCGGGTAACGGCAGGGGATACCACGGTGGAAGCACCGTTCATCCTGAACGCAACCTATGCGGGTGTGAACGATATCCACGCCATGCTGGGCCTGCCGCCGTTCAAAATCAAATACGAAAAGTGCGAGATCATCCTGTGCACGGTGGATGAGCGGCTGAAAAATACCGGCATTACCGTGATGGACGGCCCGTTTTTCAGCCTGATGCCCTTTGGCCAGACCGGCCTGCACAGCCTGACCAGTGTGACCTTTACTCCCCACGAAACCAGCTATGATGCGGTAGCAACCTTCCCCTGCCAGCAGCAGAGCGAGGGCAAATGCAGGCCGGGCAGCCTGTATAACTGCAACGAATGCCCGGCTAAGCCGCAGAGCGCCTGGCCCTACATGAGCCAGCTGGCCCGCAAATACCTGAAAGAAGAGTACGGCTTTGCTTATCAGGGCAGCCTGTTCAGCATGAAGCCGATTTTGAAAGCCAGCGAAATAGATGATTCCCGCCCCACCGTGGTGCGCGTGATGAACACCGAACCGATGCTGGTCAGCGTACTTTCCGGCAAGATCAACACCGTGTATGACCTGGACGAGGTATTGAACGTATGAGTGTGACAAATAAAGAAAAGAATTTTATCTCGGCTGTGGTCTACCTGCACAACGATGGTGCCCAGGCCGTGCGGTTTTTTAAGGCGCTGAACGCCGTGCTGGACCAGCACTTTGAACAGTATGAGCTGGTTGCCGTGGATGACGCCTGCGCCGATGATACCATCCCCACCCTGCGGGACTGGGCCAAAGCGCTGGAAAAGCCGCTGACCATCCTGCACCTGAGCCTGCACCAGGGGCGCGAGACCGCCATGAACGCGGGCCTGGATGCCGCGATCGGCGATTATGTGTATGAGTTTGACTCCACCCAGACACCGTACCCCATTGAGCTGGTGTTTGAAGCTTACCGTGCCGCTATGGCGGGCAGCGATATTGTATCCGTCTGCCCGCGGTCCACGGCTGGCAGCAGCAAAATGTTCTACCGCGTGTTCAACGGCAACAGCCATTCGGCTTACAAGCTGCGCACCGATGCGTTCCGCCTGGTCAGCCGCCGCGCCATCAACCGCGTGCATGCTTCCAGTGAAACGCTGCCCTACCGCAAAGCGGCCTATGCGGCATCCGGCTTAAAAATGACCGATCTGGAATTTGATGGCCGCCTGACTGATAATTCCGGCGGGCGCTTTGCCCTTGCCATGGACAGTCTGGCGCTGTATACCGATGCCGGGTATAAGCTCAGTGCAGGCATTGCCATCGTGATGATGTTCCTGGCGCTGGCGGAGCTGGCCTACACGCTGATCATTTTCTGCGCCGGGCACCCCATTGAAGGGTGGACCACCATGATGTTTGTGCTGACCCTTGGCTTTGCCGGGCTGTTTGCTGTGCTGACCATCATCATCAAATATCTTTCGCTGCTGGTGGACCTGGTGTTCAAAAAGCAGAACTACCTGATCGAGAGCATCGAGAAAATCCAAAAGTAAACCCTGCACAGGCGGGGAAGGGAGGGAGCCACCGCATTGATGCAGCAATATGACCAGCGCCGCCTGCGGCTGTTTGCGGTGGTGCTCTTTCTGGGAATCATGGCGGCCAACCTGGGGCGCTATCTGATCTTTGACGGCCTGTACCTGTGGGATGCCCGCCTGCGCTGGCAGGAGTGTGCCTATGTGCTGCACGGGCTGAACCCCTTTGATGTGATGCACAGCCGCGTGCCGTCCATCGAATCTATCGGCTGGCTGGATGCTTCCCTGGGGGGCACAGTGCCCTGGGCCTATGTGCTGGGCAATGTAATCAACCCCGGCTTTTTGCCGTACAGCGCGATGTGCGTGTACATTCTGGCGTTGGATTTTATCGCTCCGCTTGTCACGGCGCTGTGCATGGGCCGCTTTTTGCTGCGCCACCGCTATGTGCAGGATAAATACATGGCCGTGCTGGCATCGCTGCTGGTGTTTGCCCCCAGCATGTGGGCCAATGCGGTGCTGTTTGGCAACCAGAGCGGCATTGTGTGCTGCTGTGTTATCCTTTCCATGTGCGTGCTGGAGGACAGCGAGACTTTGGCGGGCCTGCTGCTGGCTGTTGCCATGTGCAAACCGCAGGTGGCGTTTGTGTTTTTGTTCCCGCTGCTCTGCAAAAAGCACTGGAAAGCAATAACCGTTACCTCCGGCACTGTGCTGGGGTCCTGGCTGTTGGCGGCCATTTTAACCGAAAGCAGCCCCATCTCCATGCTGACAGATATCATGGACCAGGGGTTGAGCTATAATACCTCTTATTATGGGCTGTTCAACTTTTTGTTGGGCTTTGGCATCTCCACCAAGGTGGTTCTCCTGCTGGATGTCGCTGTGGGCGGTGTGATTCTGCTGGCTGCTGCGGCCTGGATGTTCCGCAAAAAGCTGGATAATGACTGGCTGCTCTGGTACGCCGTTACCGCGGTGGTTTCCGTTATGTGGTTTTATAAGCAGAGCCATGATTATATCATTCTGGCGCTGCCTGCCATCGCTATTTTCTGCCTGCCGCATATCAGCCTGCCCGCATGGGGCAGTATCCTGATTTTGCTGGTGGATGTCATTGCCTTTGCGGTACCCAAAGTCTGCACCCTGCTGTGCGGCCTGCCGAAAGATGTGGTTTCGCCCTGGGCTAAACTGCTGGAAACGGTGGCCATTATGGCAACACTGTACTATGTGTTCCAGTCTGCCAAGCGCCATGCGGCGGCATTGCAGCAGGCAAGCCAGAATGGATAATTCCATAGGGGCACACATTGTGCGCCCGCTGCCCTGGCTGGAATAAACGCCTTGCTTAGGGCAATACCGCATAATTCTAAGTGCCGATACGGCGAGCGAGGTGCGGCA
>ENA-UOJJ01002454-UOJJ01002454.1-human-gut-metagenome-genome-assembly--contig:-CS66-NODE-2454-length-23045-cov-58.558808_pt1 | contig 23045 bp, 21 predicted proteins | sample MGYA00242343_ERZ723890 | MGnify/ENA metagenome assembly ERZ723890
GGAAAACCGCCGCAACGGGTCGCCCCGAAATGTCAGCCACAAAAAATAGGACGATTCGACTCCGGAGAATAGCCCCCGGCGAGCCGCACCGAACCCTTCACGGAAAACCGCCGCAACGGGTCGCCCCGAAATGTCAGCCACAAAAAATAGGACGATCCGACCCCGGAGAACCAATCCCGGGTGACGGTTCCGAAGAACCGACCTGAAAACTGCCCGCCCCGTCAGGGGCCGATCCGAAACCACAACTGCACCGCACCGCGGCACAAAACACCCCGCACAGGGCCAAGGCCTCCGTACGGGGTGTCCGCTTATGGTAAATCGGTAAACCGGCTGTTGTCAGCCGTGCGCCGGCGGGCGTCGGCCTGGGCGGAGACCAGAAAGCGGTTTGACGGCAGTCTGAGGCGGCGATCCGGTATAACGGAGACTGGGAAGCGGTCTGACGGCGGGCGAGCGTCGGCATCGGGTGGCAAACCTGAGTATCGGAGGCCGGGCAGCCGGCGGGCGTCGGCAGGGTGTTCGACTATCGGGAAACGTGGGGTTCGGCTTCGGAAATCTTCAGCGGGACGGCCCGCATGACCACCTGGCGCTGGGCATCGGAAAGCTCTCCGTAAGGCTTCCCGAACTGCCGCTGCGCCAAGTGGGTACGGATATCGTCGAATGCCTGCGCAATGCGGTTCTGAACATCGAGATAACTGTCGAACGGGGTGTCGCTCGCCGTCTGCAACGATACGATCCCCTGGCTCACGGGGTATTCCATCTTCCCGCCGCCCGGTAGGTCGAATTCCGTCACCACCTTCTCGGCCAGCCCGGGGTCGTCGGACACATTGCGTACAAACGCCCCGACGCGCGCCGTGAGCTCACGGGGGTCGATGAGCTCCAATACGTCAGCCGTCCCGACCATCATCTTCCCGTTCCCGTTTAGCAGCACCAGAAAAACATTGCGCTCCTTGACCCGGATCTCAGACCGTACCGCAGAGGTATCTTCTGCCGTGGCATTGCCGGGCACGACCGCCAGCACGTCGGCAACCACATTTACGCCCGGGGAAGAAGCGGAGCGGGGCGGCAGCATGCGCATAACCATGCGCTCATCGGTTCCGTTATACATGACCCGCAGGATATTGGCAGCACGCAAGGCTTGTTTTATGTCGGTCACAACGTCCATCTTCGCCTCTTTCCCTGCTATAATCCAGGCACCGACATCGGCGGGCGAACGGTCGCCGCGCCAAGCCACGAGCTTCGGCTCCAGCTCGGCAACGGATACGGGGCCTCCGTTCAGCAGGATATTGCCGTCGGGCAATACCTGTATCAGGGCGGTATTCAGCGATGTTTCCATAACATTTTCCATCTCGCGGCTCCAGCCGAGGCCGGAATCGCCGGTCAGGAAACGATACCATTTACCGAAGGAAAGCATGGAAGCATTGCTGAAACCGGCATCGAAGCACTCGAAGTTCCGGCCGGCAGGGTTCACGACCAGGCTGTCGCAGCGTATTTCCGTAAGCACATCTTTCAAGGCCGGGTCGGGCGTTTCATCCCGGAAGCGGGCTTGTACGTTACCGGCGAATATCATTGTCCGGACATCCGACGGATAGGCCCTGTCAGAGCGGAGCACCTCCAGTTGCCCCGCGGCACCGAAGGTCACGGTCTTGCCGACGAGGGCAGCAGGGCTGCCGGATGCGTCGGACGTCAGGAGCACCTGCATGTCCGCACGGTCGGACTCGGAAAGTTTGGCGCGTTCGGCCGCGACATAGCCCGCCAGTCGGTCGATGGATACGGGACGCCCGTTGAACGTCACCGTCCCGTCGGCGGAGATATGGATACGGGAGGCAGTGCCCGGCTCGGCAGATCCGGAGGTCTTGGTCGTAAAGCTGCAAAGCATCATCATCCCGGCCACCACGGGGATAGCCGCACCGAAGCGCACGAATGCGAACCGGCGCCTTGTGAATTGTGTCATCATGGCAAATCGTTTTTTTGTGAGTGAATGATTCAACCCGCAGGCTATATCCGGATTATAACCGAAGAGTTGACGGAAAATGATCGTCCTGTATTCCGTGAGGCCGTACCCCGCATCGAGCACGTCGCGGTCGGCCTCCCACTCCTGCACCTCCGAAAGCCAGCGCCCGGCGATCCAGACAAAGGGATTGAACCAGAAGACGCTGCGCACCAGTTCGAGCGCGATGCGTTCGGCGGAGTGGCGGTGGCGCACATGGCTCGCCTCGTGGCAGACCACGATCTCGCGGCGGCGGCCTTCGTAACCCTCGCCCAGAAATACCGTCCGCAGAAACGAAAAGGGCGTCCCGACGCGAGGATTCTCCGCCACGGCATATGCGCCGCAATCGGTGATCCGCGAACGGCGGCGCAGACGTCTGATCCCGAGGATGCGCACGGCGAGGATCGCAAGCGACACCGCGACGGTCAGCAGGTACAATGCGGCCACGGCGATGCGTGCCACGCGTCCCCAGTCGGTGGCAGGGGCCGTCGTGCGCACGACGGCGGCCGGCTGACCTGCCTCCGCGACGAAAGGGTCTTCGGCAGACGGGACGGCCTGTGAGACAACCAGCGGCAGCGGATCGGCCTCCGTACGGGCGGGGTAGAGGGGGATATCGAGCGCGGGGATCGCCGCCGAAAGCAGCACGGCCGCCACGAGGTAACGGCGACAGGCCGCGAAGGAGACTTTGCGGACGAGCAGCAGCCGGTAGAATGCCAGCAGCATACCGCTGCAAAAGAACACTTCGAGCAGGTACAGGGCGGGGGATTTCATCACTTGCGGTTTTTGAGCATGTCCAGAATGGCGTCGGTCTCCTCCAGCGAAATGGCCTTGTGTTCGGAGAAGAACGAAACCAGCCGGCTGACGGAACCGCCGAAAAAATTATTCAGCACGGTGTCCATATAGCGGCGCGCATAGTCGTCCTTCGAGACGACGGGGTAGTATTCGTGGGTCTTGCCATAGGCCTTGTGTGCGACGAAGCCCTTTTTTTCGAGAATGCGGACGATGGTCGAAACGGTATTGTAGGCGGGTTTGGGTTCGTCCATCTCGTCGAGGATGCCGTGTACGACGGCGGCGCCCCTGTTCCACAATACCTGCATGATCTCCAGTTCGGCACGGGTCAGTTCCTGCGGCCGGTTCTTTACTATTCCTGTCATAACTATACTTTTAGTTGATTTACCTGCAACGAAGATAAAACTAATATTTTAGTTATACAACTATTTTTTTAATTATTTTGCCGGAAAATAAAAAAACTGCCCGCAATGCAATGCGGACAGGGTATCGGGCGAAGGGCAGCCCCGGGGCTATTCAGCCAACTCGACGCAGATCGCACCGTATTTACCCGCCAGCCCGTAGATTTGCACGGCCTCGACGGGCAGCATGTAGAAATAGCGCATGGGCACTGCGGCATCCACCGAAAAAGCGCCGGTATGGCAGATTTTCAGCCACGCCCCGATCGTCGAGGGCCGGCCGCAGAAGACCACCAGGGGTATCCGGTCGGGGTATACATCCCCGATGACAACCCCCTGGTCGGTATCGTACCGTGCCATTGTCCCGCGGTCGGTATGGACTTCGAGCGTGCGCAGGAACAGCCCGTCGATAAACTGAAAGACGCTGCCCGGGACACGTACGCCGTCGAGCATATAGACGGCTTTAGGGGACAATCGGCGCCACAGCTCCTCGGGCACCTTGAACATGGACACATCGCCGCCGCTGCGGCGTACCGAATCGTACTCGTCCCGCAAGGTATAGGTCGCAATGTGCTTCGGCACCGTGCGCCATGTACGCGCGGCTTCGTCATAGACAGCGTTTGACCAGGTATATCCCGCGACATTGCCCAGCAGGTGCGGACGGGCGCCCTTTTTCCGGTCGCGCTCGATAAAAAATTTCAGCAGCCGCACCTTTTCACGCCGGGTGGAGTCGGAAAGTTTCATGCGGCGATCCCGGATCTTGACCTTGCGGACGTTCCACAAGGTCACGGCGTCGTAAGCCACGGCCTCCGAAGTGCGTTTCCGGTTGAGTTTATAGGCAAAGGGGCGGCCTGCGGCGGCAAAACCGGCCGTAACGGCGGGGGAGGGCTCATCGGCAAGCTCCTCGCGCTGCGCCTGGTCGAAGCGCAGCTCCGCCTCGTGCTTCTGCGGCTCCTGCGCCGACACGCCATGTACGGCCATCGCAGCGCCCAACAGGGCGACCAGCCGGATAAACAGGTTTTTCATGCTACTGTCTCTTTATGCTACTAAAATTTTAGTAAAAATAAAACTAAAAATTTAGAAATACAAATTTTCGGGGCAAATAACGGCCTGGGAATAGTTGGAAACGGCCATGAAAAAGCCCCGGCAAAATTGCCGGGGCCTTATGCAGCAGGGTAGCGCGGCTACTCCAGCTTGAGGTCTTTCTTGATGCCTTCGATCTTGGCGTCGAGCTCGGCCTGCACCCGGTCGAAATCGGCAACCGACGCCAGGGGAGCCTTCACGCCGAAATAGAACTTGATCTTAGGCTCCGTGCCCGACGGACGCACCGACACGGCCGTGCCGTCCTCGGTGAACCACTGGAGCACGTTGCTGCGATCCTGCACGATCGGGGTCATGGCGCCGCTCTTCACGTCGGTCGTTTCGAGCGTAAGAAAATCGTTGATCTTCACGACGGGCGATCCCAGGATCGTCTTGGGCGGGTTCGCGCGGAATTCGACCATCATCTTCTGGATCAGTTCGGCACCCTCCTTGCCCTTGCGGACGACCGACACGAGTCCCTCGCGGTAGAAACCGTATTTCACGTAAAGCTCCTGCAGCCACTCGTAGAGTGTCAGACCCATCGTATCCATGGCCCATGCGGCGGCTTCGGCAGCCAGCGAGCAGGCCGACACGGCATCCTTGTCACGCACGTAATCGCCGGCAAGGTAGCCGAACGACTCTTCGCCGCCGCCGATATACTTGGCCTTGCCCTCGTTCTCGCGGATGATCTTGGCGATATACTTGAATCCCGTGAGGCAGTCGTAGCATTTCACCTTGAAATGGTCGGCCACGGCATTGGCCATCTGCGAGGTGACGATGGTCTTCACGACGTACTGGTTCCCGTCCAGCTCGCCGCGCTCGGCCCAGCGGGTCAGCTGGTAGCTCATCAGCAGCACCAACGTCTGGTTGCCGTTCAGCAGCACGTACTCGCCCTTCTTGTTGCGCAGCGCGACGCCGATACGGTCGGAGTCGGGGTCGGTAGCCAGGACGAGGTCGGCCCCCTCCCTGGCCGCGAGGTCGATGGCCATCGACATGGTCTTGCGCTCCTCGGGGTTGGGCGACTCGACGGTGGGGAAGTTCCCGTCGATGACGGCCTGCTCCTTCACCATGATGATGTTCGTGAAGCCGAATTTACGCAACGACGCGGGCACCAGGCGGACGCCTGCGCCGTGCATCGGGGAGTAGACGATCTTCATGTCGCGGTGCTTCTTCACGCTTTCGGGCGAGAGCGACAACTCGTGCACCTTATTTAAATAGATCTCGTCGAATTTCTCGTCGAGGATCGTGATGTTTTCGGGATTCCTGCCCGTGAGTATCATGTCCACGTCGGTGATCTTCTCCACCTCGGCGATGATATTCTTGTCGTGCGGCTCGGTGACCTGCGCGCCGTCCGTCCAGTAGGCCTTGTAACCGTTGTACTCCTTGGGGTTGTGCGAGGCGGTCACGACCACGCCCGAATGGCATTTCAGCTCGCGGATGGCGAAGCTCAGTTCGGGCGTCGGGCGCAACGAATCGAACAGGAAAACGGTGAATCCGTTCGAGGCGAAAATATCGGCCACATGCTCGGCGAACATGCGTGAATTATTGCGGCTGTCGTGGCCGATCGCAACCCGGATCTGCTCGCCCGCGAAGTTCTTCTTGAGATAGTTCGAAAGCCCCTGTGTAGCAGCCCCCACCGTGTAGACGTTCATGCGGTTGGTACCCACGCCCATGATGCCGCGCAAGCCGCCCGTACCGAATTCGAGGTCTTTGTAGAAACTCTCGGTGAGTTCTTTCATATCATTATCAATCAGGTATTTAACCTGCTTCTTGGTAGCTTCGTCGTAGTGGCCGTCAAGCCATGCCTGCGCTTTTTTCAGCACCAATTGTTCCAGTTCGTTAGCCATAAGTTTATTGGTTTTATTTATAATTTGATTATAGGACTGCCTAAAAAATTGATATGCAAATATACGAAATTTATTTCTATTATTCAATATCAGGGAGTTAAAATTGGATGTCCGGAAACCGTTGTTTTTCTATATATAAAAAAAGTGAAAATACAACACCTTTTCGGAAATCTTTTTGCAAAATTATTCACAACTTTGTCACATCAAAAACAGTGCAACCCTTATCATGTTAAACAACACGCAGACATATAGCGATATGTGGCAGAACTGCCTTGACCGAATCAAGGCACAGACCTCCGAAGAGGAGTTCGTGAAGTGGTTCCAGCCGATCGTACCGCTCGAATTCGACGGCACCAACCTGCGCCTGCGTGTTCCCAACGAGAGCTACGTACACCAGATCGAAAAGAACTACATCCCGTTCCTGCGCCCGATCATCTCGCAGCTCTACGGACAGCAGACCCGGCTGCACTATGCCGTGCCGCGTTCGACACCCCCGGCCGTACCCGTTACCGCCGATGCCGACACCACGGCCATCTCGCGTTTCAACACGCAGACCAACACCGCAAATATAAAGAATCCCTTCGTAATTCCGGGGCTCAAGAAGATAATCATAGACCCGCAGCTGAATCCGGGGCTCACGTTCGCGACCTTCATCGAAGGCGAATGCAACCGCCTGGCACGTTCGGCGGGCATGTCCGTCGCCGTAAACCCGGGCAACAACCCCTTCAACCCCCTATATATATACGGGGATTCGGGACTGGGCAAGACGCACATCGTACAGGCCATCGGCCACGAGGTACGCCAGCGCCATCCCGAGTTGCAGGTGCTGTATGTCTCGATGAACAAATTCCAGGCGCAGTTCCAGACCGCGTACAAGAACGGCGAAATCCCCGATTTCATCCATTTCTACCAGATGATCGACGTACTGATCATCGACGACATCCAGGAACTGACCGGGAAGACGGGCACGCAGAATGCGTTCTTCAACATCTTCAACCATCTGCAACTGGCGGGCAAACAGCTGATCCTCACCTCGGACAAGCCGCCCGTGGAGCTGAAAGACATCGAACAGCGCCTGCTGACGCGCTTCAAGTGGGGATTGTCGGCACAGCTCAACACGCCCGACTACGACACGAAGCTCAAGATCATCCGCGTAAAGGCGCAGAAGTTCGGGGCGCAGATTTCGGACGACGTGGTGGCCTACCTGGCGGACAACATCTCGGCCAACGTGCGTGAGATCGAGGGGGCGCTCTCGTCGCTGGTGGCCAACGCCTCGTTCCTCGGGCGCAAGATCACCACGTCGCTGGCCAAGGAGATCCTGAAGGTCTACGTGCAGCTCTACCAGAAGGAGATCACGCTCGACCACATCATCGAAGTGGTGTGCGAATACCTGAACCTCGATTTCGCACGCTTCAACTCCACGGAGCGGACGCGCGAGATCGCCCAGGCACGGCAGATCGCCATGTACCTCGCCAAACAGCACACCAAGGCGCCGCTCACGACCATCGGGGCCGCCATCGGAGGCCGCAACCACGCCACGGTGCTCCACTCGTGCAAGGCCGTATCGAACCTGATCGAAACCGACAAAGCGTTCCGCCGGCAGGTCGAGGAGATCGAAAAGAAAGTGCTTGCGCATTAGGGTAAACACACCGTATCGACAAACAGGAGGTCGTGACATTATCCGTCACGACTTTTTTCGTATATTGCAAGGCCGGCGGCAGTCGTCTCGGCCTTTAAAACAGGAATGGAATGGATTATCACGCAAAAATGATCGCCCCGTGCGGCCTCGATTGCAGCGTTTGCATCGGGGCCCTGCGGGAAGAGAGCCCCTGCACCGGATGTTGGGGCCCCGACGACACGAAACCGGAATTCTGTTCTTCGCAGTGTAAGATCGCAACCTGCACGATCCGCAAAACGCTACCCGGCGGTTTCTGCGATGAATGTCCGCAATACCCCTGCACAGAAACGATGGAGCGGGAAAACCGGTATACGAACGATTATCCGCTGAGCGAATCGCCGATGGAGAACCTGGCGTTCATCCGCAAAGAGGGAATGACGGCATTCCTGGATCGCGAACGGACAAAATGGAGCTGTCCGTCGTGCGGCGGCACGTTCTGCGTCCACACGGGACGCTGCGCCGCCTGCGGAGCAGACCATACGCACCGGCAATCCCGGGAGGAACAGCTTTGAAATCATTGAATACGCAATACATGGACCAACCCAAACTCGAACGCCTGCTGCGGCTGATGAAGCTGCTCACGGCGAACACCACCTACAACGTCGACCAGCTGGCCGAACGGCTCCAGATGTCGCGCCGCACCATCTACCGCTACATAGACACCTTCCGCGAGGCGGGCTTCGTCATCAAAAAGGCGGGCGACTGCATCCGCCTCGACAAGGAATCGCCGCACTTCCGCGACATCTCGCAGCTCGTGCATTTCACCGAAGAAGAGGCCGTGATCCTCAAGAGCGCCATCGAAAACATCGACGACACGAACCTGCTGAAACAGAATCTCAAACGCAAGCTCTACTCGGTTTACGACAACAAGACGCTGGCCGACACGGTCGTGCGCGGCAAGAACGCCCCGAACATCCGGACGCTCATCGAGGCCATCGACCGGCAACAGCAGGCCGTACTGCACAGCTACCAGTCGCCGCACGGCGGGGAAGTCCGCGACCGCCGCGTGGAGCCCTTCGCCTTTACGACCAACTACGTACAGGTGTGGTGCTATGATCCGGAGGCCGGGGCATGCAAGCTATTCAAAACCTCGCGCATCGGGTCGGTGGAGCTTACCGGGGAGGCATGGAAGCACGAAGCGGAGCACCGCGAAGGTTTCATCGACGTTTTCCGCATGCACGGCGGCGCACGCCACCGGGTGCAGCTGGAGCTGGGACTGCTGGCTTACAACCTGTTGTGCGAGGAATACCCGCTGGCCGAACGCGACGTCCGGCCAGCGGGCAAGGGCCGCTGGCTGCTCGACACCCAGGTAGCCGGGTTCGCCGGGGTAGGACGCTTCGCCGTCGGGCTGCTGGACGACATCCGCATCGTCGACTCGCCGGAACTGACCGCCTATCTCCGCGATTATATCGCGGCAAACAAGTTGCAATAAGTTTTTTTGTTATATTTGTATTACACACAAAACATCGAACATCATGAAAATAAACACGATCACAACGCTGGGAATGCTCTGTATGGCATTAGCGGCAGGTTCCTGCTGCCGCCAGGCACCCGAAACGACAGGGACGCTGCCGACAGCAGCGGCCGTCGTACTGCAGGATTACGGGGCGGAACCGACCGTCCTGAACATCGAAAGCTACACGCTCGGGAACGAGGACTTCAGAACGGTGCTATGGACGGGCAACAACCTGCAAGTCACACTGATGACGATTCCCGTAGGCGGGGACGTAGGGTTGGAGCAGCACATGGGCATCGACCAGTTCCTGCGCATCGAGGAGGGTATGGCGCAGGTGCTGATGGGCGACAGCCAGGACAAGCTCGACTTCGTACGCGACGTGGAGGACGACTATGCGATCTTCGTCCCGGCCGGGAAGTGGCACAACATCGTCAACAAAGGCGACAAGCCGCTGAAACTCTATTCGATCTACGCCCCGGCGGAGCACCCCCACGGCACGGTGCACAAGACCCAGCAGGAAGCCATGGAGGCCGAACACGCCCACTGACCCCGGGGATTCCGGCAAAAAAACGCATGTTTTTTGGTGAAACATGCGTTTTTTTAATTCTGTGTCACAAATTGTCACTACAGAGCCGTTCCTTTGTACCGTGAACCTAAAAGAAAACGATTATGGGAACAGCTTACAAAATCAGGTGCAGGCACTGCGGAGCGCAGTTCGAGCACCACATGCAACCGGGCTACGGCGTACTGCCGATGTGCGTGGGATGCGGCGAATATGTCGAAACCGAAACGGCGATCCGCTGCCCGGCGTGCCACAAGAAACTCAACACCACGCAGGAAGAGTTCAACGAACAGATCGAGGTGACCTACATGTGGGATTGAACGGCGCGCGGCGTACGCGGCAGAGCAACAAAAAAGTAGGCCCGGAAGGGTGAAAATCCGCGGAAAATTCCTATCTTTACCCAAAATAGGCACTGCCCGGGCCTTGCCCCGGAAACGGGGCACAGCGCAGGGTCTGCACTATTTTTGCGAAAACGAACCTTTTTTTCGGAAACGTATGACACAGTTACAGGCGGGGGATATGGCCCCGGATTTCAAGTCCACGACCCAGGACGGTGCGGCGCTGACGCTGGCCGACCTGAAGGGACAACGCACGATACTCTATTTCTACCCCAAGGACAACACCTCGGGGTGCACGCTCGAAGCCAAGAGCCTGCGCGACGGCAGGGCAGAACTCGCCCGCATGGGATTCCGGATCATCGGCGTAAGCCCCGACAGCGAAAAATCGCACCGGAACTTCTGTGCCAAGCACGACCTGAATTTCACGCTGCTCGCCGACACCGACCACAGCGTCTGCGAAGCTTACGGGGTCTGGGCCGAAAAGTCGATGTACGGCCGCAAATATATGGGCGTACTGCGCACGACGTTCGTCATCGACGCCGAGGGGCGGATCGAAAAGGTATTCACCAAGGTCGACACCGCAAACCACTACCGGCAAATCCTGGACGCTTACAAATAGGACGGCACCAACCGACGACAGGCATGAAATTCTTTGCGGGCATACTACTTGCGGCAGGCAGCCTCTTGGGCACCTTGCAGCTTCCGGCACAAGGGCGGCCGGCAGCACTCGGGCATGAGCTTGCGCAAAGCCCCGCACGGGAATCCGCGGCGGAGCCGGGGCGGAAACAGCCGGCGCAATTCGCAACAGGCCTCCCGGGCGTGCCCACGACAGAACTTCCGGCCGAGTTTTCGGCCAAGGCGCATGCCGCCGCAAGTTCGTTGCGGATGCTTCCCCCGGAAGAGTTCGGGCTCCAGTGGCTGCAGGAGGAGGTGAACCCCTACCTGCGCGCACGCCGCAAACTCCACCGCACCATGCAAGAACGGGCTGCGCAACAGGAGGAGTCCCTGATCCGATCCCGGCAGAAATACCCGCACGACCTGAACAGGCGAACCGGGCTCTGGGGAATAGGCAACACGTCGGTCAACAACTGGAGCCCCTTCCAGGATCGGTTGCTGGACGCCCGGATAATCAGCTTCCCGATGCCGCGCGGCACGAAAGCCGACAAGCGCACCGACCAGATGAAAGCCCTGGACAGGATGCGGCAACAAAGACGATAAAAAATTCAAATAACAAGGAACTACACAAAAATGGCAGAAAAAGTACAGGTAAATGCGGATAAGCTCAAAGTGCTTAACGCAGTGATGGAAAAAATAGAAAAGGACTTCGGCAAGGGCTCGATCATGCGCATGAACTCGCAGGAGGTGAACGACGTACCGGTCATCCCGACGGGTTCGATCACGCTCGACATGGCGTTGGGTGTGGGCGGCTATCCCAAAGGCCGCGTCGTGGAGATCTACGGCCCCGAGTCGTCGGGTAAGACGACCCTGGCGATCCACGCCATCGCCGAGGCGCAGAAAGCCGGCGGCATCGCGGCGTTCATCGACGCCGAGCACGCTTTCGACAGTTTCTACGCACAGAAACTGGGCGTGGACGTCGACAACCTGCTCATATCGCAGCCCGACAACGGCGAGCAGGCGCTCGAAATCGCCGATTCGCTGATCCGGTCGAGCGCGATCGACATCATCGTCATCGACTCGGTGGCGGCGCTGACCCCCAAGGCCGAGATCGAAGGCGAAATGGGCGACTCGAAGATGGGCCTCCAGGCCCGCCTGATGTCGCAGGCGCTGCGCAAGCTGACGTCGAGCATCTCGAAGACCAAGACGGTCTGCATCTTCATCAACCAGCTGCGCGACAAAATCGGTGTCGTCTACGGTAATCCCGAGACCACGACGGGCGGCAATGCTCTGAAATTCTACGCCAGCGTGCGCATCGACATCCGCCGCATGTCGGTCATCAAGGACGGCGAGGAGCAGTTGGGAACACGCACCAAGGTGAAGGTCGTGAAGAACAAGGTGGCGCCCCCGTTCAAACGTGCGGAATTCGACATCATGTTCGGCGAGGGTATCTCGAAGATCGGCGAGATCGTCGACCTGGGCGTCGACTACGGCGTGGTCAAGAAAGCCGGCTCGTGGTTCTCGTACGGCGACCGCAAGATCGGCCAGGGACGCGACGCCGTGAAGGAGCTGCTGAAAAACGACGACGGGCTCCGCAACGAAATCGAGGCCAAGGTACGCGAGGCCATGAAGGCACCTAAACAATAAGGTATGGATTATACTGCCGAGGATGAAGTTATAATCAAGGAAAAGTGGGACGACCTGCTCCTCTCGTGCACCAAGATATGTAAGAACGACGAGGACTGGAATTTCATAAAAAGGGCATTTTTCCTGGCCAAGGAGGCACATCAGGGGGTAAGGCGCCGCTCCGGCGAGCCATACCTCCTGCATCCTATTGCAGTAGCCAAGATCGTCATCGAGGAGATCGGACTGGGCGTGAAATCGGTCGTGGCGGCATTGCTGCACGACGTCGTGGAGGACACGGAATACACCGTGGAAGACATGGAACGCATCTTCGGGCCGAAAATCGCCTCGATGGTCGACGGGCTGACCAAGATGTCGGGCGTGTTCAACGCCGAAACCTCGGAACAGGCCGAATATTTCCGCAAGGTGTTGCTGACCCTCTCGGACGACGTGCGGGTCATCCTCATCAAGATCGCCGACCGCCTGCACAACATGCGCACGCTGGGAGCGATGCCGATGAACAAACAGATCAAGATCACGGGCGAAACGATCTACCTCTTCGCACCGCTGGCATACCGGCTGGGGCTTTATTCGATCAAAAGCGAACTGGAAGACCTCTGCATGAAGTACCGGTTCCCGCAGCAATACGCCGAGATCACACAGAAGCTCAATGAAACCGAGGCGTCGCGCCAGGAGTTCATCAGCAAGTTCAACGCCCCGATCATCGCGGGGCTCAACCGCGACAACATCAACTACGAAATCTCGGGGCGGGTGAAGAGCGTCTACTCGATATGGAGCAAGATGCAGCGCAAACAGATCCCCTTCGAGGAGATATACGACCTGTTTGCCATCCGCATCGTGTTCAAGCCGCTGCCGTTCCCCTCGGAAAAGACCCAATGCTGGCAGGTATACTCCACCATCACGGACATCTACACCCCGAAACCCGACCGGCTGCGCGACTGGATCTCGATGCCCAAGGCCAACGGCTACGAGGCGCTGCATTCGACCGTGATGGGGCCCGACGGCGTATGGGTCGAGGTACAGATCCGCACCCAGCGCATGGAGGACATCGCCGAAAGGGGATTCGCCGCGCACTGGAAATACAAGCATGCGACCATCTCGCAGGACGAGGACGAATTCGACAAGTGGCTCAAACAGATCCGCTCGGCGCTGAACAGCCCCACGGAGAACGCGGTAGACTTCCTGGATAACTTCAAGTTATCGCTGTATACATCGGAAATAGTGGTGTTTACACCCAAGGGAGAGGCCCGAAAAATGCCGTTCGGCGCCACGGCGCTCGATTTCGCATACGACATCCACTCGAAGATCGGAAACAGCGCCATCAGCGCCAAGATCAACCACAAGCTCGAACCGATCACCACGCAGATCAACAGTGGCGACCAGATCGAGATCATCACGGCCGACAATGCGCGTCCCAAGCCCGAATGGCTGGAGATCGTGACTACGGCCAAAGCCAAGCAGTCGATCAAGAGCTTCCTCAAACGCGAGCGGCAGAACAACATCGAGCGGGGTATGCACATGCTCGACGAAAAGATGAAGTCGCTCAATATCAAGCTCAGCGGCCGCGTCCTGCGCAAAATAGTACCCATCTACGAGAGTAACAACAAGGAGGAACTGTACAGCAAGATCGGGGCGGGGATCGTCAACCTCGACAACCTCGAAAAAGTCCTGAAGGTCAACTCCAAAAGCAAAATCCTCAAATTCTGGACGCTGTTCATCAACAAAAAGGAGGAGGAAGACGGCGACGACACGGCCGCCCCGGGCGAAACCGCCCCGGAAAAGGAACCGGCGGCAGAGCCTCAGTTCGAAATCGCCGAATGCTGCAAGCCGATCCCCGGAGACAAGGTCGTGGGGTACCGCGACCCGGCGACGGGCAACATCATCGTACACAAAGCCAGTTGCGACGAGCTGGACAGGCTCGCAGCGCAATTCGGCAAAAATATCGTCAAGGACGAAATCAAATGGTCGCAGCACAAGGCCATGTCGTACCTGGTCACCATCGAGCTGCGCGGCATCGACCGCATGGGCATCCTGCTCGACCTGGCGAAGGTCGTGAGCGGCGATTTCAGCATCAACATCCGCGAGGTCGGCATCCACAGCCACGACGGCATCTTCGAAGGCAACATAAGCCTCTATGTGAAGGATGCGGAGGGCCTGCACGACGTGATGGACAAACTGCGCAAGATAAAAGGTATCGAAAGTGTCAAACGAACCCTGAGCTGATATGGAAAACTTCTCGACCGTCCTATGGATCGTAGTGATCGCAGCGGCCATGATATTCAACGTGGTATCGCAGAGCCGCAAACAGGCGAAGAAACAGGCCCGGCAGGCCGGCGACAGGCACGCCGGCAGCGAGGCATGGCCGTCATGGGATCCGGCAGCGGCCCCGCAACCTGCACCTCGGAAAGACGCCCCCGTCCGGCAGGAGGTGCAGCCGGCCATGGCGTCGGCTGCGACCCCGACGATGGCGCCGTCGGCCGGATTCGAAGACGCGGCCCCGGCGGCCGGTTCCGGGCACACTGCGCACCTCAGCGGGCGCGGCAACGCGCCAAAAGACCGTCTGGCAGCCGCGGAGCAGCCCCACGCTGCGTATGACGACGCGCAGGAGGATGTTTCAGCCGAAATAGCCGAGGATTTCGACCTGCGCAGGGCAGTCATCTATTCGGAGATACTCAAGCCTAAATTCGACGAATAACGGCCGGAAAGAGGAGTTGCCCATGACACCCGAGGAGACAAAATGGCGGGCGAGCGTTTACGCCCCCGAAAAATTGAGGCGGAAGCTGAAGCTGCAATACTGGCTGCTCGGCGCCTGGAGCCTCCTGGCAGGAGCATGGGTCGTATCGTTATGTACGGGGACGGACACATTCGGCTGGACGGCCGCCGTGGCACTGCTCGCCGGTTATGCCAACATACTGCTCGGCATCGTCAACCACAGGAGGCTCCTGGCCGGGAAAAAGCCGTTTTAGAATGGGGTGAACGGCAAACGACAGAAAGAACGCAAAAAATACGGAAATCCTAAAAAACGAAGTTATGTCATCCATCTTTACACGCATCATTGCCGGCGAGATCCCTTCGTATAAGGTCGCCGAAGACGAAAACTATTACGCATTCCTCGACATCAACCCGCTGACCAAAGGGCACACGCTGGTGGTACCCAAAATGGAAGTGGACTACATTTTCGACCTCGACGACAAGACATTGGCCGGCATGATGCTCTTCGCCAAAAGGGTCGCGGCCAAAATCAGGCAGGAAATAGCCTGCAAGAGGGTCGCAGTGGTCGTTTTAGGACTCGAAGTACCGCATGCACACATCCATCTGATCCCCATACAGAGCGAAAACGACGTGGATTTCCACCGCGAAAAGCTCAAATTGACGCCGGAAGAGTTCCGGGAAATTGCAGCAAAACTCTTCGGATAAGGGGCTGTTTACAAAAATATAATTACTTATATTATAAGCGGATAGTGGGTTATTAACACTATCCGCATTCTTTTTATTTAACATAATATTTGCGGAGAGCAGGAGTTTGTCAAAAAAGCACTTGCTGTTACCGGGAATACCGGGGAAAATCGAATTTTTTATTGAAAAAGGGTAGTGTATTTACAAATGTAAATATCAAAAGGGAGGGTATTTTCCAATTGTAATTACAAATGTAAATTAACTTCGACTGTAATTCCTGTTGATTTATATTTTTGTAAAAACAGTAGGGGAGTGCAGACAAAGCCTGTCCGCAATGCAAAGTACATGAGTTAAATTGTTAAACAACTAAATATATATTCATTAAACACCAATGAATTATACAATTTATATTCAGATTAAGTTAAATACCGTCAGAGTAGATACAGAGCAGTTATGCAAAGTGGCCCCATAGGGAAAAATATGATGTATAACACACTAATAACCAATAATATAAATATATTTACATAAACTAAAAATACAGAATAATATATCCGGGCGAATTTAACGATATTATTTCTTTTACAGATGTAAACATTATCAACAATTATTAACATTTTACAAATGTAGATTTCACTTGCTTTACAAAAGAAAAAACTTTATATTTGTAAAAAATTACGCTGATGAGGGAAAAATTGCTCGATTTGATGAAAAACGAAGGATTGAAGCCGAGCCAGCTTGCAGAGCAGCTCGAGATCAATCCCGCCGGAATATCCCACATTCTCGCCGGACGCAACAAACCGGGCTTCGATTTGCTGCAAAAGATTCTCAGGAGGTTTCCCCGGATCAACCCGGATTGGCTGTTGCTCGATTCCGACAAAATGTATCGGGATGAATATCCGGCAGCCTCGTCTGCCCGCCCGGACTCCCGGACAACGGCAGTGCAAACGGCGCCCCTCGGTTCCGGCAACGACCTTTTCGCGCCAGCACAGCCGGGCGGACTTCCGGCGGATGAAAAACGAATGCAGGACAAAGCGGCCGACGGACATGACGGATCTGCGGCGCAGTTCCCGCAGGCGTTGTTCGGCAAAGCGAATGTCAAACGGGTCATCGTGCTCTATGATGACCAGACCTTCGAAAGCTATACGCCATCAGCAAAGCGTTAAAATAATCCGCGGGCAGATGCCCGGAATATTCGATTCTCAGAAAGATAAAATCGGGAAGATAAAATTCGGACAGACCCGGTTTCCGCTTCGAAGCGGGCGTGTTGGTGCTTACCAGGATTATCCGCGGTATTTACTTATTAAATAGGTGAGAAAGTAATTCCTGTCGAGACAATCGGGCTACCACCCAATAATTTAACATAATAATTATATTAATTCATATATTTGCGGTGAGATGGTTATTTACATCTGTAATCATGTCACCTCAGGATTATGGGTTCTTTGACGTATTTGAGCCTCTTTTATCAATTATTTTTCACTTTAAACTTCGTTTCGTATGGAAAAATTTAAACTTCGTTTCGTATGGAAAAATTAAAAGCTCTTCTAACGTCTAAAAAGTTTTGGGCGTTGGTTGCCGCTATTGTTGCGGCTTTAACGGCGTTTTTTACCGCGTCTTGTACTGGTTATCTGAAACTCCAGCGCGAAGGTGTTCATCATGACACCGTAAGGTATGAACAAGTCATTAAAAACAAAAATTATTCAGCATGGCTATCGAACCAGATCGGTCTTTCATCATGGCATCACCCTATGATGTCGTCTGTTTGCTCTTCCGGGACTGTATTTCTTTCTCGGAGTTCCGGGGTATCTATCAGTTCGTATTTGATTTCCCCGCCCCGGATTCACTCCGTTCTACCCTCGATTCTCTCAAGTTCTATCAATTCAGTTTCTTTTATCACGTTGAATCGGAATTGCTTGGAACAAACAATACCCTTATTTACATCGAACTTACCAAAGAGGAAATTTTCAGGCGTTTGTTTGGCTCTTATGATGATCGGCGTGCCGCTTTCACGAGTTTCCCCGCCTTCTCTCGAAGAGCGTCGTCGCGGCGGTCGAAAAGGTAGGCCTCGTCCTAAGATCAGAAATATTCCTATTGGTGGTTCTCACCTTTAACCTTTTTTCTTATGTGTCAAAAACCTTTACGTGTTATTAACCCTCATTACAAGAAAATTGCTAAGGCTCAGCATTTTAACCTACGAGTTTTTAGCGGTGAAGAGGATTATTTTCTTCGTGTTCCTTGTGGTCATTGTCCTGACTGTTTGAAAAATCGTCGCCAAGAGTGGTTTGTTCGTGCTTATAATATCATGAAACGTAGGGGTTTTGACATTACTAACACTTATTTCTGTACTTTTACTTTAAAGCCTGAAGTCTATGATGAGTACTGTAAGGAGCCCTACAAGGCTATTCGCCGATTTATAGATCGGCTTCGTAAAGATAAGTCTTTGCGATACAAAGACCCCGTTACTAAGCGTTATCGTTACCGTAAAATACGTTTTCCGTTTTTGTTTGTTTCTGAGGTGGCAGACGGTAAGCGTGCTAAGCAGCGTGGTATACCCTCTTCTCATCGCCTTCATTTTCATGCTATCATTTTTGGTTGTCCGTTGCCTTGGTGGACTGTTCGTCATCATTGGTTGCAGTATGGTCTTGCTTGGGTCGATCCTATTCGATCTATGGCAGCTGTTCGTTATGTGATGAAATATATAACTAAGGAGGATCCGGTTCATTTTGGTTTTATTTCTGAGGATCTGAAAAAACTTCATGGTCGTTTGTATGTTTCGCATGGTTTTGGCCGTCTTTCAGATTTTGAGCTTAAGGAACTTGCTTCCTATATGATGCAGAACATGAAGTCGTGGTTTTCTATTTTGATTAACAACCATTCCTATCGTATTCCTCGTTATTATCGTACCAAGTGTTTTAACAAGGTTCAGATAAAGTGTCGGAATGATAGCTATATTCCTCTCCTTCTTCGTGATCTTGTGAACACGAAGTTTAAAAACAGAACTTTTAGGCAAAAAGAATTAATTTATCAATCTTTGTTATGGGCTTGATGTTTCTTTCGCGTCGGCGAAATCCTAAGTCTCGGTTGAATTTGAGCTGTAAGAATCCGACGACTACTTCTTACGGTGCTCTTATACCGACCAATATTACCCGTGTTGTCGCGGGTGATGATTTTTCCTACCAGCCTTCAACCTATTTGCAGGCTATGCCTCTCTTTGCGCCCCTGATTGGTGGTGTTTCTATTAAGAAGGAATATTTCTTTATTCCGGATCGTCTTTACAACATTGAACTCGCCATGAATTTTGCGGGTGTTACCGAAGCTCCGCATGAGGTTTATTATCCTCAGTTGGTTGTTGATGCAGACAATTTCGTTGAGGTTGACTCTGAAACACAAGAAAAGGGTTTCCAGTTTAACAGTCTTTCAGGTGAAGATTCTTCGGTCAAGGATTTTGTGGCACCCGGTTCTTTGGCTGATTATCTTGGTATCTGCCCGGGTACTTGCCCTATCGGCCTTTCTTTGGACATGACGCCTGTGGCTGGTTATCTTGATATTATCTATTCGTATTATCTTAATCAGCAATGGGATGATATTCCTACGAATCTTTATCGTTATCAGGAAACTCTTACCTCTAAAGCTGGTCAGTTTTACGTTAAATGGGCCGATCTTGAGACGTTTCTTTCCATTTTGAAGATATTTCGTCCTACAGGTGGTTCTAATCAGTGGGTGCAGGCTGTTTCTTCTGCTACTTCCGGGGGGCGCTACAGTCTTGGTAGTTGGTCTTGGCTGTGCTCCCGTGCTTCGATTTTCCAGCGTGCTTTTCCGGATTATTATTTGGAATCGTGGTTGAAAACCTCGGGTTTCAATACTTCGAATACGATGGTCGATGTGACTTCGAATTCGGTTTCGGTTCGTTCCATTTCGACGGCTTCGCATCTTCAGCGGTTCCGTGATCTCGCATTCGGAGGCGGTAGCCGTGGTTCTGATTTCATCAAAGCCGAGTTCGATGTCGATCCGAAGTTGTCTTGTACTGTTCCTCTCTTCCTTGGTTCGGATACTTGCCGCCTTGGTAGTAACGTTCTTTACCAGACTACGGGTGCTGGTGATGCTTCTTCGCCCCTCGGTTCGTTCTCTGGGCAGATGTCCGGTGGTGATGCTTTCAAGCGTCGTACGTTCCATTTCAATGAGCCCGGTTACTTCATGGAGATCACCTCGGTCGTTCCTACGGTTATGTATCCGACTTATCTGAATCCTACCCTGCTTCAGACGAATCTCGGCCAGCGTTATGCGCCTGCTTTGGATAATATTCAGATGCAGCCGCTAACGGTTCCTACTTTGTTGGGTAATGTTACTGGCAACGGGCGTATTGTTTTGTCTTCTTCTACTACACGAGTTATGAAGACTTCCGCGCTGAATCGGCCAGATGAGACTGTTGCGGTTGGCTATCAGCCTGCTTGGGCTGAACTTATGACTGCCGTTTCCAAGCCTCATGGTCGTTTGTGTAACGATCTTGATTACTGGGTTTTCTCGCGTCGTTATGGTACGAGCCTCTATAATAGTCCGAGTGTTGCTGAGGTTGCTCAGAAATTTCTCGATGATTTTGATTCGGACGTTGATGTTCTTGATGTTGAGACGTTTAATGCTTGGCTTAAGAATACCTATGCGACTACGGATTTTGTTCCGTATATCCTCCCGGCAATGTACAATTACGTCTTTGCCGATACTGATCCTAACGCTCAGAACTTCGTGCTGGATAATTCGGCTGAAGTTTCTGTTTACCGTGAGAAGTCGAAGGTTAATGTTCCTAACACTATTTGATCATGAAAAAGCATTGTTTTTCTTATTCCGATCTTCCGCGTCGTATGGATGTGTTTGAGCCTGTTGTAGTTCATTCTTGTTCTGAGGATTGCCTTATTCATGGCGTCAAGTCTCTTCGTCAGGGTTTGCAGGAATATTGGGAAACTGGTGTTTATCCCAGTGATCGTGTTCAGCATAATCCGGAAGATTATTATGACGAGGATTCTACGCTGCAGGTTGATCCTTCGACGGATTTTTCGCTCGATAAGTTTGAGCGTATCGAAAAGATTATCGAAGTTGCTTCCGAGCGTGAGCGTAAGAAGCATGAGGATGATCTTGGTGTTGCTTCTGATGAGGAGCTTAAAAAGTAGTTTGCTATGTCAGCTCTTGTAACATCTGCTATTATCGGTGGAGCGGCCGCGCTTGGTAGCGCGGGCGCTTCCGCCATTTCTGCCGGCAAGATGAATCGTCGCGCTGTTCAGTATGCTACTGCTGAGAATCAGCGTCAGCGTGCTTTTCAGAAGGAGTATGCTAAGTATCTTGCGGAGCTCGAGGCTGATCAGAACCAGGAGTACTGGAATAAATACAACTCTCCTTCTGCTCAGCGTATCGCTCGTATGAAGGCTGGTATGTCTCCTTTTGCTGATGAGTCCGGTGTTCAGGCTATGGGTGTTGATCCCGGTTCCTATTCCGGTTCTTCCCCCTCTTCTCAGCCGTTCACTCAGCCCGGCGGCAATGTTCTGTCCCCTCTCTCTCCTGCTTTTGCCTCGGGTGTTCAGCAGGTTCTTTCGGCTCGTCAGGCTGAGGCAAATATTCAACTTACCTCTGCTAATACCGCCAAGACCCAGGCTGAGACTATCAAGACTCAGCAGGAGAACTCTCTTTTTGCCTTTACCAAGGCTGCTGCCGAATCGGATGCTCTTTCCAAGCAGTTTAAGGCTAAGGTTGCTGAGGTTGAATCTCAGTTTGCCGAGGCACAAGCTCTTACTGATTTGGCTGAGCGGAACGCCCGGATCGAGTCTATTTGGGCTCAGGCCAAGAATTCTTTGGCTTCTGCTGCTAAGTCGGATGCCGATCGCTTGTACCTTGATTTCATGAAGGATGCTAACCGTGCGAATGTTCAAAGCCAGACTGCTCTCAACCAAAGCCAGGCGGCTCTTAGCCAGGCTCAGACGGTAACCGAAGATGAGTTGCGAAGGCTTCGTAAGGCTCTTACTCAGTCTCAGATTGGTGAAATTACTCAGAAAGTTCGTGAATCTCGTGTGCTTACTGCTCAGGGTATTGAGAAGCTTAACGCCTGGTTGCGTGGTGATCGGGAAGCTAATAGTTTGTTCGGTTTGATTGATAAGTATGTTACTGGTTCTGGTAAAGATTTGTTATCTTTGCAGTATAACAATGATCTTCGTGCTTATCTTTATTCTTTGATGAATGGAACATCCGAGTAGCTTTATGATTGTTTTAGGCGTTCTTGTTTTTGTCGCCTTTATTTGGACACTTTTTGAGTTGTCTCGTAGGTTCTTGGTTTTTCTGAGAAATCTTTTTAGGTAGTAGTTAATCCCGGCCTCTATGAGACCGGGATTTTTAAATCCAATTTTTTATATGGCTTACTGGTTAGATCAACTGCCTCCTCAGCCAGTTCTTGATGGCTTCGAGAGGTTCAATCCTTGTACTTCAAAATTGATTCAGCTGGATCTTCAGCTGGCGTCCCTCCCTACCTTTTCTCCCCATGAGAAAAGTTCAACTGTTGAATACACGTATACGATACGTGACTTCATGCAGGAATTCGATGGATCCTACCCGGCCTATTAGGTCGGGTTTTTTGTTGTGGTCGTTCAAGATCTTGGATTTGTATGGTACGCATAGTACTATGTATTGCAAACTAACCAGCTCCGCTGGTAAATACTTTCGCGCACGGAGCCATGGAGCGTAGCGGCGTAGTGCGCAGTTCTCGCCGCCAAAGTACCGTCTTTGGCGTGCGCAATGGTTGCGTAAAAGGCCTCTTCTCTTGCCAATATATGCCAGATGTGGAAACGGCATATTTGCCGTGGTTCCACATCGGTTTTACTCCCCGCTCTACATGAGTAGTATTCAATAATATATCTGTGCGAAGCACACCATCGGGTGATGGGGAGGTCTGGAGGGGAGTTAGGGGGCTCCGCAGATGAGATTGTCTGCAGGCCGTACGCGTGTGTGCACTATGCGCGCGCGCGTGCGAGACGCTAAGTAGCTCAGATGCAAGGTTCGGCCCCTACTCCCCTCCAGATTCTCCATTACTATTTTAGGTAGTGTATTTCTCTTGTTCAATATGCCGTATTTCTGTGTGTTACATTTGTAAACTATGCGCCTTCATGGCGGATCGCTCGTGCAACGTTGCAAGTTTTTTTTAACATTTTTAAATGAATTTATAGGAATAATTATATTAATTCAGTTAAAACCACATAACGGCACAATCGCCGAAATGCGT
>ENA-UOJJ01002468-UOJJ01002468.1-human-gut-metagenome-genome-assembly--contig:-CS66-NODE-2468-length-22909-cov-22.992605_pt1 | contig 22909 bp, 21 predicted proteins | sample MGYA00242343_ERZ723890 | MGnify/ENA metagenome assembly ERZ723890
TCGACTTCAGCGGGCTTTACGAGAGTAGTGCTCATATCTATTTCCTCCTGATAAGTGTTTTAACGGTTCAGGCACCCTTTTGGGGCGCGAGTGTCAGTATACATCACAAAAACGCGCCTGTCAACAGAATTTTTTGATTTTTTCGGTGCAAACTTTTCATTCTCTCGTTTTCGCTTGAAATCTCTTGAAATCTCGCGATTTCAGATTTTGGATTTTTTAACTGATTTTTTGCCGCTGCGGGCGGATTTCTGGGGCGGGGCGCTACAATTTTGCCCGGAGATGTGCTATACTATATTTGATATTGTAAAAAGGAGACGATTCCATGCCGAAGAACATTCACACGCAGGACTCTTCCCAGCAGCGGGCATCCCGGCTGCTGCTCGCCATGGGCGTGATCGTGCTGGTCGGTGCGCTGGCTTACTTTGTGCTGACGCTGGTCGTCAACCGCCGCACCCCGGCAGCCCCCGACACCCACTACACCGCCGACAACGGCATCGTGCTGGACTACGAAAGCGCCGTCTGGCCCGTGTGCGAGATGACCGAGGACGACACCCTCGGCCACGCCCTCAAGCTGGCCTCCGGCACCGACAGCGACAACGCGAACTATCAGATCGTGCTGTTCCAGCGGGGAGACGCCTCGACCTACGAGGATTACATCGGCCAGTCGGAATCCGACCTGAAGAGCGCCTACGGCGTCATCAGCCCGCGCAAGGTCAAGATCCAGATCGAGGGGGCCACCGTCACCGCCGTGCGCTGCGACATCCAGGCCTATTATGCAGTCCTTGCCACCGTGGAATACGACAGCGGCGATGTCGTCTATGTTTCGGGCCTGACCAAGCTGGCCTCCATCGGTGATATCGTGAATCTTGTAGAGAGCGTTTCCCTGACCTGAGGGCCGCTCACAGAAAAGGAAGGGATCTTCCATGCCGACAACCACCTTTGAAAAACATGTCTGGGCCGAGATCGACCTCGACGCCCTGCGGTCCAACTTCCGGGCCGTGAAGGAGCGGGCGGGCAGCCTGCCGCTCTGTGCCGTCGTCAAGGCCGACAGCTACGGCCATGGGGCCGTCCAGTGCTCCCGCGTCTTCGCCGAGGAGGGCGCGGCCTGGCTGGCCGTCAGCTGCCTGGCCGAGGCCTTGCAGCTGCGCAATGCCGGGCGGACGCTGCCCATCCTCATTCTGGGCCATGTGGAGCCGGAGTACGCCTCCGCCCTCATCGAGCAGCACATCACCGCCGCCTGCTACTCGCTGCCGCAGGCCAAGGCCCTGAGCGCGGCCGCCGAACGGGCGGGCGGGACCGTGGACATTCACCTCAAGGCCGACACCGGCATGGGCCGCATCGGCTTTGCCCTGCGCACCGATTTTGACCGGGCCGTCGCCGAGATGCTGGAGGCCTGTACCCTGCCCGGTCTGCGGATGACCGGCCTGTTCCAACACTTCGCTGTGGCCGACGACACCGATGCCGGGAATGTCGCCTACACCGAGGAGCAGTACCAGCTCTTTCTCCGCGCCTACCGCGCCTTAAAGGCTGCCGGGCAGGAGCCGCCGCTCGTCCACTGCGACAACTCCGCCGGGGTCATGCTCCATCCCGACTGGCCCAGCAGCGCGGTCTCCGTGCCCTGCATGGCCCGCCCCGGCATCATTTTGTACGGCTTCGACCCCAGCGACGAAGTCCGCTTCGGGAAGTTCCGCCCGGTCATGAAACTCAAGACCGTGGTCAGCATGGTCAAGGAGCTGCAGCCGGGCCAATCCACCAGCTATGGCCGGCGCTTCACCGCCGAAACCCCCACCAGAGTGGCCACCCTCTGCACCGGCTACGCCGACGGCTACCCCCGCCTGCTGAGCTGCGGCAAGGGCATCGTAGAAGTCCACGGCGTCCCCTGCCCGGTGCTGGGCCGGGTCTGCATGGACCAGCTCATGGTGGATGTCACCGCCGTGCCCGATGTGCAGGAGGGCGACGAGGCCATCCTCTGGGGCGGCACCGTCAGCGACAGCGCCGAGGACATCGCCCGCAAGACCGATACGATTTCCTACGAGGTGCTCTGCGGGGTCTCCCGTCGGGTGCCCCGCGTCTACCTCGAACACGGCCGGATCATCGCCGTGGAGGACTGGATCTTATCATAAATCGAACACCCACTATTTTCCGTTGGAGGAACAGATGGCAAGAGACAACATCCGCAATTTCTGCATCATCGCACACATCGACCACGGCAAATCCACCCTGTCGGACCGCATTCTGGAGCTGACCAAGAGCGTGGACGAGCGCACCATGGAGGACCAGATCCTCGACAACATGGACATCGAGCGCGAGCGCGGCATCACCATCAAGGCCCGCGCCGTGACCATGAACTACACCGCCAAAGACGGCAAGGTCTACGAGTTCAACCTCATCGACACGCCGGGCCACGTAGACTTTGCCTATGAAGTCAGCCGCAGCCTGGCCGCCTGCGAAGGCGCGATCCTGGTGGTGGACGCTACCCAGGGCGTCGAGGCCCAGACGCTGGCCAACACCTACATGGCGCTGGAACACGATCTGGAGCTGGTGCCCATCCTGAACAAGATCGACCTGCCCAGCGCCCACCCGGACGAGGTGGCGCAGGAAGTGGAAGACGTCATTGGTCTGCCCTGCCTGGATGCGCCCCGCGTCTCGGCCAAGACCGGCCTGAACATCGACCAGGTGCTGGAACGGGTGGTCAGCGACATTCCCGCCCCCACCGGTGACCCGGACGCCCCCCTCAAGGCCCTGATCTTTGACAGCATCTACGACAGCTACAAGGGCGTCATCGTCTACATCCGCGTCTTCGAGGGCACCGTCAAGCCCGGCGACACCATCCGCCTGATGGCCACCGGTGCCCAGTTCACGCTGGTGGAGGTCGGCCACATGGGCGCGACCAGCCTGACCCCCTGCGACCAGCTGCAGGCCGGTGAGGTCGGCTATCTGACCGCCAGCATCAAGACCGTGCAGGACACCCGCGTGGGCGACACCGTCACGCTGGCCGACCGCCCCACTCCGGAGGCGCTGCCCGGCTACCGTCAGGTCAAGCCCATGGTGTTCTGCGGCATCTACCCCGCCGACGGTGCCAAGTACCCCGACTTGAAGGATGCACTGGAAAAGCTGCAGCTGAACGACGCCTCCCTGACCTTTGAGATGGAGACCAGTGCGGCTCTGGGCTTCGGCTTCCGCTGCGGCTTCCTCGGCCTGCTCCACATGGAGATCATCACCGAGCGTCTGGAGCGCGAGTTCGACCTCGACATCATCACCACCACCCCCAGCGTCCGCTACCGCCTGACCCTGAACGACAGCACGGTCGAGATGATCGACAACCCCTCCAGCTATCCGGACCCGTCCACCATCGTCAAGCAGGAGGAGCCGTTCGTGGACGTCCACCTCTACACCCCCAACGAATACGTGGGCAGCTTGATGGACCTCTGCCAGCAGAAGCGCGGCGTTCTGGCCGACATGAAGTATCTCGACGACGTCCGGGTGGACCTGCACTATGCACTTCCGCTGGGCGAGATCGTCTATGACTTCTTCGACGCCATCAAGAGCCGCAGCCGCGGCTATGCCAGCTACGACTATGAGTTCAAGGAGTACCGCGAGAGCGACCTCGTGAAGCTGGACTTCCTGCTGAACGGCGACCCCGTGGACGCTTTGTCCATGATCGTCTTCCGCGACAACGCCTACGGCAAGGGCCGCCGCATCTGCGAAAAGCTGCGGGACAACATCCCCCGCACCCTGTTCGAGATCCCGGTCCAGGCTGCCATCGGCGGCAAGATCATCGCCCGCGAGACCGTCAAGGCCATGCGCAAGGACGTTCTGGCCAAGTGCTACGGCGGCGACATCACCCGCAAGAAGAAGCTGCTCGAAAAGCAGAAGGAAGGCAAAAAGAAGATGCGCCAGCTCGGCAGCGTCTCCCTCCCCAGCGAAGCCTTCACGGCCGTGCTGAAGCTCGACAGCGATGACGATTAAACATTCCCATCGCATCCCATAAACAGCAAAGACCCCCTGTGCAGCATCCCGTCCTGCACAGGGGGTCTTATCGTTTGTCCGTTACTGTCCAAACTCCTTCAGGCACTTCTTGATGCCTTTCAGAGAAGAAATAGCGATTTTGCCGTAGCCGTATGCCTGATACAGCTCATTGATGCAGGCCATCGTGACCATGAGCACCTCCCAGGCGGCCTTCAGGTAGGGCTTGGCCGGGCGGAGGGTATTTTTGACTGCGGTGACGGTGTTTTCGAACCAGGCGGGGGCACCGCCGCAGATGGATTCCAGCTCCTCCTGCGGGATCGCTGTGCACTGGGCGGGCAGTTTCAGTTTTTGTTCCATTCCAGTCCCTTTCACATTGCAAGGCCTACCGCGACCAGCACCAGCATGCCGCCCACGATCAAAATCGTGCCCTTATGGCGCTCCAGGACGCCCGCAACGGTGTCGGCCGGAGCCGTCGGCTCGGTGGGCACCTGGTCGATGGGGCTCCACTGCGCGTAGACGGTGGCCTCTTCGCCGGAGAACACAGTCTCACCCGCGACGATGGCGTCGCCGCCCACGATGTCGGTGAACCAGCCGTTGAAGGTATAGCCTTCCATGATGGGGGTGGGCAGGCTGGACAGCTTGCCGTCGGCATTGGTACGCTCCACCACCGGGATGCCGGTGCCGCCGCAGGTTTCAAAATAAATGATGACCTTTCCGTCGTTCTCGCTCTCGTCCAGCGGCTGGGCAGCCAGCGCCGCCGGGGCCAGCACACACAGTGCTGCGATGCACAGCAGCACGGCGAACCTCTGTTTTACTTGTTTCATTGCACTTCCTCTTTTTGAGGCGTCGTTCAGACGCCATACCCTTGCGCCTCGATGACCTCCACGACCTGCGACACGTACTTCTGGCAGGTGTCGTGGTCGGGGGCTTCCACCATAACGCGGACAAGCGGCTCCGTGCCGGACTCACGAACCAGAATGCGGCCGGTGTCGCCCAGTGCCTCAGCCACCGCCTTGACGGCGGCCTGCACAGCAGCATCGTCCTGCGCCGCCTTCTTGTCGGTCACACGGACATTTTCCAGCACCTGCGGATAGATGGTCAGCGGCTCGGCCAGCTTGCTCATGGGCAGCTTTTTGGCCAGCATGACTTCCATCATCTTCAGGCTGGTCAGGATGCCATCGCCGGTGCTGGCGTACTGGCTGAAGATGATGTGGCCGCTCTGCTCACCACCGATGCGGCAGCCGTTCTTGGCCATGTACTCGTAAACATACTTGTCGCCCACAGCGGTCTTGGCGTAGCCGATGCCCTTTTCGTCAAAGGCCTTGTACAGACCGAAGTTGGACATCACGGTCGTGACGACGGTATTGTTCATCAGCTCGCCATGTTCCTGCAGGTAGCAGCCATAGATGTACAGGATGTGGTCGCCGGTGATGACATTGCCCTTCTCGTCCACGCACAGGCAGCGGTCAGCGTCGCCGTCGTAGGCAAAGCCGACGTCGAGATGATTCTCGACCACGAACTTCTGCAGGCCCTCGATGTGGGTGGAACCGGCATTGTTGTTGATGTTCAGGCCGTTCGGCTTGTTGTTGATGACATAGGTGTCGGCACCGAGAGCATCGAACACAGACTTCGCGATGTTCCAGCTGGAACCGTTGGCGCAGTCCAGGCCGACCTTGATCCCCTTGAAGGAGTAGATGCCCAGGCTGATGAGGTAGCCCATGTAGCGGTTGCGGCCTGCCACGTAGTCCACGGTGCAGCCGATGTGCTCGCGGTGGGCGAAGGGCAGCTCCGGCCAGTCCTGATCGAAGACGTGGAGCTTGCCGTCGATGTAGTCCTCCACCAGCAGCAGGGTCTCTTCGGGCATCTTCTCGCCGTAGCAGTCGATGAGCTTGATGCCGTTGTCGTAGAACGGGTTGTGGCTGGCCGAGATCATGATGCCGCAGTCGAAGTCGTCCACGCGGGCGATGTAGGCCACAGAGGGCGTCGTGGTGACGTGCAGCAGATAGGCATCTGCGCCGGAGGCAGTCAAACCAGCAACCAGACTGTACTCAAACATGTAGGAGCTGCGGCGGGTGTCCTTGCCGATGACGATGCGGGCAGGCTCGTTGTTGCCGTTGCGCTCGCGGAGCTTGTTGTAATACCAGCCGAGGAAGCGGCCCACCTTGTAGGCGTGGTCGGCGGTCAGCGTGATCCCGGCCTCGCCGCGGAAGCCATCGGTCCCAAAATACTTTCCCATAATGATCCTTCCTTTTTCGTTTATATAAAATCAGCATTCGTTCCGCAAGATCGTTCTGCACCTTATATCATAACATATTGACGCGGAAGTTTCCATCCTGAATTTGGATTTTCCCAAAAGCAGTGGAAACCTTCCAGAGCATTCAATAAATTTCATTCTTTCGACATGATTTTTCAAATTTTCGCAGATTCCCTATTTTTTCTTGACCCGAACCGCAAAACTGTGTAGAATGAAAGATATCAGAGCACCGCAGGGCTTGCCGGTGCTCCTCCACAACAGACAAAGGAATGGACAATCATGCGGATCGCAATGCTCGGTCACAAGCGTGTCCCCTCCCACGAGGGCGGCATCGAGGTCGTTGTTGAAGAGCTGGCCGCGCGGATGGTCGAAAAGGGGCATCAGGTCACCTGTTTCAACCGTACCGGCCAGCACGTCAGCGGAAAAGAATATGAAGTACAGAAGCTGGACGAATACCGCGGTATTCGCATCCGCCATGTACCCACACTGGACAAAAAAGGGCTTGCGGCCGTTACATCCAGCTTTTTTGCCAGCCTTGCAGCGGCGCTCGGCCCTTACGATGTCGTGCATGTCCACGCCGAAGGCCCGGCTGCTTTCTGCTGGCTGCCCCGGCTGTTCGGCAAGCGGGTCGTCCTGACGGTCCATGGGCTGGACTGGGCGCGGGACAAGTGGAAGGGCAGCTTTGGCTCCTGGTACATCCACTTCGGCGAGAAGGTCGGTGTCCGGTTCGCGCACGAGATCATCGTGCTCAACCACAGCAGCCAGACCTATTTCCGCGACACCTATCACCGCGAGACCCACTACATCCCCAACGGCGTCAACCGCCCGGCGTATGCCCCGCCGGAGCTCATCCGGGAACGGTTCGGGCTGGAATACGGTTCCTACCTGCTGTTTCTGGGCCGTCTGGTGCCGGAAAAAGGCTGCCACCATCTGTGCGAAGCCTTTAAGCGGCTCAAGACCGACAAAAAGCTGGTCATTGCGGGCGGTGTGTCCGACTCCGGCGATTACATGAATACCCTGAAGGCTCTGGCCGCCGGCGACGACCGCATCCTCTTCACCGACTTCGTGGACGGCGCGCTGCGGGATGAGCTGTACAGCAACGCCTATCTGTTCGTTCTGCCCAGCGACCTGGAGGGAATGCCCCTCTCCCTGCTGGAGGCCATGAGCTACGGCAACTGTGTGCTGGTGTCGGACATTGAGGAATGCACCAACGTCATCCATGATCGGGGGATCACCTTCCGCAAGGGAGACGTGAACGACCTGGAGGCCAAGCTGCGCTATGCCATCGAGCATCCCAACGCAGTCCGGATGTTCAAGCGGCTCTCCTCGGATTACATCTGCGACCGCTTCCAGTGGAACAAGGTCGTGGATGCGACCCTGAAGCTCTATCAGACCCCCTGAACCATCTCAGGCCCACCGGCGCTGCCGGTGGGTCTGTTCGTTTTTTCAGCCCCGGCTCTCCACCATCTCCTCGATGACACGGAGGAAGTCGCGGCCATAGTGGGCAGCTTTCTTTTCGCCCACGCCGGTGATGTTCAGCAGCTCGTCAAGGCTGAGCGGCTTTTTCCGGGCCATCTCGCGCAGGGTGGCATCGTTGAAGATCATGTAGGCGGGCACCTTCTGCTTTGCCGCCAGCCGCTTGCGCAGGGCGTACAGCGCGCCCAGCAGCGCTTCGTCCGCTTCGCTCAGAGGCACATCGTCTGCATTCCGGCGGCGGCCGCCGGCCAGACGTCTGGCGCTGGCAGCGGCCCGTTCTCTGGCCTGCGCCGCCTGCTGCTCCACCTGTTCTGCCGCCTGTTCGGCCAGCAGGCAGTTGGAGCAATTGCCGCACTTCTGCGGTGCAGCCTCGCCGAAGTAGCTCAGCAGAAAGCCCCGCAGGCAGCGCGGTGTGGTGGAATAAAAGGTCATATACTTGAGCCGCTCTTCGGCCTTGCGGGCGGCTTCGGCCTTGACGTCGGCGGGCAGGCCGTTGTCGGCCTCCATCTCCTTTTCGATGAAGAACCGGATGGTCCGCACATCGGTGCCGGAGTAGAGCAGGGTGCACCGGGCCGGTTCGCCGTCGCGGCCGGCCCGCCCGGCCTCCTGATAGTAGCTCTCCAGATCCTTGGGCATGTTGTAGTGGATGACGAACCGGACATTGGGCTTGTCGATGCCCATGCCGAACGCATTGGTCGCCACCATGATCTGGATGCGGTCGTACAGAAAGTCGTCCTGATTCTGCCGCCGGGCATCGGGGTCGAGCTTGGCGTGGTACGCCGCCGCCCGGATGCCCCGGCTCTGCAGCAGGCGGGCGGTCTCGTCCACCTGCCGGGTGGTGCTGCAATAAATGATACCCGCATGGTCCCGCTCCCTGAGCACCAGCTCCAGCAGAACGCGGGGCTTCTCGCTGGGCAGGGCGCGGCGGGTCTCGAAGTAGAGGTTCGGGCGGTCGAAGCTGGCCGTGACCTCGTAGGGGTCTTTCAGTTCGAGGCAGCTCCGGATATCGTCCCGGACGTGGGCCGTGGCCGTCGCTGTGAACGCCCCGATGACCGGGCGCCTGGGCAGGCCGTCCACGAACGCCTTGATGCGGAGATAGCTGGGGCGGAAGTCCTGCCCCCACTGGCTGATGCAGTGGGCCTCGTCCACCGTCACCATGCTGATCTCCCGCTCCTGCGCGAACCGCTGGAAACCCGGCATCTCCAGCCGCTCCGGGGCCACGTAGATGATCTTATACCAGCCCTCCCGCGCACGGCGAAGCATCAGGGCTTTCTGGTTGTCGGTCAGGCTGTTGTTCAGGAACGCCGCCGCCACACCGGCCTGCACCAGCGCCCCCACCTGATCCTTCATCAGGCTGACCAGCGGCGAGACCACGATGGTGATGCCCGGCAGCAGCAGCGCGGGCACCTGGTAGCAGATGGACTTGCCCGCACCGGTGGGCATCACGGCCAGAACGTCCTGCCCGGCCAGCAGCCGGGAGACGATCTCTTCCTGACCGGGGCGGAAGCCATCATAGCCGAACACTTTTTTTAGAATCGAATGCGGGTTTTCCATGCGTTCCTCCGTTATACTCTATGAGAGCTGCCTTCGCAGCCCTCTCAGTATACCACAAAACGGCCGGTTTCGCAGGGGGATGGCCTCGTTTTTTTGCCGGAATGCGCGAAATAGCAAACGGATTTTTTCCAATGGATAGCTTTTCAGGCGCGAAAATGATATAATAAGAACACATATCTCCATCCCGGCCAATGCTGTGCCGGATCTGATGAAAAAAGGAGTATTTCAACCTATGCAGAAATTGATCACCTTTGCCGTCCCGTGCTACAACTCGGCGGCCTATATGCGCCACTGCATCGAGACCCTGCTCTCCGCCGGGGAGCAGGCCGAGATCATCCTCGTGGATGACGGTTCCGTCAAGGACGAGACCCCGGCCATCTGCGATGAATATGCCGCCCAATACCCCACCATCGTCAAGGCCATCCATCAGGAGAACGGCGGCCACGGCGAGGGCGTGAATCAGGGCATCCGGAACGCCACCGGCCTGTATTACAAGGTCGTGGACAGCGACGACTGGCTGGACACCGCCGCCCTGAAGACCGTGCTGGCCAAGCTGCAGACTCTTGTGGCCCGCGGCACCGCCCCCGACCTGATGATCTGCAACTACGTCTACGAGCATGTGGAGGACAACACCAGCCACACCGTGCGCTACACCAACGTCTTCCCGGAGAATCGCCTGTTCAGCTGGATGCACGTGGGCCACTTCCGCCCGGACCAGAACCTGCTGATGCACTCGGTCATCTACCGCACCCAGGTCCTGCGGGACTGCGGCATGGTGCTGCCCAAGCACACCTTCTATGTGGACAACATCTTCGTCTACCAGCCGCTGCCCTACGTCAAGAGCATGTACTACATGGATCTTGACCTCTACCGCTACTTCATCGGCCGCTCGGACCAGAGCGTGAACGAGAGCGTCATGGTCAAGCGGGTGGACCAGCAGCTGCGCGTGACCCGACACATGATCGACTGCCAGGACCTCGACGCCATCAAGAACGAAAAGCGCCTGCGCGCCTATATGCTGCACTACCTTTCCACGATGATGGCCGTCAGCGACATCTTCCTGCTGCTGGACGGCAGCGCCGAGGCGCAGGCCAAGAAGGCCGACCTGTGGAAGTACCTCAAGGAGAACACCAAACCCGATGTCTACCGCGCCATCCGCTACGGTTTCGGCGGCATCACCAACCTGAACTTCCCCAAGGGCGACACCATCGTGGTGGGCTGTTACCGCATCGCACAGAAGATCTTCAAATTCAATTGAGACAATTCTTGTTGCATTTTTGCACAAATGTTTCCAAAACCGGGCTGCTGTCGTTTTCAGCAGCCCGGTTTTTTCTTGTATCCCAGCACGTTAAGAAAACTTCAGATTTGAAGCAGATGAACTGTTGTTGCTTTTTTGCTTACAATGGAGTATAATTTTTAGGCATCATTTCAACGCGCAGCGCCCGGCGGCCCGGCATCCGTCCCGCTTGCAGCACATTCAAAGGAAGGATCGGGGAGCCGAACGGTAAAACGCGCTCCCGCAACGAACATGGAACAATTACTCATCTGTCTGTCCCTCGCATTGATCGCGGGGCTTTTGATGTCCCGGCTGGCCAAGGTCGCCCACCTGCCCGCCGTGACGTCGTATCTGGTGGCGGGCCTGCTGCTGGGGCCTTTCTTTCTGGGGCGGCTCGGCCTGAGCGGCTGGGGCATCGGCTTCGGGAGCCTGGCTCAGGTGGAGAGCTACGGCCTCATCACCCAGGTGGCGCTGGGCTTCATTGCCTTCGTCATCGGCAACGAATTTCGTCTGACCACGCTGGAAAGCATGGGCCGGCAGGCCATCACGGTCGGCATCCTGCAGGCCGTCGTCACCACCGCACTGGTGGATCTCGCGCTGGTCGTCCTGCACCTGCTCCGCCCGGATGTCATCTCCATGGCCTCGGCCATCACACTGGGTGCGATCGCAGCGGCCACGGCCCCTGCCGCGACCCTGATGGTCGTCAAGCAGTACAAGGCCAACGGCCCGCTGACCCACCTGCTGCTGATGGTCGTCGCCATCGACGACGCCGTCGGCCTCGTCCTCTTTTCTGCCTCTTTCGGCGTGGCGAACGCGCTGGAGCAGGGCCGCATCGACCCTCTCGGCGTCATCGTGGAGCCGCTGGTGGAGATCATCCTCTCGCTGGGTCTGGGTGCGCTGGCCGGTTTTGTGCTCAACCAGCTGGAGATCTACTTTCACTCCCGCTCCAAGCGCATGAGCCTTTCGGTGGCTTTCGTTTTGCTGACGGTCGGCCTCTCCATGGTCACCTTCCAGATCGGGCCGGTGCACTGCGGCTTTTCGCTGCTGCTGGTCTGCATGATGACCGGCACCGTCTTCTGCAACATCTGCCCCACATCCGATGAGCTGATGGACCGTCTGGACCGCTGGGTCTCGCCGGTCAACATCCTGTTCTTCGTGCTCAGCGGTGCCGAGCTGGACCTGAACATCCTCTCGAATCCGCTGGTGCTCCTCATCGGCGTGGTGTACATCGCATCCCGTTCGCTGGGCAAGATCTCCGGCTCTTACTTCAGCTGCCGCGCCACCCGCTGCAGCGACAACATCCAGAAGTATCTCGGCATCACTCTGCTGCCCCAGGCCGGTGTTGCACTGGGCATGGCGGCCGAAGCCGCCGAGCTCTCCGACGGCCACATGGTGCGGAACGTCGTGCTCTTCTCAGTGCTCGTGTATGAGCTGGTCGGCCCGACCCTGACCAAGATCAGCCTGACCGCGGCGGGTGAGATCGAACCGGAAGGCCGCACCAGCGCCCGCACGGCCAACAAACCCGAAGCTCCGGTCACACTGGACTGATAAACTGGACTGACAAAAAGACCTCTCCGAACACAGCCGGAGAGGTCTTTTTTCAGTAATCCGTTTGACAGCCGAGCAGGAACTTCATGTACGCGAAGGTCCGCTCCTGGCCGAGGTCGCGCACCATTTTCAGCAGCTTTTCGAGCAGGGCGCGGGTCTCCGGGTGGAGCATATAGTGGCCCTTGCTGCGGTCGTAATATTCCCACGGCGAGGCGTCGGTGTACCGGTCGCCCAGATAGATCCGGCTGGCCGCGACCCGGTCGCAGACCATCTCGCAGACATAGCGCAGGGGCATCTTCATGCCCGCCATGCCGGATTTGTTGGTGCTGTAGTCGATCCAGTATTCCAGATGATGCTTGTTGCGTCCCTTGTGGTGGAGCCACGCCGAGGAGTAGCCTCTGGCCTCCCGCTCGGCCTCGTTGGGGCTGTGGTCGCCCTGATAGTAGATGCAGCCGGGGATGAACTCCGTGGGGCTGTATTTGCTCAGGTCATGGGCCAGGCCCTGTTCGTACAGACCGCATTCAAAGCAGTATTTCATCACCAGCAGCTTGTGCCGGGTGATGGTCTCAAAATGGCCTTTGATGTTCATGCTTCGCCTCCACGAAAACGTACGGTCACCGTTCCCTCTTTCAGCCGCCGCAGATCGTCGCTCTCCGAGAAATCCTCCCGGTCGCGGGTCAGATTGGGGTTGTAGTAGGGGTCGTCCAGGATATCCTCTTTGCCGTGGATGGCATAGAGCCGCTGCTGTTCCGCCGCGAACCGCGCCGCCTTGGCCGGGTCTTTCTCATCGCCGCCGCGGCTCTTGCTCTCGTAGTGGACCAGCTGTGCATAGGGCGTCCAGGCGATGCGGTAGCCCGCATCCCGCACCCGCAGGCAGAAGTCCACATCGTTGAAGGCCACCGCGAACTGCTCATCCAGCCCGCCCACTTCGTCGTAGACGCTGGCCCGGACCAGCAGGCAGGCCCCCGTCACGGCGGAGAAGTCCTGCACCGTGGCGGTGCGGAACAGGTAGCCGCTGCCGCCCTTCTGCTTATACTTGTGGCTGTGGCCCGCGTAGCCGCCCAGACCCGTGATGACGCCCGCATGCTGCAGCGTATCGTCCGGATAATAGAGCATGGCACCGCAGATGGCGGCACCGCCCTTGTGGGCGCACTGCCGCAGCAGTTCGGTGAGCCAGTCTCCGTTCAGGACTTCCACGTCGTTGTTGAGCAGCAGCAGGTACTCGCCCGCAGCCGCTTTCCGGCCGAAGTTGTTGATGCCGGAGAAGTTGAAGCCCTGTTCCGGGTAGGTGACGACCCGCAGGCCGTCGTACCGCTGCTTTGCCGCTTCGTAGTAGGCGAAGGTCGCCGGGTCGGTGGAGTTGTTCTCGATGACGATGACCTCGTAGTTATCCCACGTCGTCTTCTTCCAGATGCTTTGCAGGCACTTTTCCAGATCGGCGGTGTGGTCCTTGTTGGGGATGAGGATGCTGACCTTCGGGTCGCCCTCGATGTCCCACTTCACGCGGTAGGTGCTGGGGAAAAGCCCATCCTCCACGGTGCCGGTCCGGCCGGTGCGGGCCAGATGGTCGGCCAGCGCCTTTTTTGCGGCTTCGGCCACGTAGGGCTTGGCCTCGGTGCCGCCGGACGTAGACCCGGCGTGGACCCGCCAGTAATAGAGCACCTGGGGCACATGGGCCGCGCCGCCCACCTGCTCGATGAGCCGGAGGAAGAGGTCGTGATCCTGGCTGCCGTCGCAGGCCGGGCGCTCACCGCCCACGGCCTCCCACAGCGTTTTCCGGAAGACGGCCAGATGGCAGATGTAGTTGCAGCAGAGCAGGTAGTCCGGGGCATAATCCGGCTTGAAATGCGCCACGATGGGCCGCTGGATGGTTTTGGAGAAGAGCGCTTCGTCGCTGTAAAGGAAGCCCTCCGGCTTTCCCTGCGCCCGCAGCTGCAAAATGGCCTTGCCCATCGTGTACAGCGCATGGGGGGCCAGAATGTCGTCGTGGTCGGCCAGCGCAAGATATTCGCCCGAAGCAAGGGCTGCGGCCGCGTTCGTGTTGGCCGCAATGCCCCTGTTTTCGATCTTTTTGTATACGATGCGTTGATTCTTTGCCTGATATTCCTCCACGACCCGCTGCACCCCGGCGTGTTCCGCATCGGACGCATCGGCAAGGCAAAGCTCCCCGTTGGGGGCCGTCTGCCCAAGGAAGGAATCCAAAAATTCCCGCAGGTATCGTTCCGGCGTATTATACAGCGGCGTCAGGATGGAGATGGTCGGTAGGCCGCAGGTGTCTGCCGTCTTCCCGGCCAGTTCGGCGCGCTGGGCTTCCAGCACCTTTTTGGCGGGCAGATAGCGGGCCTTTTTGCCAAAGCAGCGGCGCCGGACGAAGCCCGCGCCCCGCACCAGCATGGTGCCCAGGCCCTCGTCCTTCGTCAGCTGGACGGCATAGCCCGCCAGCTCTCTGGCGCGTTTCAGTCGTACATTCATCGCTTATGCCTCGCCGCGCTGCGTTGCCTTATAGGCGTTGCAGACCGTCTCGGTGTCGCCGTTCATCTTCAGGCGGCCATGGCTCAGCCAGGCGACCTTCGAGCACATCCGCTCGATCTGCTCGATGGAGTGGGACACCAGAATGACCGTGGTGCCGCCCGCCATCAGCTCCTGCATCCGCTTTTCGCACTTCTGCTGGAACAAAAAATCGCCCACCGACAGCACCTCGTCCGCAATAAGGATATCGGGCTTGGTGATGGTGGCAATGGCAAAGCCGATGCGGGCCACCATGCCGGAGGAGTAGTTCTTGAGCGGGACATCCAGAAAGTTCTGCAGCTCGCTGAACTCCACGATCTCGTCAAACTTTTCGTCCAGATACTTGGGCGAGAAGCCCAGCACCGTGCCGTTGAGGTAGATGTTCTCGCGGGCGGTCAGGTCCATGTCAAAGCCCGCGCCCAGCTCGATAAGGGGCGCAATGGTGCCGTTGACGGTCACTTTGCCTTTGGTGGGCTTGTACACGCCCGCAATGGTCTTGAGCAGGGTGGACTTGCCCGAACCGTTCAGGCCCACCAGACCGTAAAAATCGCCGGGCATGATGTCGAGGCTCACGTCCCGCAGGGCGTAGAACTCATCGTATTGCAGCCGCCCCTGCACCATGGCCAGCAGATATTCCTTCAGACTCTCGTGCTTTTCGGTGGAGAGGTTGAAGCACATGGAAACATTGTCCACTTTGATGATCGGTTCCATTTTCTCCCCTCCTTAAATGTGCAGCACAAAGCGGTCCTGCGTTTTGCGGAACATCCAGACGCCCACCACCATGGACAGCACGGCACACAGGCCGCAGACGGCGAACATGTTGAAATCCAGCGAGATGCCCCACATCAACGTGCGGCGGAAGCCCGTGATATACCAGTACATCGGGTTCAGCTTGATGATCTGCTGCATGTTGAAGCCGCCGATGGAGAAGGTCATCTGGGTGGGGTCGTAGAAGATGGCGGAGAAATAGAGCAGCGCCGTGATGAAGACGCTCCAGATGTGCATGATGTCGCGGAAGAACACCGTGGCCGCTGCCAGAAAAAGCCCCACGCCCAGGCTGAAGAAGAAGAGGGTCACCAGCGGATAGACAGCCTCGATGAGGGTCAGGTGGAACGGTGCCCCGGTAAAGATCATCACCAGCAGCAGCGCCACGAAGCTGAACACGCAGTTCACCATGGCAAAGCAGCACTTTTCCAGCGGGAAGATATACTTGGGGATATACACCTTTTTGAGCAGCGGGGCCGCCGACAGCACGCTGGACATGCTGGTGGAGGTGGCCTCGTTGAAGAAGTTGAAGAGCAGCTGGCCGCACATCAGGAAGACCGGGAAGTTGTCGATGCCGCTGCCCCGCATATCCATCAGGCTGCTGAACACGGCCCAGTACACCAGACACATCAGCAGCGGGTTCAGCACGCTCCACAGCACGCCCAGCACACTGCGGCGGTATTTGAGCTTGAAGTCACGGCTGACGAGGTTCCACAGCAGATAGCGGTACCGCCAGAAGCCGTTGAGCATTCCTTTCCATTTTGCCACAGGCGATCACCACTTTTCAAAGAACTCGAACTTCTGGGAAGCAAAGGATTCATGCAGCTTGTCCTTGGCGCTGGTCTTGTGCTCGCAGCCGCAGTCCGGCCACTGCACATTGACGGTGGGGTCGTCGTAGGGGATGCCGCCCTCGCTGGTGGGGTCGTAGACGTCGGTGCACTTGTAGCAGAACTCTGCCACGTCGCTCAGCACCAGGAAGCCGTGTGCGAAGCCCTCCGGGATATAGAACATCTTCTTGTTCTCCTCGCTCAGGGTCACACCCACCCACTTGCCGAAGGTGGCGCTGTGGGGGCGGCAGTCCACGGCGACGTCATACACTTCGCCCTTCGTCACACGCACCAGCTTGCCCTGGGTGTGGTTCTTCTGGAAATGCAGGCCGCGCAGCACGCCGCGGGTGGAGCGGCTCTGGTTGTCCTGCACGAATTCCTTGTCGATGCCGGCCTCGGCGAACTGGTCTTTCTGGTAAGTCTCCATGAAATAGCCGCGGTCATCGCCGAACACCTGCGGCTCAATGACGACGACACCGGGGATCTCGGTCTGCGTAAATGTGAACTTGCCCATAATTGTTTCCTCTCTGTTTTCTTTTTTGAAAAATATCGTTTTGGTTTTATTTGGAAAAGCCTTGACGGCTTTTGCGCATATTAATGCTTACTTCCTGGCTTTCGCTTTTTCTTTTTTGCCTGCATGCGGATGACTGCAAACACCACCACGGCGGCCAGCACGGTGCTGCCCAGCGAGATGGCGATGAGCCCGCCTGCGGTCTTTTTCAGGCTGCGGGAGGCCGGGAGCGAAACGTCTGCGTTGGCCGCCACGACCTCTTCCAGCCCCTCGATCTTCGCCTTGACACGGACACTGGCCGTCTCCTGCGATCCACCGCCCTGAATGGTATACACCGCATACGCCTCCGGGTCAACCCCCAAAATATAGCGTTCGGGCAATTCCAGACTCACCGAAACGTTTTCGGCGGTCAGGCCATTGGCCAGCAGCAGCCGGACACCGGGGTCGCTGACGGTCACGGTGCCCATGGCATCGCCGCCGCCCACGACCTCCAGCTGGGCCGTCACGCCCTGCGCCGGGATCTCGGTGTAGCCGGTGAAGGTGGCAAACGCATGGTCCATCAGGGTGCGGACATCGTTGTATTTATCGGTCTTCATGTTGCTCTGCATGGTCACGCAGATGAGCCGGACGCCGTTCTGCTCGGCCAGACAGACGTAGCTGTACCGGGCGATGTTGGTGTAGCCGATCTTTGAACCCAGGATGGCCGGGATATAGAACCGGCTGGACGCCACCCGCATTTTATCCTGCTGGTGGAAGTACCGGGTCACCGGCTGGACGTTGGTGGGGGCCATGGTGTACGTCTCGTTCCGGGTGAAGAGGGTCTCGAACCCCGGCTGAGTCAGCGCCCAGCGCAGGATCTGCGCCATGTCGTAACAGCTGGTGTAGTGGTCTTCATCGCTGATGCCGTGCGGGTTGGCGAAATGGGTGTGCTGCAAACCCAGCTCCTTCACCTGTGCGTTCATTGCGGCCACGCCGTCGGCGATGGTTCCGCCGCCAAAGTATTCGGCCAGCAGGTTCGCACCGTCGTTGGCGCTGGCCATCATCGTGGCATAGAGGGCATCCGTCAGCGGGACCGCTTCCCCCTCCTGCAGGGCAATGTGGCTGGAATCCGTGCCCGCCAGCGAGTAGACATCCTCGTGGCTGACAGTCAGCTTGACGTCCTCCCATTGGCCCTGCGCCTTCTCACAGGCAAGGCCCAGCGTCATCACCTTGGTGATGGACGCCGGGTGCAGTTCTTCGTCCATATTTTGCTGTTCCAGCACCAGACCGGTGTCCGCATCCATGATGCAGTAGGCTTCGGTGGTGGTCAGTGCCGGGGCAGCGGCCGCCGCGCCGGGCACAAAGGCCGTCAGCAGGCAGAGCAGCACCGCACACAGCACGGCGATCTGTTTTTTCATCTGGTATACTCCATCGTCAATTTAATCTTTTTTAGTATACCACACTTTTTCCCCGCTGAAAAGAGAAATGCGACGCTCAGAACATCCGCAGCATCGGCTGGAGCTGCCGCCCCTGCAGCGCCGCTTCCAGCGCGGCGGGCAGCAGCGAAAGATCGGCCTTCAGGCTCTGCGGCTTTTCCACCGGGTCATCCTGCCCGTAGGGCACGAAGTAATAGTGCTTGCGCTGGCGCAGCCGGGCGATGTTCTCCCCCGATGCGCCCAGGCCGTCGTTGGTGGAGACGGCCACCACCACCGGGCACCCCACCCGCAGCAGGCTTTTTGCCGCCAGCGTGACCGGCGTGTCGGACAGGCCCGCCGCCAGCCGGGCCAGCGTGGTGCCGGTGCAGGGCGCGATGACCAGCGCCTCAGCCAGACGCTTCGGCCCCAGCGGTTCCACCGCCTGCAGGCTGTCCAGCACCGGATGCCCGGTCAGCTGTTCCAGCCGCTCTTTCCATTCCGACGCCCGCCCAAAGCGGGTGTCCAGCCGGGACGCCGCAAAGCTCATGACCGGCAGCAGTTCCCAGCCCTGCCGCACCAGCTGCTCTGCCTGCGCGGCTGCCGCGCCCAGCGTACAGAAGCTCCCGCAGACCGCAAATGCAGCTCTGCCCCGATGTTGCGTGTTCATGCACTCCCCTCCCGTTCCCGCAGGATCTCACAGACCGTCTGCGCCACAAATTCGCCCGCCGTCTCCGGTGCGCAGGCCGCAGGCAGACTCAGCGCATGGAGCGCCGTCAGCCCCAGCCGCCGGGCGGCCGCAAAATCGGTGCCGCCGGGGCGGGATGCCAGATCCACGATGAGGCTTCCCGGCCGCAGCGCCGCCAGCACCGGCTCGGTGAGCACCACCGCCGGGATGGTGTTCACCACCGTATCAAACGCCGGGGCCACCCCGGCCAGTGCCGCCAGCGGGACGCTGCGCAGCCCCAGACTTTCGGCCAACGCCCGCTGCGCCGGGCGGCGGGCTGCAACGGTCACGTCGGCCCCCAGCGCCGCCAGACGCGGCCCCAGCGCCTGCCCCACCGGGCCGAAGCCGGTCACCAGCACCCCGCTGCCCCAGAGCGTCCGCTTCCGCTGACGGAGCAGGATGCCGAGGCAGCCCTCTGCCGTCGGGATGGCGTTCCGGATGGTCAGCTCCTCCCGCGCAAAGTAATCCACCAGCTCGACCCCGGCCTCCTGCGCAATTTGCTTTGCCTGCGCCGAGAGCCTGCCGCCCAGCGCCAGTGCCCCCGGCTTTGCCGCCCGCAGCAGCTCCGCCAGCGGTGTGCGGGTCTCATCCAGTGGCAGCGGCAGCAAAATGTAATCCGCAAGGGCTACCTGTTCTGCCCCGCAGACGGCGTATCCCGCCCGCGCCAGCGCTCGGCCCGCTGCCGCCTGCCGCGCGTCGCCGCCGATCACTGCAACCTGCTTTCGTCCTTCCATGCCCGGCTCCCCCTCCTCAAGGTCTGTGTCAGCCTATGCCGGGCCGGGCACCGATGTGACTGCAAACGCAAAAGGCCCCGGAGCGAGGCCGCATGGCTCGCTCCGGGGCAGGAGTGTGATTCAGTGATTCATTTGGTGCAGTTCAGGGTGTTTCAATCTTATTGCAATGCCCAAGTTAAAAGGTATCGTTCGAAGTTATGCGATCTTCTGGGTGGGGACCTTCATGACAACGATGGTATAAACGCTGCCGCCAACCGTTGCATCTGCAAAGCCAACGCCAACCACGGCATCCTTCACTTCACGGCCCACCTGTGCGGTGATGTCAAAATGGCTTGTTGCGTTTTCATCAATAACCTGCAGGTCAACCATGTCCTTGTTGGTCTGGTAGTATTTGCTGCCGAAGGAAACGCTCTTCACATAGCTGACCTCGTAGATATTGGTATCGTCCTTGCCCACCAGGATGTTCTTCACGTCGTCAGACTTCAGCACGGTCACGATCTCAGCCTGGGTCTTTGCCTTTTCTGCGACCTTCTTTGCGATCGTCTCAGCCTTTGCATCCATTTCCTTGTCGGCCTTGAACTCCTTATAGTTCTTAAAACTCGGATCGACCATCGAAGTGTAAGTCAATTGGTCGTTCATCTGCTTGATGAGTTCTTTCCCATTCAGAGAAGTACCGCAGCCGGTCAGAACTGCCAGTGCCATCACACCAGCGAGCGCAACAGCCATGAGCTTTTTGAACATTTTCATAATCGTATCCTCCAAAATAGTTTCACACTGCACCCATCCGAGTGATGGTCTTTCCATACACCCGATTTGTTGGCCTTATATTACCATTTTGTCACAATTTATTCAATAAGTTATTTTATTTTTGTATCATATCACAATTTCGGAGCCGCAAAATTGGAGATTCCGGCAAAAAAATCGCCAAACAAAGAGCCATCCCCACGGCGCAGGAATCGCACCGTGAGAATGGCTCTTGCAGATAGGTTATCGTTTCAGGAGAAGAAACTTGCTCACACGCACATCAGTGGATGAACACTGGGCCAAGGGGATTGGGGATGGGGCTGACGTAGCCGCCCAGCAGCTTGGGGATGGCCAGGCTGATGTCGGGGATAAAGGTCAGCAGCACCAGGGCGATGAACATGCACAGGTAGAACGGCAGGGTCGCCTTGACGACCTTTTCCATGGGACGCTTTGCAACGGCAGAGCCGATGAACAGAACAGCGCCGACAGGAGGAGTCAGCAGGCCGATGCCGCAGTTCAGCACCACGATGATACCGAACTGGATGGGGTCGATGCCAATGGAGGTTGCAATGGGCAGCAGGATGGGGGTAGCGATCAGGATGATGGGGGCCATATCCATGATGCAGCCCAGAACCAGAATGATGACATCAATGAGCAGGGCGATGATGTAGGGGTTATCGGTCACGCTGGTGATGGCGTTTGCGGCCAGATCGGGCACATGCAGCATGGTCAGGCAGTTGCCGAACACCGCAGAGGTGGCGATCAGGATCAGGACGATGGACAGGGTGTTCACACACTCGTCCAGAGCGTACCAGACGCCCTTCCAATCCAGGCCCTTGTAAATGAACACGGATACGAACAGGGAGTAGATAACGGCGATGGCTGCGGACTCCGTGGCGGTGAACACGCCGCCCACAACACCAAAGACAACGATGACAACGGCAGCCAGCGCCCAGATGGAAGTACCAAGCTGCTTGATGAAGCCCTTGATGCTGAAGGGCGAGCCCTTGGGGTAGTTTTCCTTGACGGAGATGATGTAGGAGCCGATCATCAGGACGATGGCCAGCAGAGCGCCGGGCAGGTAGCCAGCCAGGAACAGGCTGCCCACGGAGATGCCGCCGGCGGTGGTGGCGTAGATGACCATGTTATGGCTCGGAGGAACCAGCAGGCCCTCGCAGGAGGAGGTGATGGTAACAGCGGTGGAGAAGTCGGCATCGTAGCCCTGATCCACCATCATGGGGATCATAATGGAGCCGATGGAAGCAGTATCGGCGGAGGCGGAACCGGAAATGCCGCCGAAGAAGTAGGAAGCCACGATGTTGACCATGGCCATGCCGCCGCGCATCCAGCCGACGCAGGCATCGGCCAGAGCGATCAGTTTTTCAGAGATGCCGCCAGAGCCCATAAGCACGCCCATGGTGATGAAGAAGGGCACGGCCATCAGACTGAAGGACGAAATGCCCTTGACCATCAGACGGCAGACATCCGTAAGGGCCTGGCCCTGCACCATCAGGCAGAACACACTGGAAAGGCCAACGGCGTATGCAATGGGGAACCGCAGAAAGATCATCACAAAGAAGCTGACCAGAAGGACAAGAATCGCCAGTGTCTGAACTGTCATATCAATTCTCCTCCTTTACAAACAGGCTCTTGATGTGGTTGTAGATGGACTCAAATTCGAACACGACCATGGCAACACCGGCCAGCGGCACGGGGAAGTACATCCAGAAGCGGCTCAGCCAGGGCATGGAAACGTAGAAACCGCGGCCGCCTAAGGTGGTAGCGTAGTTCCAGCCCACCACCATCATAATGATGCCCAGCACCATCACGGCAGCATCGGCCAGGATGTCCAGCACCTTGACGACTGTCTTGGGCAGGTAGACATCAAAGGCGGTCATGCGGATGTGGGCACCGCGGCGGATGGCCAGCGCTGCACTCAGAACGGCCATGTAGCTCATGCAGGTCAGCACGACTTCTTCCGACCAGGCAGGGTCCGGGATGAAGGGGACGTAACGGCCAATGACCGACATGGTGGTGATGAGGATGTCCAGGATCAGCAAAAGCTTGCAGATGAACAGCACCACCTTATAGGTGATGTCGTACGCCGGCTTGATCTTATCCAATGTGGTAAAGATTTTCGGCATAAGGTTTCCTCCTTTACTATAAAAGCCCGGCAGGGCAGCGGGCCGATTTCCCGTTGTCCCCGCCGGGCCATTTTATTGTTACATGGAAAAGGCGCGTTTGCTTATGCCTTCATGTCCAGCAGCTTCTGGTACAGCTCAGCCTGATCGGAGGTGTTGTCGCTGATGACCTTGGCACATGCTTCCTGCCAGGGTGCCTTATCGGGAACATCGACCACATTGCAGCCGGAGGACTTCAGCTCATCCAGAACCTTGTTCTCAGCGCTCTCAGACAGGTCTGCATTGAACTTCTGGGTGTCAGCACCGGCCTCCATGATGGCAGCCTGCTGGTTCTCGGTCAGCTTTGCCCATGCGTTATCGGTGATAACAGCCTGGATCGCGCCCAGGGTGTGGCCGTCCAGGATCAGGTTGTTGGCAACCTCAGGGAAAGCGTTGGACTTGTAGTTTGCGATGGGCTGCTCAGCGCCATCGACAACGCCGGTCT
>ENA-UOJJ01002474-UOJJ01002474.1-human-gut-metagenome-genome-assembly--contig:-CS66-NODE-2474-length-22832-cov-12.247135_pt1 | contig 22832 bp, 24 predicted proteins | sample MGYA00242343_ERZ723890 | MGnify/ENA metagenome assembly ERZ723890
ATATAAAAAAAGAAAAAGCCTCCAAAAGAAAACTTTTTCTAAATGTAAATTATTTAAAAATATGAATTTCTATAATAACCTTCCGTTTTTATATTCCCCTGTTTCTGAAAATTCAATCCATTCACATATATTTTCAGCATGATCACCTATTCTCTCAAGGTATTTGGCTATCATAAGGAAATTAATATCCATATCGGAATTTTTTGGATTAATCTGCAAGTTCTTCGATACATCATGCTTAACCTTGTCAAAAAGGTCATCAACAATATCATCTTTCTTTATTATTTCTCTTGCTGCATCAATATCAGCATTTACAAAGGCAGCTATTGCACCATGTACCATTGATACGGCAACCTCAGCCATTGCAGGAATATGCTCAATGGCATTATAGTTAAGCTCTGAGCTGAAATCAAGAACAAGCTCGGCAATATCTGCCGCCTGATCTCCTATTCTCTCCATATCAGTTACCATTTTCAATGCAGTTGATACTACTCTTAAATCACAGGCAACAGGCTGCTGTCTTAAAATTAATGAAAGGCACTTTGACTCAATGTCTTTTTCCATATCATCAATTACTCTGTCATGGTCGACAACTTCCCTTGCCAACTTATCATCGTGATTTTTAAAGGCAATTATTGCTGAGTTTATGGCTTTTTCAACAATAGCCCCCATTTTAATTAATTCTACATTGAGATTCTCTAATGAAGCCTCAAATGTTTTTCTTGGCATATCATAACCTCCTGAAAACATTAATTTATCAACCGAAACGTCCTGTAATATAATCCTCTGTTCTCTTATCCATAGGTCTTGAAAACAGCGTTTCAGTTTTATTCATTTCAACCATTTCTCCAACAAGGAAGAAAGCTGTATTATCAGCAATTCTTGTTGCCTGCTGCATATTATGAGTAACAATAACAACAGTATAGTCCTTCTTTAATTCAGCCATAAGTTCCTCAACCTTTAATGTTGAGATAGGGTCAAGAGCTGATGTAGGCTCATCCATTAAAAGTACATCAGGCTTAACAGCTAAGGCTCTGGCTATACACAATCTCTGCTGCTGACCACCGGAAAGACCTAATGCTGACTTCTTTAATCTGTCCTTAACCTCATCAAAAATTGCAGCACCTCTTAAAGATGACTCAACTATTTCATCAAGCTTTGCCTTATTTTTAATACCATGAATTCTAGGACCATAAGCAATATTGTCATAAATACTCATAGGGAAAGGATTAGGCTGCTGAAATACCATACCTACCTTTTTTCTTAGTAATGTAGTGTCTACATCACTGCCGTAAATATCTTCACCATCAAGTAAAACCTTGCCATCAATTCTTACACAATCAACAAGGTCATTCATTCTGTTTAACGTCTTTAAAAATGTTGACTTACCGCAGCCTGACGGTCCTATAAAGGCTGTAACTTCCTGCTTTGGTATTTCCATATTTACATTTTTTAAAGCATGATTACTGCCATAATATAAATTCAAATTTGATACACTGATTTTTGATTCCATTTTCAAACCTCTTTCTTATTAAGCCTTCTTCATACTGTTAGTAACAACCTTAGTTAATGCATTTATTACAAGTACTATTACCACAAGAACCAACGCTATGCCAAAGGCATTGTCAAATTCTCCTCTTTCCATACTGAGATACATTTGAATAGTAAGAGTACCACCTGACTTTAATGCGTGTTTAAAAAGACTCTTTGGAAGATAGTAGCCGGCACCTGCAGTAAAGAGTAACGCTGCTGATTCACCTACTATTCTACCTACACTTAATATAACTGCTGTTACTATACCAGGCATTGCACTAGGTAATATAATAGTTCTTATCATATACCACTTAGTTGCGCCAATACCCAAAGCACCTGTTCTGTATCCTAAAGGTACTGTCTTTAAAGACTCCTGAGTAGTTCTTATAATAAGTGGAAGTACCATAATTGTGAGAGTTAAGCATCCGCATAGAATTGATGTTCCCAACTTTAATGAAATTCCGAAAAATGCCATACCAAACAAGCCATAAATAATAGATGGAATACCTGCAAGAGTTTCCGTTGTAAATTCTATGGTTCTTACAATCCTACCCGGCTTTGCATACTCTGTAAGATACACTGCAGCACCAATACCAATAGGCGTTGCAATAAGAAGTGAAATAACAATAATGTAAATAGTATTAACAATATTACCTATAATACCAAATGTGCCATTAAGCTCTGATGTAACAGTAGAAAGAAATTCCCAGCTTACACTTCCTACACCTCTGTAAGCAACATAGCCTATAATACCAACAAGTATACCAACTGAAATAAGGGCTGATAAATAAATAAAGAACTTCAATATATTGTCACTTATTCTGACCTGTTTCTGACATATACTATCTTTCATTATTACCACCCTCCTTTAATATCTTGTTAATTACAATATTAATAATCATAATAAAGGCAAAGAGTACAAGACCTATAGTAAATAACGCCTCTCTGTGAATACCTGATGCATAACCCATTTCAGATACAATACCTGTAGTCAAAAATCTCACTGAATTGAAAGGTAACGGAACATTAACAGTATTACCTGACACAAGTACAATAGCCATTGCCTCTCCCACAGCACGTCCTATACCTAAAACTATAGCAGTAATAATACCTGACTTAGCAGCAGGAATTGTAACCTTAAAAATAGTCTGTGTAGGAGTAGCGCCAAGAGCAAGGCTTGCCTGCCTCATATGCATTGGTACTGCTCTTAATGCTGTTTCAGAACTGTTGATTACGGTTGGTAAAATCATAATTGCAAGTACTAAAACTGCTGAAATAAGGTTTGCACCGCCGTTCATAACGTGAGTTTTTGAATTGGCAAATATTATCCTTTCCAAATTTCCCATTAAAGGATTAATAAGAAGTAAGCCAAGCAAACCATAAACAATGGAAGGTATACCTGCAAGAAGCTCAACTGCCGGTTTAACAACCTTAGCAACATTCTTAGAAGCAACCTCTGACATAAATACTGCTGTCAAAAGACCAATCGGAACACCAATTACTATAGCTGCCGCCGTACCTAAAACGGACGTAAGTATAATGTAAGCTATACCAAAACTAGGCTCTGCTGCTGTAGGTGCCCATTCCGTACTAAAAAGCATTTCAGCTATACCTACCTTAAATATTGCAGGCACACCTGATATAAGCATATATACTGTAATTGCAATTACTGCCGCAACCGCTGCAAAGCCACATACGGTAAACACACCACTCATAAAAATCTCAGCAAATGACTTACTTCTGTTACTTCCCTTTACTGACATATTCTTAACAGCAGTTGAGCTGTCGATCTTACTTTTGACAGCTCCCTTGCTGCTTAAAGAGATTGTTTTTTCCATTGAATCCACCTCAAGCTTTTAAAACAATTTACTTTGTCGTAACTAAACCAATTTTTGTAATAATTTCCTGCCCCTTTTCTCCGTCAATGTAGTTAAAGAAATCCTGAACTGTACTGCTTTGTTCTGAAATTTCACCCTTAGTAGCCATTACAAATGGTCTTTGAATAGCATATGTACCATTCTTAATGTTTTCTGCTGTTGCCTCTACACCTTCAACCTTTAATGTTGAAACTGTATCATCAATAACATCAAGTGATACATAACCTATAGCACCGGGAGTTGAAGCCACCTTAGCCATAACTGCACCGGTCGAATTGATTTCCTGAGCATATACACAAGCATCTTCAACATCTAAAATTTCCTCAAAAGCGCCTCTTGTACCTGAACCTGCCTCTCTTCCAATTACAACAATAGGTGAATCAGAACCGCCAAGCTCGCTCCAGTTTTTTATTTCTCCCTTGTATACCTTAGCAAGGTCATCTTTTGTAATATCTGTAACTGTGTTTGCCTTGTCAACTACAATACCGATACCATCTAACGCTACAATGTTTTCAACAAGACCCTGTGCCTTTTCTTCATCCTTTAAAGCTCTTGAAGAATTACCAATATCTACAGTACCCTCGGAAACTGCCTGAATACCTGAACCTGAACCTGTGAACTGAACATCAATTTCAACACCTGTTTCGTTCATATATTCTTCCTTTAAAGTGTTGCAAAGCTTTTCCATTGATGTAGAACCACTCATTGTAATTACATCACTGCTTCCTCTTGATGCTGATGCATCTCCGCTCTCATTGTCACTTTGTGCAGTACCACATCCAACTAACATAGTTGCTGCTAAAACAGTAGATACCATTAATTTAATTGTTTTTTTCATCTCAGTAAAATCTCCTTCAAAATCATATTTATTTGTTATTTACAGTGAAAATTATATATAAATACTCTGTAATCATCTATCAATTTTTAGTTATAACTATGTAAAATATATGTAAATTACAAAAACTTTACAATACAAAAAAAGACTATTACCTGATTGCAATAGTCCCTATTATAAAAGTATTTAACATTTTAAAGGCAATTCAATATTAACAACAAAACCACCCTTATTCTCAGCAATGAATTTACCTCCATGAACAGTTATAATTTTATATGCCATAGGCAATCCCATACCATGTGCTGATTTAGGAATTTCAGATATATTTCTAATCACATTGTCAGAAACGCCTGACCCATCATCGGAAATTCTAATAAATACAGTATCCCTACTTGTATATTCATATATTTTAATATTACACCCTTCTTTATTATGAATAATACTATTGTTTATTAAATTAAAAACAGCACGTTCAATCAATGCTTCATCAGCGTATATTACCGCTTTTTCCGAACGCAAATCAAGCTCAACTTCAAATTTCTCGGAAATTTCGCTGTTCATAATATCTGATGTAACTCTTCTCAAAAGTGGACATAAACGAACAGCTTTCTTTTTTGAAGGCTGCATATCATATTCAAGAGATGAAATTAAGTTTAAATCCTCTATAAGCTTTTTAATCTTTATAATTTGTGAAGTTATAATTCCCGCTTTTTTTCTGTTTTCATTTGACAGATTGTCACAACTTTCTAATGCTTCCGAATATCCCATAGCCACTGACAACGGTGTACGTATATCATGAGATATTCCCGAAATCCAGTTAGTACGTGCCTTATCTCTTACAGCAAGAGCAGTATTTTTTCTCTCAATGGTTAATGCAGTTTCATTTATACTCTTACACAATTCCTTAAATATTCCTTTTTCTCTTAAATATACACTCTTTTCCTGTCTCAAATCCTTAATGCCATTAATGAGCATTTTCAATCTTTTGTATAGCCTAATACCAAATAAACAGGCAAGTATTGCAGCAAGACATATATTAATTAAAAGAACATATATAATCCTTTTAGGCAAACTTTCAAACCAATTCATTGAATATTCAATATTGTATTTTCCAACTGAATTTTTAGGACTTCCATATATAAGCAGTCCATAATCTTCCGCTTGCACATATATAGGATAATCATTTAAAAACCATCTGGAAATTCTTGCAATATCCTTTATTGAATAATGGCTTGGTATATCTTCAGGCTTATTATGCTGCCATATTATATCACCATTATCATCAAGCAAAATACACCAACTACCCTTAGGAATAATATTTTTATCCCTTATATAAAAACCATTATCACCTTTTTCGATATTTCCACTTACTTCATTAAGAACATATCTTGGAGAATTTGTATAAATATTTCCCTTGTCACTGCCAATAAATACAAGCCCTAAAAAATTAATAATAAGCAGAATTAAAGAAATTGTTACAGCAGTAAAAACAAAATAACAAAATATTTTTAAAACTGTCCTATTCATCACTAATCACCAACTTATATCCAATTCCCCTTGCAGTAATCAAATGCTTAGGCTTTGATGGATTTTCCTCTATCTTCTCTCTTAATCTTCTTATATGAACCATAAGAGTATTCTCATATCCGTAATACTCATCACCCCATGCCGCCATACACAATGCATCATTAGTAACTATACGATTTTTATTTTCCCAAAGCTTTTTTATCAATATAAATTCCTTTGCTGTTAAAGGTATTTCTTTGTCTTTAAATATTACCGATACTGTTTCAAGATTTATAATTCTGTCAGAAAGCTTTATTACAAAATCTGTCTGAGGCTTGCTGTATGTTCTTCGCAGTAATGCAACAATTCTTAAAATTAACTCCTTTGTCAAAAAGGGCTTTACAATATAGTCATCTGCACCTAAACCAAGCCCCCTTATTTTATCATCAGCCTCCCCTCTTGCTGTAAGGAAAATAACGGGAGCCTGTGAAAATTTCCTTATTTCATCAAATAATGAAAATCCATCACCATCAGGTAAATTAACATCAAGAACACAAAGAGCAACAGTCTGAGTTTTTATTACTTCCATTGCCTCAGCACAATTTTCAGCAGTATAAATATTAAAAAATCCATCTTTAGTAAGTATTTCATATATCATTTTCAGAATATCTTTTTCATCATCAACAATTAATATTTTTTTATTTTTTAATTCCTTCATACATAATCACCTATTTAATTTTAACATTTAATTATTTTATTTTAAACCCTTTAGCTTAAAATTTAAGGTTAAATTAAGGTTGATTTAAGTTTAATGAAAGGCAAAACTGTTATTATTCTTTTATCAAATTTGAAAGGAATGATATTATGAATACAATAGTAAAAACAAACAGCCTTACAAAAAAGTATGGCGGCAATTTGTCTGTAAATAACCTTAATATGACCGTAAACGAAGGTAAAATTTATGGATTTTTAGGACCAAACGGAGCAGGAAAATCCACAACACTTAAAATGCTGCTTGGACTGGTTCATCCCACAAAAGGTGAAATTGATATGTTAGGTAAAAGATTTACATCAAAAAACCGAATAGAAATTTTAAAAGAAGTTGGTTCTCTCATTGAAAGCCCTTCATATTATGGTCACCTGACAGCAAAAGAAAACTTAAAAATATTTGCAGCAATTTTAGATGTCCCAGATAGCAATATTGACGAGGTTTTAAAAATTGTAAGACTTGACAGACAGCAAAGCAAAAAAACATCTGCCTATTCACTTGGTATGAAACAACGCTTAGGTCTTGCATCCGCTCTATTGTCATTTCCAAAGCTCTTAATACTAGATGAACCTACAAACGGACTTGACCCTGCGGGAATACAGGAAATGCGTGAGCTTATACGTTCACTGCCCCAAACATATGGTATGACAGTTATAGTATCAAGCCACTTGCTTTCGGAAATTGACCGTCTTGCAGAAGATATAGGAATAATTGCAAATGGTAAAATGATGTATCAGGGACCATTAAATATGCTTCACGAAACAGACCCTTCCAAATCCCTTGAGGAAATATTCTTGGATTTAACAGGAAAGGAGAACAGCTTATGATAAAGCTATTGAAATGCGAATATAAAAAGACAAGAAAACGATATATATTACTTACTGCATTGGTTATAACATTTGTACAAATGTGCTGGGCTTTATATGGAGATTATCCGGAGGATGTATTAAAAAACGGCTATATGAGTTTTTTGTACCAATTTCCTCTTATTAATGCCATTTTCTTACCTCTTTTAGCTATTGTAATCTCCTCCCGTCTTTGTGATATTGAACATAAGGGAGTAATGCTTAAACAGCTTTGTTCCATTTATCATAAGGGAAAAATATATAGTGCAAAATTAATTTACGGTTTAGGAATTATAATTATTTCAATTTTACTGTCATGGATAATAACAATACTTTTTGGAAAATATAAAGGCTTTTTAGATACCTTTCCTTTAAAGCTGTACCTGCTTTATTTGCTTTTTACCATTGTACCTGCCATTGAAATATATATATTTCAGCATACCCTGTCCTTATGCTTTAAAAATCAGGCAATATCTTTTTTTGTAGGTATTATAGGCGAATTTGCAGGAATATTTTCAATGTTTCTTCCTAACATTCCAATGCTTAGAAAACTGCTTATATGGGGACACTTTGGCACGCTTCAATTTGTAGGTATGTTTGGCTGGACTAAGGAAAGCAGAATGAGCAATGTATATTTTGAAGTAATGGATATTGACTGGACATTTTTTGTTATCATTATTATAGTGAGTATTTTAATTTATGCTATAGGCAGAAAACTATTTGTTGAAAAGGAGATTTAAAATTATGTTTTTTAGACTATTACGCACAGAAAGAATGAAATTACGCCATTCGCCCATATGGCTTGCATTTTTAATAATGCCTGTTATTCCTGCACTCCTTGGAACCATAAATTACATTGGAAATATTGATATTTTAAAAAATGAATGGTACAGTCTATGGACACAGCATACACTGTTTACCTGTTATTTTTTCCTGCCCATACTCATTGGAGTCTACTGCTCATATATTATGAAAATTGAATACAATAATCACAACTGGAATAAAACACTTACAATGCCTGTACCCGTAAATATGATATTTATGGCAAAACTTGTTACAATTTCTTCAATGATTTTATTCAGTGAAATATGGATTGGTATATTGTTTATAACATCAGGAAAGATAATAGGAATACCCTCACCTATTCCAATTAACAACATTATAATATGGTGTGCCTTTGGAACATTAGGCGGTATGGTAACTGCTTCAATACAGCTTATGCTATCCCTTTACATTAAAAGTTTTGCCCTGCCTGTCGGTATAGCTTTAGGAGGAGGACTTTCAGGCTTATTATTTCTTGCTAAAGATTTAGGTCATATATGGCCTTATTCTCTTATGGCATATGGTATGAACTCAAATTCACCACAGGAACTAATTGAAAGCGGTTATGGTGAATTTGTAGCAATATGTATTATTTACATAATTATATTTACTTTGATTTCAAGTATGATTTTTACTAAGAGAGACATTTAATCGTACTCAATAAAATAAGGGCTCACCGCCCTTATTTCAGGCTGTCGAAAAAGTCGACAGCCTTGCAAGAAATACTCGCAATTCTTGCAGTTCGCTAAGGTAGGAACTGTCAGAACTTTTGCTAAAGCAAAAGCGAGGCTTTGCCTCGTCGGATAAATCTTTCCGATTCAGTCCAAGTTTTCCAAAAAGTTTCTGTCCCTGGCTGCCTGGGCGAGCAGTATTGCGGAGCAATACGACCAGCCTCGGCCGGGCAAAGCTCGACCAGCTGATTAAAGTCTGCAACGCTTTAAATTTTTGAAAGTTACGTTTTCGTTAAATTCAAAAAATTTGTAAAATTTAGTTTTTTGACAATATAAAATAAGTGCAAACGCCCTTATTTTATTTTTTCAAGCCTTCCTCTGCATCTTCCGCACATTATTTTATCAATATACTTGGGGTCCTTAGGAAACCTAAATCTATAATAAATTTCACCGCAGCTTTTACACCTTAAAACGTGCTTGGCCTCATTAAATTTTTCATCATCAGTTTTTTTAACACTGCTTTTACTTGTCGTATTTACGGTATAGCCAAGCACTGCTGCCTTTCTTGCATAGCTTTGAAATTTAGCCCCATGATTAAAACATCCCTTCACCGTATGTATAAGCTCATGAGCCATAGTATCACTTATAAACTGAATATAATCAGGCTCTTTAAAACAATTTTTACTTATACTAATATGAAACCTGTAATCATTTGGCTTTTTAGACATTTTACAGCTTCCCCATTTTCTCTGTGCTCTGCTTAGCTTTACATCAGGATTAATGCTGTCAGAAACAGGTATATTAATCCTGATAAAATCAAAATACACTTTTTTAAATATTTCATTTATTATTTTTTCTTTATCCATATTTTTAATATATTAACATTAAATAACTTCACAATAATATAAAACCTATGTATAAAACAACATAGAAAGACAGTCCCTTTACCCCAATATTTAATTTAATTTTACATTCATATCTTTTTCAATAAGTAGAATAACATAATCTGTTAAACCATTATATCCCTGCTCTTTTGTATGATTTACTATTAATTCCTTTTTTCATTTTTTAACTTGAAATATGCAGCGGTCATAATTTTGCTTTGCATATTCGTTTCTGTATTTGTACACTTCTTTAATGTCTTTTTTATAATTGTCCATAATAAATCCTTTATCAATAATGTACATTATTTTAAAAAATAAATTATCTATTAACTTCTGGATTATCTGTTACACCTAACATATAATCTATTGATACATCAAAATATTGCTGTAATTTTAATAGAGCTTCTGCATTTGGTGCTGTTCCATTTTTCCAATGTCCTGTATATGATGTATTTATGTCTAACTTTTTAAGTATTGTTGTTATTTTTTCATTCCTCATATCAGCAAGCAACTTAATTCGTTCATAAAACATAATATTTAAACCCCCTATATTATTACATAACTTAAAACTTAAGTTCATCTCTAATTTTTTTGAAATTAATATAATTTCATAAAAAACTATTGACAACTTAAATATTTAAGTGTATACTATTATCATAAGCTTAAATATTTAAGCCCTATTTCATCTTTATTGTAACTTTATATTATACCAAAAAAACTAAATTATTTCAATTAATTTGAAGGAGTGTTACTATGTCCAAATATAATAAACGACTTACATTAAAGCTTGACCCTATAACACACTCAAAATTAAAGAAAATAGCCGACGAAAAGCATAAACCCATGTCAAACATAATTGTACATATTATTAAGGAAACCCTAAAATTATTTGAAAAAGAAAATGACGAAATAAAATTAAATGATTAATAAAAAATTATTTTAATAAATTAGAAAGGAATATTTTATGGCTGTAACCAAAACACAATATACATTAAGACTTAACCCATTAACTTACTCTAAAATAAAGAAAATAGCTGATGAAAATAACCTTCCCCTTGCAAATATGGTTGCATGTATTATCAAACAATATATAAAAAAATATGAAAATGAATATGGCGAAATAGAAATAGATAAACAATAAAAAACATTTCACTGAATTGGAAAGGAATATTTTATGGCTGTAGTAAAAATACAATTTTCATTAAGAATTGATCCTGAAGTATATGCCAAATTAAAGAAAATAGCAAAAAAAGATACACGTTCAGTATCAAATCTGATTGATAACTTAATTATGCGGAAAATAGATGACTTTGAAGCTAAAAATGGCGAAATAAAACTCACATATGAAGAAATTTATCCTCAATAATGGTTTCTTCTATTATAAATATTTTAACATAATACAAATACTATGTTTAAGCGAGGTATTTTTTGTTGTCAAAAAATACTATATTGTGTAATATGTGCAATTCACGCATAAAATTAGGCAGAGCACTCCAAAATCCGCCAATTAGTCATTGTGAATTAGCACAAAAAATAAATCTTATGGGATATAATATTACACCCTTGATAATATCCGAAATTGAAAAAATCAGCGTCCTGTATGTGATATAGAGCTTTTTATTTTTTCACAAGCCCTTAATGTTTCTATAGAATGGCTATGTAGCAAAGAGAATTAATGTTTAGCTTATTATTAAATTTTTAATAGTTGTGCTAAACACATATTGAGAACCTTGCCATTATTGACTCGGAAGAAATATCTGACAAGGCATAGCCTTGCTTTTGCGTTAGCAAAAGTTCTGAATAGGCAAGAACCTTCAGCATTTTTAGCTACGCTGAAAACCAGCCTACGGCTGTCTGATAAATCTTTCGGTGCGAACATCGCAGTTGTTGTCTGCTATATTATTGAAAATAATATAGCAGACAAATCTTGTGCGATAAACATTTATTTACAGCAACTTACTTAAATACTTCCCCGTATAAGACTCCTCAACATTACAAATTTCCTCAGGCGTACCCGTAGCAACAACAGTACCTCCTCCGTCACCGCCCTCAGGACCTAAATCAATAATATAATCCGCAGTCTTTATAACATCAAGATTGTGCTCAATTACCACAACAGTATTTCCACCCTTCGTAAGCTGATGCAATATATTAATAAGTCTTCTTACATCATAGCTGTGCAGACCTGTAGTGGGCTCATCCAAAACATAAATAGTCTTGCCCGTACTTCTTTTACTCAGCTCTGTAGCAAGCTTTACTCTTTGTGCCTCACCGCCGCTTAATGTAGTAGAACTTTGTCCAAGCCTTACATAGCCTAAACCTACAGCTTTAAGAGTATCCAGTTTATTTTTAATTCTTGGCAAATTTTCAAAGAAAATACAAGCCTCATCAATAGTCATATCGAGAACATCAGCAATAGTCTTGCCCTTATACTTTACTTCAAGAGTTTCTCTGTTATATCTCTTACCGCCGCAAACCTCACAGGGAACATAAACATCAGGCAGAAAGTGCATTTCTATTTTTAATATACCATCACCCTTACAGGCTTCGCACCTGCCTCCCTTAACATTAAAACTAAATCTTCCTTTACTAAAGCCTCTTACCTTAGATTCGGGAAGCTGTGTATACAAATCTCTTATAAGGTCAAATAATCCTGTGTATGTTGCAGGATTTGAACGTGGGGTTTTGCCTATTGGACTTTGGTCAATATTTATAACCTTGTCCAAATTTTCCATTCCGGCAATTTCATCGTATTTGCCGGGCTTTAATTTTGCCCTATTTAAATCTCTTGCAAGAGTTTTATACAAAACTTCATTTACAAGAGAACTCTTACCACTTCCCGATACTCCCGTAACACATACAAAACAACCTAAAGGAATGCTAACATCAATATTTTTAAGGTTATTTTCCTTTGCACCCCTAATTGTCAAAAATTCGCCGCTGCCCTCTCTTCTTTTAACAGGAACCTCTATTTTTTCTCTGCCGCTTAAAAATGCGCCTGTTATTGACCTTTCGCATTTAAGAATATCATTATATTCACCGGCAAATATAACTTCTCCTCCATGTTCTCCGGCATAAGGACCTATATCTACAATATAATCGGATTCTCTCATTGTATCCTCATCATGTTCAACTACAATAAGAGTGTTGCCTAAATCCCTTAAATGTTTCAAAGTCCCCAGCAGCTTGTCATTATCTCTCTGATGCAAACCTATACTTGGTTCGTCCAATATATAAAGCACACCTACCAGACCTGAGCCTATCTGTGTTGCAAGTCTTATTCTCTGTGCCTCACCGCCGCTAAGTGTACCTGCTGTTCTTGCAAGGGTAAGATAATCAAGACCTACATTCATAAGAAAGCCTATTCTAGCATTTATTTCCTTAAAAATCTGCTGCCCGATAGCATTTTCTGTATCAGTCCACTTTATATTAAGAAAAAATTGCTGCAAATCCTTAATTGACATTTCCGTAACTTCAGCAATATTTTTGCCTCCAACAGTTACTGCAAGAACTTCCGGTTTTAATCTTCTGCCGTTGCATGTAGGACACTTAACACTTGTCATATAGGATTCATATTCTTCCTTTGCTGCGTCAGATGTGCTCTCTCTGTACCTTCTTTCAAGGCTTGTAATAACACCTTCAAAAGCAAATGTATAATATCTTGTCTTGCCCGCCACCTTATAAGGAACTTTAACTTCTTTTCCGTGAGTACCATACATTATGGCATCTCTTGCCTCCTGAGGCAAATCTTTATAAGGCGTATCCATATCAAAGCTATAAATATTCATCAAGGCATTAACAAGAGAATAGGCAGATGATTCAGGACTTGCAATATTCCCCCATCCCATAGCATTTATAGCACCCTGTCTTAACGACAAATTTTTATTTGGCACAATAATGTCCTCATCAATAATCATTTTTACACCTAATCCCATACAGTCGGGACAAGCACCGCTTGGATTATTAAATGAAAACATAGGCGGCTCTATTTCTTCTATGTTTATTCCACAATCGGGGCAGGCAAAATTCTGACTGAAAACAATTTCATCGCCATCTACAATATCAACAAGAAGAATACCTCCCGTTAAAGCTGAAACAGTTTCAATAGATTCACTTAATCTTTGCTCCATTCCCTCTCTGACAACAAGTCTGTCTACAACAATTTCAATGTTGTGCTTTTTATTCTTGTCAAGATCAATTTTTTCACCTAAATCATATATAATTCCGTCAACTCTAACTCTTACATATCCGCTTCTCTTTGCATCTTCAAGAAGCTTAATATGTTCTCCCTTTCTGTTTCTTACAACCGGAGCAAGCAACTGTATTCTTGTGCCTTCCTCAAGCTCAAGAATTTTGTCTGTAATCTGATCAACAGTCTGCTTGTGTATTTCCTTACCGCACTTAGGACAATGAGGAATACCTACCCTTGCATAAAGCAATCTTAAATAATCATATATTTCTGTAACTGTACCTACAGTTGATCGGGGATTGTTGCTTGTGGTTTTCTGGTCAATGGATATAGCAGGAGATAAACCCTCAATGCTGTCACATTCCGGCTTTTCCATTTGACCCAAAAACATCCTTGCATAAGAGCTAAGACTCTCCACATATCTTCTCTGTCCCTCTGCATATATAGTGTCAAAGGCAAGACTTGACTTACCGCTGCCGCTTAAACCGGTAAATATAACAAGCTTATCCCTCGGTATAGTAAGGTCGAAACCTTTAAGGTTATTTGCTCTTGCACCCTTTATTACAATTTCATTTTTCGCCATTTTTATCACCTGTTAAAGTAAAGATAATTTCTTCATTTCAATAATTTTATCTCTAATTTCCGCCGCTTTCTCAAAATCCAAATCAGCAGCAGCTTTTTTCATATTCTTTTCCAGTTTCTTTATTGCAGCCAAAAGTTCTTCTCTTGACATAGACTCAGGGTCTTTGTCAAGAATATCAGTCTTTTTCCTTGCAACTCCTTCTGTTGCCGCAATAATTTCATGTACTTTTTTCTTAATTGTTTTAGGAACAATATTATTTTCCCTGTTATATTCCTCCTGAATATAACGACGTCTGTTTGTTTCCGTTATTGCCTTTCGCATTGAATCCGTCATAACATCAGCATACATTATAACATGACCTTCAGCATTTCTCGCTGCACGTCCTATGGTCTGTATAAGAGATGTTTCACTTCTTAAAAAGCCTTCTTTGTCAGCATCTATTATAGCAACAAGACTAACCTCGGGAATGTCAAGACCTTCTCTTAAAAGGTTAATACCTACAAGAACATCAAAAACATTCAGTCTTAAATCTCTAATAATTTCAAGTCTTTCAAGAGTATCAATGTCTGAATGCAAATAATTAACTCTTATACCGCTTTCTTTAAGATACTGGGTTAAATCTTCTGCCATTTTCTTGGTAAGAGTAGTAACAAGTACCTTGTTTCCTTTTGCAACAGTTTTGTTAATTTCACTTATAAGGTCGTCTATCTGTCCTTCAACAGGACGAACCTCCACCTCAGGGTCAAGCAATCCTGTAGGTCTTATAATCTGCTCTACCACCTGCTCTGAATGAGCATTTTCATATTTATTCGGAGTTGCAGACACAAATATCATCTGATTTATTTTACCCTCAAATTCCTCAAATTTCAAAGGTCTGTTGTCAAGAGCTGACGGAAGTCTGAAACCGAAGTCAACAAGAGTAGTTTTTCTTGATCTGTCACCATTATACATACCGCCAACCTGTGGAATAGTAACATGACTTTCATCAACAATCATAAGAAAATCCTCAGGAAAATAATCAATAAGCGTATTAGGCATACTTCCCGGCTCTCTTCCGTCAAGATGCCTTGAATAATTCTCTATCCCGGAACAAAAGCCCATTTCCTGCATCATTTCCATATCATAATTAGTTCTTTGTAATATTCTCTGTGCCTCAAGAAGCTTGTCTTGAGATTTAAGCTCTGCATAGCGTTCATCAAGCTCAGCACTTATATCCTTTAAAGCCCTTTTTAAATTATCTCCTGACGTTACATAATGTGATGCAGGAAAAATAGAAATATGGTTTCTTCTTCCCTTAATTTCTCCCGTAAGAACGTCAATTTCAGTTATTCTGTCAATTTCATCGCCAAAAAATTCAATTCTTATTGCAGTGTCGTCATTGCCGGCAGGAATGACCTCCACTACATCACCCTTTGCCCTGAAAGTACCTCTTTGAAAGTCCATTTCGTTTCTGGTATACTGAATTTCCACAAGACGCTTTAAAACATCTTCCCTGCTTTTCTGCATACCCGGTCTTATGGACAATGTCATTGTATTATAATCAATAGGAGCACCTAAACCATAAATACAACTTACACTGGCAACAACAATAACATCCTTTCTTTCAAAAAGAGCAGATGTTGCAGAGTGACGCAGCTTATCTATTTCATCATTTACGGAGCTATCCTTTTCAATGTAAGTATCAGTGGAAGGAACATAAGCCTCAGGCTGATAATAATCGTAATAGGATACAAAATATTCAACAGCATTGTCAGGAAAAAACTCCTTAAACTCATTGTAAAGCTGTGCAGCCAATGTCTTGTTATGAGCTATAACAAGAGTAGGCTTATTTACTTTTTCTATAATATTAGCCATTGTAAAAGTCTTACCGCTTCCCGTAACACCTAAAAGAGTCTGAAATTTTTTACCCGCATTCAATCCATTAACAAGCTTTTCAATAGCCTTAGGCTGGTCACCTGTAGGCTTATATTTTGATACAATTTTAAAGTCACTCATGTAATCAACTCCTATGGAATGAGTATAACACAACAAATTATATAAATCAACAATAATTAGAATTTTTTTTCGAAAATTTTAAATTTTCGAACATAATTTTTATAGCTACAAAAAAGCGTGTCAAATCTCAATTGATTTTACACGCTTTTGAAATCATAGAACAGTACGGCCTATGGAATAGCTCTTTTAAAACAAGATAAAATTCTTATTAAATCAAATTTCCCGCAAGAACCTCAATTTCCTTTTTCTTTGGTAATACACGTTCCACAGTATTTTCACTGCTCCTTAATAAAAGACAAACAGAATTTTGTGCCCCCAAAGACTGCCGTATTCCTATTACCTCTTCCTGTAGGTTGGGTAATTTTTTAGATAGCTGAACAATATCTCCAATTTGCACTCTGACTGCCGGTACCTTCATTATTTATTCCTCCATTACTGCAATACTTAACTACATAAATACAATTATAGTATTTCATAACCAACATCACAAAATTCATAAAAAAATATGTATTTTATAAAGCGGCACTAAAAAGAATATATAACTTTCAGAATTTATATATTAATTTATTTATAAAATAAAAACAACCACATTCCTTAATCATAATTTCAGAAAAAGAAACGTAGCCGTTTTATATTCAAATATTTTCTTTTCATAATAACATCCTTTTATTTGGTTGATAGTTAACTTTAATATCTTTATCAATATAAAAGCAGGAGTTATGCCATCAATCATTATGATTTAAATCCCTTCTCCTTGATAAACTAATTACATTGGTATAAAAATTTGTATTTGCTAATCCATCATCAGGCGGCGGATTATTTGAATTTTTATTTCCCTGTTCAATTTCAGCAACTCTTATCTTTCTATTTTGAATATATTGAGCAATTTGCATTTCCTTTTGTGCCTCAATTTCAGCAATTTTTATATCTCTGTCAGCTTCTATTTTAGCTATATCAATATCCCTGTTATTCTTTATTCTTTCTGTATTGATTGGAACTTGTACTTCAATATGTTTTACACCATATTTTAAATCATCATGATGCCATGAATTTATTAAAAGCACAAGCAGTATAAATACTAAAGTTATTAAAGAAATACAAGATACATCATCAGTAGAAATGATTTCAAACAGAGTAGGAATAGATGGAATTGCCAACGTAAGAGGTATAAAAGATAACTCAGAAAAATAAGCAAATACAGAAGCAATTCCTTGATAGCTAGGGTGGCTTAAAGCTGTCAACTTTTAAGTTACTCACAAAATCACCTTCCTTGTAACAAAATCCATTATAACCTTTAACAATTTCGTAACATTTTATATGCCTTTAATTATAAACTATATCCTCAAACCTGTCAAGATTTTAGTTATAATTTTTTAATACTATTTTTATTTTTTTGTTAACATTATTGTAATATTTTTATCAATATTTGTTAAAAATAAAATTATATATAATTATATAATAAGTAGTTGTTCAGGTTACAAGTATAATTAAACATACTAACACACAATAATTATATTTCTTTAAATTAAAATACTTCTTAATAATCCTTATAGTATACAAAAGCTTTAACCAGTATATAAATTATTTAAATAATTACAGACTTTTCTAAGTATCTACTTCTCCCTCTTGCCAATCTCACTAACATCAAAAGGCGTACTCTGATATACGCAATAATTAAGCCAGTTTGTATATAACAAACTGCTGTGAGCCTTCCATAATGCAATAGGACCCTTTTTAGGATCATCATCAATAAAATAGTGCTTAGGAACATCAATTTCAAGCCCTTTATTCAAATCTCTGAAATACTCATTAGCAAGAGTATCTGTTTCATATTCAGAATGACCCATCACAAATATCTGACTGCAATCATCATTAGCCACAATATAAAGACCGGATTCATCAGACTTTGATAAAATATTAAGCTCCTCAATCTTTTCCACATCCTCAACTCTTACCTCTGTATGTCTTGAATGAGGAACATAAAAAATATCGTCAAAGCCTCTTAAAAGGTCAATATGGTTATAAATCTTTGTATGCGGAAATACACCAAACATTTTCTTATCAAGCTGATATTTAGGCACACCATAGTGATAATACAATCCGGCTTGAGCACCCCAGCAAATATGGAATGTGCTATGTACATTAGCTTTACTCCATTCCATTATGTCAGTAAGCTCCTGCCAGTAGTTTACCTCCTCATAAGGCATCTGTTCAACCGGAGCACCTGTTATAATCATACCATCAAATTTTTCGTTTTTAACATCGTCAAATACCTTATAAAATTCAGAAAGATATTCCTCAGAAGTATTTTTAGATGTATGACTCTCCATATGTAAAAAACTTACCTCAAGCTGTAACGGAGAATTGCTTAAAATTCTTAAAAGTTGTACCTCTGTCTGCTGTTTATTAGGCATAAGATTTAAAATTAATATTTTAAGCGGTCTTATATCTTGGTGAAAAGCTCTATCCTCACCCATAACAAATATACTTTCTTTGTTCAATATTCCCTTTGCAGGCAAATTATCCGAAACTTTAATAGGCATTTCAATCACACTCTCCCTAAAAAAATATACTATTTTTATATCATACCACAAAATTGAAAAAAAAACTAGACTAATCATCAAAAATGTTATAAAATGTTAAGTGTATGCAAGAAGCCACTAATTATTAATTAGTGATTTCATAATATATTAATCGGAGTAAAATCTCGAAGTATAAAAGGAAGAAACTTTCAGGAGGAAACAAAAATGGAAAAGCCGGAATTTGACGTCTTGTTGCCAACATTCAGAGATGTATGTTATCCTATTACAGACTTTGGTGCTGTTTGTGACACCAGAACAAACAATCAGGAAGCATTCAGAAAAGCAATAGAAAAATGTACTGCTGATGGCGGTGGCATTGTAGTTGTGCCAAGTGGTGTATGGTATACAGGACCTATTGAGCTTATGAGTAATGTAAACCTTCACTTACAGAAAGGTGCTATAATATTCTTCTCTAATGATCCTAAAGACTACCCTCTTATTAATACAAGTTTTGAAGGATTATTTATGTATCGCTGTATATCTCCTATATATGGTAAGGATCTTGAAAATATTGCTATTACTGGTGAAGGTATTATTAACGGTAATGGCAGACGTTGGAGGCCTGTTAAAAAATGGAAAATATCAGGTGCTGAGTGGAAAGAAACCATTTCAAATGGCGGTATTGTTGAAGAGGGACCGGAAGAAACCATATGGTGGCCATCTGAAATAAATCTTGAAGCCAATAACACACTTATTCCAAATCCTGCACTTTATAAGAATAAGGAAACCTGCGAAAAATATCATGACTTTTTACGTCCCGTATTGTTAAATCTTACAAGATGTAATAAGGTGCTTCTTGATGGTCCAACCTTCCAGAATTCACCGGCATGGGGTATTCACCCATGGTTATGCAAAAATCTTACTATCAGAAATATTAATGTAAGAAATCCTTGGTTTGCACAAAATGCTGACGGTATTGACATTGACAGCTGTAAGTATGTTAAAATAAGCAATTCTACATTTGACGTAGGTGATGACGCAATTTGTATTAAATCAGGCAAGAATGAGGACGGCAGAAAGCTTGGTGTTCCATCTGAATACGTTTCTGTAAGCAATTGTGTTGTATATCATGGTCATGGCGGCTTTGTAGCAGGCAGTGAAATGTCAGGAGGTCTTAAAAATATATATGTAAATGACTGTACATTTATCGGTACAGATATCGGTCTTAGATTTAAGAGCTGTCTTGGCAGAGGCGGTGTGGTAGAAAAGATTTATATTGATAATATTAATATGATTAGTATTCACAATGAAGCCATTACATTTAACATGGGCTATAATATGGATACTAAGGAAGGTCAGGAAGTATCTCCTGAGGAAATTCCTGAATTTAAGAATATTTATATTAATAATATCAACTGTACTAAGGCTGGTAAGCCAATATCAATTTCCGGCTTGCCTCAGATGCCAATTCACGATATACATATCAGTAATTTCACTTGTAAAACCAAAAATGATGTTAAAATCGAAAATGCTGAAAATGTATTCCAGACAAATATCAATTTAATTGAACCTGAATATTAATATTTATATTTAAAGCGGCCTTGATTTCATTTCAAAGCCGCTTTCTTATTTATCCTTAACTTTTCTGTGCATTACTACTATGTTACTCAAAGTTGTATGAATCAAAAAAATATCTCCCTTTGTCTTGCTCCATAGTTTACTTATAATGTATAATACAACCATTTTATTAGGTTCCCTGAATTGTCATAACCGTATGTTTCATAATAACCCATAGGATCAGTCATTTTTGTGACCTGATTTAAGCTGTTGTAAGCATAGCTTGTTACATTCTGACCGTTTGCTTCCTTCATTTTTGTCATATTTCCAACGCCGTCATACTCATATTCAGTATAACACTCATTGTTATTTTTGTCTACATTTTGTACCTTTATTAAATTATTTTTTTGTGTCATAAAAGTAGTTTGGAGCAAGACAAGTATATATCTCTCACCTTGCTCCATATTTTATTTGTAGTAATGTAATACAAATTTTAACTCAAGACAGACCTCCGTCCCCTGTCTTGGCATCAAAAAAACAATGCTATTTAAGAAAACAAGACAGAGAACCGTCCCACGTCTTGTAGCACTCTTTCTAGTGATTATCTATGTAAATATATATCTGTCTTGTTCTTATTTTAAATATTTATTATTATCTTATAGTATAATTAATAATTTTATTATCTGATACTATAAATATTATAATATAAGGATTTCTACCAGACAAATATATCATTCTTTTATTAGATGCTTGAATATTATCAGATGGAATTGGTTCTCCTAATAATTTTATTGCTTCATCAACTTCCATACCAATTATATTATGATTGTTAATCAAGTTATATATCATATATTTTCTAACATTTTTACATTCTTTCCAAGTATTTGATGAAAAATGTTTATACGAAAAAGCTGATAATTTTACACTGCACCACGATAAAGACAAAAACAATATCATTGCTCCAATACACATAACACATGATGTTAATTTTTTCTTTCCTTTTTTATATACGTTGACATATAAGAAAATATATGTAGTTATAGAAATTCCAAACCAAAAAATATAAAAGAAATATATATTTGTTCTTTCAATAACTGCATCAAACCACCCTGTATTTACAGCAGTTAATAAAAAAGTCATTATCAGCCACACAAAAGAAAAAATAATCCAAAGTACAATTTTTATAAATGATATTTCAGTATAAAAATTATACATATCTTCATCTTTCATTAATGTCAGCCCCCTTAATTTACATATTGGTAATTATAAAATATAACTGTATCTTCTGAACACAAATCAAAGTCAACATCCTTAGTGCTACCTCTAGTTTTAGGTATTTTGTACGCTAAATTATGTGCCTTCCATTCCCTAACCATAGAATTTACACTTCGTTTCCAATCATTAGGATGATCTGTTTCATATTTGTTTGTTATGTTATTCTTTTTAACCTGTGTTACATACAAACCCTTACTGTCATATGTACTGTAAGTATAAACAACATTATTACTGCTATTATCATTTTTTTATAATTTCCAACAGTTGTAACACTAACTTTATCATAATAGGCATAGATAATTTTGGACAAAGGATTGTTTGCATTTGCCAAATAAAATTATCTTTGAGACCATTTTTTACTATTGTTTCAAACAAGATAGTTTGCCAGATTTTAAAAATGAGGATAGCGAAACTTCTATCCCTACAAAAATTATATCTTAGATAAATTGTAAGTAATTTTATTAAAACTTCAGATTTACTTATTTTTTATTAAAAACATATTTAAAACCACTTAAGATTGCTAATTTTTCAATAGTTATCAAAGCTATATATTAAGTTCTCCGCTAAACTAACCCAATTTTATACTTATTACAATTAACACTAAAATCACAAATAGTATTATAACAAAAACAGAAAATTTATTTACCTTTTTTTGTAATAAATCTATTTTTGTTAAATATAGAGCATCTCTAATGCAAGTTTCGTCATCACTATCAGAAGGTCTCCATTTTACTTCAACATCAGTAACATTTTTAAATGACGGCCAAATTGAAGCATTGTCAGAAATTCCCCAACTTATTTCTGATGAAACTTCTTTTTTTGTATTATATCCCCAATCATTACAATAAAACATATAATCATTTATTGATAAAATTAATAATAATATATCAATATATTCATATAATTTAGTTTCAAACCAAACACAATATCTGTTATACAAACACTTTGCTACAGGTTCTCTTTTTAATA
>ENA-UOJJ01002486-UOJJ01002486.1-human-gut-metagenome-genome-assembly--contig:-CS66-NODE-2486-length-22718-cov-10.901028_pt1 | contig 22718 bp, 18 predicted proteins | sample MGYA00242343_ERZ723890 | MGnify/ENA metagenome assembly ERZ723890
CGCCTCGCTCACCGACAGCTACGACCTCGATATGTTCTCCCGCATCGTCGCCTATCTGCTCGGCGACCGTGACGGCCTGACCGACGCGGGCCGCGCCGCGCAGGAGCGCTTCCGCGCGAAATTCGGATGAACGGCCAAACGGCAATTTTGTGCATTTTTTTCGAGAGCCGCCCTTGCAAAGGGCGGCTCTTTGCGGTAGAATAATCAAACTGCCGCCTTGGCGGCGGTCAAGTTTATCAACAAACGAGGTGTTCAGAAAGCATGAAACGCGAATCCTTCCGCTCCCGTCTGGGCTTCCTGCTGGTGAGCGCGGGCTGCGCCATCGGCATCGGCAACGTGTGGCGCTTCCCCTACATCGCCGGCAAGAACGGCGGCGGCTACTTCGTTCTCTTCTACCTGCTCTGCCTGCTCGTGATGGGCGTGCCCGTGCTGACGATGGAACTGGCGGTCGGCCGCGCGAGCCGCAGGAGCGCCGTGCTCTCCTATAAGGCGCTGGAAAAGCCCGGTCAGAAATGGCACATCCACGGCTGGTTCTGCCTGCTCGGCTGCTACCTGCTGATGATGTACTACACCACCGTCTCCGGCTGGATGGTCAGCTACTTTGGCAAGTTCCTCACCGGCGCGTTCCATTCCGGCATGAGCACGGATGAGGTCGCGAGCGCCTTCGGCGCGATGCTCTCCTCCCCCGGCGAAATGGCGCTCTGGGCCGAGGTCGTGGTCGTCGCGGGCTTTCTGGTCTGCTCCTTCGGCCTGCAAAAGGGCCTTGAGCGCGTGACGAAAGTCATGATGCTCTGCCTGCTGGCGCTCATTCTCGTGCTCGCCGTTCACAGCCTGACGCTCTCCGGCGCGGCGGAGGGCATGAAGTTCTATCTGGTCCCCTCGATGGATTCCATCCGTGAAAACGGCTTCGCCAGCCTCGTCACCGACGCGATGAACCAGGCGTTCTTCACGCTCTCGCTCGGCATTGCCGCCATGGAGATCTTCGGCAGCTACATGAGCGACGAGCACACCCTGCCCGGCGAAGCCGTGCGCATCTGCGCGCTCGACACCTTCGTGGCGCTGATGGCGGGCACCATCATCTTCCCCGCCTGCTTCACCTTCGGCGTGACGCCGGACAACGGCCCCTCCCTGATTTTCCAGACGCTGCCGCCGGTCTTCATCAACATGGCGGGTGGGCGCTTCTGGGGCGCGCTGTTCTTCCTGTTCATGATCTTCGCGAGCTTCTCCACCGTGCTGGCGGTGTTTGAAAATATCCTCGCCATCTGCATGGATACCTTCGGGATCAGCCGCAGGAAGGCCGTGCTCATCAACGGCATCCTGATCGCCGCTCTCAGTCTGCCCTGCGTGTTCGGCTACAACATCTGGAGCGACTTCCGTCCCATCCTCGGCAAGGACGTGCTCGACAGCGAGGACTTCCTCGTGAGCAACCTCCTGCTGCCCATTGGCTCGCTCGTCTACCTCCTCTTCTGCGTGACGAAGTGGGGCTGGGGCTTCGACAAGTATCTTGCCGAGGCCAACAAGGGCACGGGCCTCAGGTTCGCCCGCTGGCTCAAGCCCTACTTCCAGTGGGTGCTGCCGATCCTGATCGTCATCATCCTGCTGCAGGGCCTCTAAACAGTGCAGAAAACCGGCGTCCGTTTCAAACGGACGCCGGTTTTTTGTTGTGTCTATTACGCAGCCGGGCTCGTCTCCGCGCGGGAGACTGCGGTGAAGTAGCTGTGGCCGAAGCAGTCGTGGCTCACGCCGGTGAGCCCCTCGCGCAGAAGGTACGCCGTGCCGGAGAAGCAAAGCGGCGAAACAGCGCTGTCCTCAAGCAGCATCGCTTCTGCGTCGTGCAGGAAGGCCGCGCGGGCGGTCAGGTCGCCGGTCGATTCCGCCACGCCGACGAGCAGGTCAAAGGTGTCGTTGCGGTAGCCGCAGACGTTGCTCTCCGACGTGCCGCGGAACGGCAGCAGATACTCCATCGGATCGTCGCAGCGAGCCGTGAGCGTGGTGAGCGCGAGGTCAAAATCACCGGCGGCGAGCGCCGCGCCAAGCTCCTCGGCGCTCACGCCCACCCGCGCGACCGCCACGCCCGCGGCGGTCCTCCACATAATGAACAGCCTCAGCGCCGCCGCGCGCGTCTGCTCCCCCTCCACAAAGAGGAAGCGGAGCGTCGGCAGGCCCGCGCCCTGATAGTGTCCGGCAGAGGTCATCAGCCGCGCCGCCTCGGCGCTGCGCTCGGCATAGCCCTCGGCGTTCGCCGCACAGAGCTCACCGCCCGCCGTGCGGAAGTCCTCCCCGCTCTCGGGCGCGTCGCTGATGCCGTCGGGCACACAGCCGGTCGCCGCCGTCGCCGTCACGCCGAGCTGTTCGGCGAGCGCCGCGCGGTCGATGGCAAGGTCAAAGGCACGGCGCAGCTGCGCGTCGGAGAAGGTGTCGGTCAGATGGTTGTAGAGCACACAGACCGTCTCCGCCAGCGGAGCGGGCTGCCACGTCTCATCCTCCGCCAGCTGCTCGATGGCCGCGTAGGGCAGCTTCGCGGTGTAGTCCAGCTCGCCGGCAAGCAGCTGATCGTAGTTCGTCTGCGCGTCCGTCTCGAAGCGGAAGCAAATGCTGTCCGGCACGACGAGCTTGCTCTCGTAGTATTCGCCGTTTCTCTTCGTCTGAAGCTGCGCGGCCTTTACCCATGTGCCCACGGTATAGGGGCCGTTCGTCACGATGTCGGCGGTCGCCGCCCAACTCGCATTCCCCTCCACCAGATCACGGCGCAGCGGGGCCGTCGCCGGCGCCGTGCAGACGCTGGTGATAAAGTAGGCGCAGGGCCTGCTGAGCGTCACGAGGAAGGTGCTCTCGCCCTTGGCCTTCACGCCGAGCAGCGACACGTCGCCGCTCTCGCGCACCTCGTCATAGCCCGCGACCATGCTCAGAAGCGAGGCGTTGGGCGATGCCGTCGCGGGATCGACCAGGCGCTGCCAGGCGTAAACGAAGTCCTCCGCCGTCACGCGCTCGCCGTCCGACCAGCGGGCCGCGGAGCGCAGCGTGAACGTATAGGTCACGGTGTCGTCGTAATTCTTTTCCTCGATGTATTCCTTGGCGATGCCCGCCACGGCGACCGCCTTGCCGGCGCCGTCGTCGCGCATCCGCATCAGGCCCTCAAAGAGCGTGGAGAGCAGGCTCTCCGCCCCCACGTCGGTGTTCATGGTCGGGTCAAGCGTCTCCAGCGGACCGCAGACCGCGGCACTCACCACAAAGTCCTCCGCGGGCTCCTCCTGCTTGCCGCAGCCGGCGAGCAGGGTCAAAAACAGCGCCGCACAGAGCAGCAGACAGATGGATCTTCGCAGCATTTTCATCGGGAGCGTCTCCTCTTTCTCTATCGTAAAACGCGGCGCGAAGCGCGCCGCACAGGCAAACATCTAAATGATTATATAAAAATTTGCCCCGCTTGTAAAGACGAGCGGGGCAAAAAGTTACAAATTGTTATTATTTGGCGTCCACGACCAGCGTATCACCCTCGAAGTGGGCGGGCTTGACGTCGTTTCCGGTGAACTTGGCGATGGCGTCGAGCCGCATCTTGCTCGGATAGTCGGCGACAAGCGTGTAGGCGACGCCGTGACGCTTCGCGCGGCCCGTGCGTCCGATGCGGTGGACGTAATATTCGTTCTCCTGCGGCACGTCGTAGTTGAACACCGCGTCCACGTCGTCCACGTCGATGCCGCGGGCGGCGACGTCGGTGGCGACGAACACAGGCAGCTCGCCGCGGCGGAAGCGCGCCATGACCTGCTCACGCTTTTTCTGCGGGATGTCGCCGTGGATGCAGGCGGCGTCCAGTCCCTCCATCTCAAGGTACTTCGTCAGGCGCTCGACCATGCCCTTGGTGTTGCAGAACACCATCACGCGCTCCAGCTTCTCCTGCCGGATGATGCGCGCCATCGCCGCGACCTTGTCGGTCTGCTCGACCGTGACGGCATACTGGAGGATGTCGGGCTTATTCTGCTCGTCCGCGCGGACGGTGATCTCCTCGGGGTCGCGCTGGTAGACCCAGCTGATGTCCATGACCTCGCGCGAGATGGTCGCGGAGAACATACCGAGGTTGCGGCGGGATGGGATCTTGTCCAAAATACGGGTCACGTCGTGGATGAAGCCCATGTCGAGCATTCGGTCGGCCTCGTCGAGCACAACGGTCTGCACCCGGTCGAGCCGCACGGTGCGGCGCTTCATGTGGTCAGACAGGCGGCCCGGGGTCGCCACAACGATCTGCGGCTTTTTCTTCAGCGCGTCGATCTGCTTGCCAATGGGCGCGCCGCCGTAGAGGCACACCACGCGAATGCCGCTCATAAAAACGGCCAGGTCGCGCAGCTCCGCCGTGATCTGCATGGCAAGCTCGCGCGTGGGCGCCATGATGACCGCCTGCACCTCCTCGCTTTCGGGGTCAATGTGCTCGATGATGGGAATGCCGAAGGCAAAGGTCTTGCCCGTGCCGGTGGGGGCCTTGGCGATCACGTCCTTCCACTCGCGCATCGGCGGGATGCAGCCCGCCTGCACGGGGGTGGACCATTCGATGTTTTTCTTTTCCAACGCGCGCGTCATTTCCGGCAGCAGGCCAAGGCTGTCGAAGCGCACGCCCTGTGTGAATTCCATAGCGTTTTCCTCTGTTCTCGTGATTTTCAGTCAGAGAAATTATATCATGCCTGTCAATAGCGCGGAAAAGAGACGGCGCCGCCGTCTCTTTTCTCCGCTTTGCTTACTTGTGCGGGACGTGCCAGATGTTGTCCGCGTACTGCGCGACCGCGCGGTCAGCGGCGAAGATACCGCTGCGCGCGATGTTGAGAAGCGACATACGGTCCCACGCCGCGCGGGCGGCGTAGGTCTTCGCCATGCGCTGCTCGGCGGCGCAGTAGGAGGCGAAGTCCTGCAGGAGCATATATTCGTCGCGCTGGAGCAGGCGCTGGGCGAGATCGTCGTAGCTCACACCGTCGGAGAAGCCCGTGCGGAGCTGATCGACCACGCGCTTGAGCGCGTCGTCGCGCTCGCAGAGCCGCTGGGGCGCGTAGCCCTGCGCCTTCAGGCGCGCGACCTCGTCCGCGTGCAGGCCGAAGAGGAACATATTCTCGTCGCCAAGCACCTCGTGCATCTCGACGTTCGCGCCGTCGAGCGTGCCGACGGTCAGCGCGCCGTTCATCATGAACTTCATGTTGCCCGTGCCGCTGGCCTCCTTGCCAGCGGTGGAGATCTGCTGGCTCACCTCGCTCGCGGGCATCAGATGCTCGGCGAGCGACACGCGGTAGTTCTCAAGGAACACCACCTGCAGCCTGTCGCGGCAGATGGGGTCGGCGTTGATCTCAGCGGCAAGGGAGTTGATGAGGCGGATGATGCGCTTGGCGACCGCGTAGCCCGGCGCAGCCTTCGCGCCGAACAGGAACACGCGCGGCTGCATGGCGTGGTTCGGGTCGTTTTGCAGCTGTTGATAGAGGTAGATGATATGCATCGCGTTCAAAAGCTGACGCTTATACTCGTGCAGGCGCTTGACCTGCACGTCGAAGATCGCGTCGGTGTTGAGCACGATGCCCTGCGTCTTTTTGACGTAGGCGGCAAAATCGAGCTTATTCGCGCGCTTGATCTCGCCGAGGCGGTTCAGCACCGCGGTGTCGTCTGCATAGGCCTCGAGCTTTTTAAGCGCTTCGGGGTGCAGGAGGTATTCATCCCCGCCCGCGAGCGCGCGCACGAGCTCGTCGAGCCGCGGGTTGATCTGCGCGAGCCAGCGGCGGTGGTCGATGCCGTTGGTGACGTTCTTGAACTTCTCCGGCTCCATCTGGTACTGCCAGCGGAATACGTCGTGGCGCAGGATGTCGGAGTGCAGCGCGGAAACGCCGTTGACCGCCATGCCGCCCGCGATGCACAGGTTCGCCATGCGCACCTGCCCGTCCCAGACGATGGCCAGCTCCGCGGTCTTGGCGGGGTCATGGTAGAAGTTCTCGACCTGCTTCTGATAGCGGTGCGCGATCTCGGTGATGATCTCCCACACGCGCGGGAGCAGCGTCTCCATGAGCTGCTGCGGCCAGCGCTCGAGCGCCTCAGCGAGCACGGTGTGGTTCGTGTAGGCGACGGAATTTTTTGTGATGTTCCACGCGGTATCCCAGTCGAAGCCCGCGTCGTCCATCAGAATGCGCATCAGCTCGGGAATGACCAGCGCGGGGTGCGTGTCGTTGATCTGGATGACGTTCTTCTCGTGGAAGTTCGCCGCCGTGCCATAGACCTCGATGTGCTTGCGCATGATGGACTGCATCGTGGCGGAGACGAAGAAATACTGCTGCTTGAGACGCAGCGACTTGCCCTCATAGTGGTTGTCCTCGGGATAGAGGATCTTGGCGATGGTCTCCGCCATCGCCTCCTGCTCGCTCGCGCGCAGGTACTCGCCCTGCGAGAACAGGCTCATATCCACCGGCGTTGGGGACTTCGCGTCCCACAGGCGCAGGGGGTTGACGTGCTCGGTGCCGTAGCCCGTGATCTCCATGTCGCAGGGCACGGCGAGCACCTTCGTCGCGCCCTCGGGCACGACGTGCAGCCGTCCGTTGTCCCAGAACTTGCGGACCGTGCCGCCGAAGAGCACCTCCTCCGTCTCCTGCGGCTTGGGCATCAGCCACGCGCCGCCGATGTCCTTCCAGTTGTCCGGCAGCTCGACCTGCTGGCCGTCGACGATGCGCTGGCGGAAGATGCCCAGCTCGTAGCAGATGGAGTAGCCCGCGGCGGGGATGTCGAGCGTGGTCATGGAATCCAGATAGCAGGCGGCGAGGCGGCCGAGGCCGCCGTTGCCGAGGCCCGCGTCGGGCTCGACCTCGAAAATATCCGCCGCGCGGAAGCCCAGCTCGCCGATCGCCTCGCGCAGCACGCCGCTCACGCCGAGGTTGTAGGCGTTCTTTTCCAGGCTGCGGCCCAGCAGGAATTCCATGGAAAGGTAATGCACCTTCCGCTTTTCCTCGCGGCGCGTGGCCATTCGGCTCTCCACACCGCGCTCGGTCATCACGTCGCGCAGCACCAGCGCCGCGGCGCGCATCACCTGCGCGTCGTCGGCCTCCTCGGGCGTCACGCCGAAGCCCAGGCGCAGCTTATCCGTAAGCGCCTGCTTCATTCCCTGTGTCGTAGTGATATCCATATTTCTTTGTACCTACCTTATTTGCAGATGGAATCGTAAATTTCGCGGTATTTTTTCGCGCTGCGCGCCCAGCTGAAATCCTCGGCCATGCCGCGCTTGCGCAGAGCCTTGTAGGCCTCCGGCTTCTGATGGTAAAGGTCCACCGCCTCGCCGATGACGTAGCACATATCGCCCGCGTTATAATTTGTAAAGGAAAAGCCATTGCCCGCGCCGTTCCACGCCTCGTAGGCGTGAACGGTGTCCTTCAGCCCGCCGGTCTCGCGCACGATGGGCACCGCGCCGTAGCGCATGGCGATCATCTGGCTCAGGCCGCACGGCTCGCTCTTGGACGGCATGAGGAACAGGTCCGCGCCCGCGTAGATCTGCATGGCAAGGCTCTCGGAATAGCCGAGATGCACCGCCACGCGGCCCGGATACTTCGACTGCGCCCAGGAGAAGAAGGACTCGTACTTCCCGTCGCCCTTGCCGAGCACGACGAGCTGCATATCCTTTTCCATGAAGTAATCGAGCGTCTCGCACACGAGGTCGAGTCCCTTATGGCTCACGAGCCGCGAGACCATCGCGACCACGGGCGTATCCTTTCTTTCGGCAAGGCCCATCATGCGCTGCAGCGCCGCCTTGTCCTTCGCCTTGCCGGCCATGCGCCGGAGCGAGTAGTTCGCCGTCAGGTTGGGGTCGCTCGCGGGATCGTAGCGCTCCATGTCGATGCCGTTGAGCACGCCGTGGAGCTTGCCCTCCACCATCTGCATCACGCTCTCAAGGCCGTGGGCGAAGTAGGCATACTTGAGCTCCTGCGCATAGGTGGGGCTAACGGCGGTCACGGCGTCCGCCGTGACGATCGCGCCCTTGAGGAGGTTCACGTCGCCGTCGAAGGCAAGCGTGCCGCCGGTGAACCAGCCCGCGTCGAGGCCGAAAAGGTCCTCGACCGTCTCGCGGCCGTAGCGGCCCTGATACTCGATGTTGTGGACGGTGATGACCGTGCGGACAGACTTGTAGAATTCCTCGCGCACCGCCTCGTCATGGATGTAGATGGGCACGAGCGCGGTCTGCCAGTCGTTGCAGTGGACGACGTCCGGCTTCTCCGGCAGCAGCGGCAGCAGCTCCGTCACCGCGCGGCAGAAGAAGGCGAAGCGCTCGCCGTCGTCATAATAGCCGTAAAGCTCGGGACGCTTGAAATACTGCTCGTTGTCCACGAAGTACCACGTCACGCCCTGCCGCTCGTAGGAGAAAAGCCCGCAGTACAGGCTGCGCCAGGCAAGGCGCACATAGGTGTAGCGCTCAAAGTGCAGCCGGTCGCGCCACGCGTCCGCGACACTCTGGTAGAGCGGCAGAATGACGCTCACGCGGTCGCCGTTCGCGGCAAGCGACTGCGGCAGGCTGCCCGCAACGTCCGCAAGGCCGCCGGTCTTGCAGAAGGGAACGGCCTCGGATGTGACATAGAGAATGTTCATAGCTTTCCTCCTTATTCCGTGTATGCTTCAGACGATGCTGCCCTTGGAAATGACGATGGGGTAGCTCTCATGCCCCATGAGCGTGCGCCCGGGCAGGACCTCCACATATTTGTCGGTGATGACGTAGCGGAGCGTCACGCCGTCGCGCACGCGCGTGCCCTTGAAGAGAATGGAATCGCGCAGCTCCGCGCCCTTTTCCACCGTCACGCCGGGGAAGAGGATGCAGTTCTCCACGCTGCCCTCGATGGTGCAGCCGTCGGCGACGAGCGAATTTTTCACGCGGCTGCCCGGCGCGAAATAGCTCGACGCCTCGTCGTCCTCCTTGGCGAGGATGGGCCGCGCGGCGGCAAAGAGCTCGGCGCGGATGGAGCCTTGCAGCAGCTCCATCGAGCGGTCGTAATACTCCTGCACGGAGCGGAGCTGGGCGGCGTAGCCGTCCCAGACGTAGCTCTGGAGCTTCAGCCGTCCGGTCATGCCCGCGAGCACGTCGCGGCGGAAGCTGTATTTATCCTGCGCGGAGCACTCGTCCACGAGCGTGAGCAGCAGCTGCTTGCTGAGAATGTAGATCTCCAGCGAGCGGTGGCCGCGCGGCGCGGTCGGCGCGCACCAGACCTGTCCGATCGCGCCGTCGCTCTCGAGCGTGAGGTAGGTCGCGTTGTCCACGAAGCCGCCGTTCGCCGTGCAGACGGCGGTGATGTCCGCGCCGCTCTCCAGATGCGCGGCAAACACGTCCGCGAGCGGCAGATTGATGATAAGGTCGCTGTCGGAGAGCACGACGTAGTCCTGCCGTATCCCCTGTAAGTACGAGCGGACGCCGGCAAGGGCCTCCATCTTGCCGCGGAACTCGCCGCTGCGGTAGGCGCGGGTATCGGCGAAGGGCGGCAGGATACGCAGCCCGCCGTACTTGCGCGCCATGTCCCAGGTCTTGCCGTTGCCGATGTGGTCAAGCAGGCTCTGGTAATTGCCGTGCAGCACCACGCCGACGTCGGTGATGCCGGCGGCGTGCAGATTGGAGAGCATGAAATCGACGACGCGGTAGCGTCCGCCGAACGGGATGGAGGCGGGCATCCGGCGTTCCGCCAGCTCGCGCAGTCCCGGCTCCTGTTCATAGGAGAAAATAATGCCGTGCAGTCCGTTCATCGTACCGTCTCCTTTCCTTCGCGGTTGAGCATCCGGTTCGCCTTGAGCGTGCGGCCCGCCTCGACCTGCGCCTCGGGGCCGACGACCGTGATGCCCCATTCCTCCGGCGGCGCCGCCTCGGGCGACGCGCCGACGCGGGCGTTCTCGCCCACGCGGACGTTCTCGCCGAGGATGGCGTAGGCGACCCTCGCGCCGCGCTCGACGACCGCGCCGGGCATGAGGATGGAATACTCCACCTCCGCGCCCTCGGCGACGGTGCAGCGCTGCGAGAGCACGGAATTGCGCACCGCGCCCTCGACCTCCGAGCCGCGGGTGACGACGCTGTGGTCGACCTCCGCCGTCTCGCCGAGGTAGGCGGGCGGCTCGCTCTCCGCGCGGGCGTAGATGGGCCAGTCCTTATCGAGCAGGTTCAGCCCGCTGCCCTGCGCGAGCATATCCATGTTCGCGTCCCAGAGGGAATCGAGCGTGCCGACGTCCTTCCAGTAGCCCTCGAAGCGGTAGGCGGACATCTTCTCGCCGGCATTCAGCATGGCGGGGATGATATTCTTGCCGAAGTCGTTGCTCGAGTCCGCGTCGTTCTCGTCCGCGATGAGGTAGGCGCGCAGCTTCTTCCACGAGAAAACGTAAATGCCCATCGAGGCAAGGTTGCTCCTGGGCTGCTTCGGCTTTTCCTCAAACTCCGTGATGGTGTCCTCGCCGTCGACGTTCATGATGCCGAAGCGGCTCGCCTCGTCCCAGGGCACCTCCATCACGGCGATGGTGCAGTCGGCGTGCATGCGCTTGTGGTGCGCGAGCATGGCGGCGTAGTCCATCTTGTAAATGTGGTCGCCGGAGAGAATGAGCACATAGTCGGGATCGTACATATCCACGAAGCCGATGTTCTGGTAGATGGCGTTCGCCGTGCCCTTGAACCACGTCGCGCCCTTCGCGCTCTGGTAGGGCGGGAGGATGTGTACGCCGCCGTCCGAGCGGTCAAGGTCCCAGGGCTGGCCGTTGCCGATGTAGCGGTTGAGCTCCAGCGGGCGGTACTGCGTGAGCACGCCGATGGTGTCGATGCCGGAGTTCGCGCAGTTGGAAAGGGGAAAGTCGATGATGCGGAACTTCCCGCCGAACGGGACGGCGGGCTTTGCCATGTTCTCCGTCAGGACGTAAAGGCGGCTGCCCTGTCCGCCGGCGAGCAGCATGGCGATGCACTCTTTTTTCATGCCGGTAATTCCTCCCTTGCCTTGCTTTTTTTCGCTTTCGGTTTCTTATATTCGCCCGCGCCGCGCAGGATGACCGCGCCGAGCGGGGGGATGGTGATGGCAATAGACTGCTCGCGTCCGTGCGAGGGGATCGCCTGCGTTCGGACCGGCTTTTCGTTGCGCCACTCGCCCGTGCCGCCGAATGCGGTATCATCCGTGGAAAGCTCCTCGCGCCACGTTTTCCGCTGTGGGACGCCGAAGCGGTAGTCCCGGTAGCCGTTGGGCGAGAAGTTGACCGCGACCAGCAGCTCCTCGCCCGCGCCGTCGCGGCGGACAAAGACGACGGTGTTATCCTCGTTGTCGTCCGCGACGAGCCACTCAAAGCCCGCCCAGTCAAAGTCGATGCGCCAGAGCGCGGGGTTCGTCAGGTAGTACCGGTTGACGGCACGGAAGAAATCCTGCATCCTGCGGTTGGCATCGTTTTCGAGCAGATACCAGTCGAGCTGACCGGCAAAATCCCACTCGTGCCACTGGCCCAGCTCCGCGCCCATGAAGGTGAGCTTCTTGCCCGGGTGCGTGAGCATATAGACCATGAAGCTGCGCACGCCCGCGAGCTGCCGCCACTCGTCGCCCGGCATCTTGCCGCGCAGACTGCCCTTCATGTACACCACCTCGTCGTGCGAGATGGGCAGCACAAAGTTTTCGGAAAAGGCGTACATCAGCGAGAAGGTGAGGTCCTTATGATGGAACTGGCGGAACCACGGGTCGAGCTTGAGGTAGTGGCACATATCGTTCATCCAGCCCATGTTCCACTTGAGGTTGAAGCCCAGCCCGCCGTCCGAGACCGGATAGGTCACGAGCGGCCACGCGGTCGATTCCTCCGCCACCATCATCACGTTCGGATCAATGGCAAAGGCGGCGGTGTTGAGCGCGCGCAGGAAGTCGATGGCCTCCAAGTTCTCGTGGCCGCCGTTTTTGTTCGGCGTCCACTCGCCCGCTTCGCGCCCGTAGTCGAGGTATAGCATGGACGCCACCGCGTCCACGCGCAGGCCGTCAAGGTGATATTCCCGCAGCCAGTAGGCGGCGGACGAGAGCAGGAAGCTCTTCACCTCGCCGCGCCCGTAGTCGAATACGCGCGTGCCCCAGCCCGCGTGCTCGCGCTTTTTTGGGTCGGCGTACTCGTAGCACGGCTCGCCGTCGAAGTCAATGAGACCGTGCTCGTCCTTGCAGAAGTGCGCGGGCACCCAGTCAAGAATGACGGAGATGCCCCTTCGGTGCATCATGTCCACGAAGTACATGAAGTCGTGCGGCGTGCCGTAGCGCGAGGTCGGCGCGAAGTAGCCGGTGCACTGGTAGCCCCACGAGTCGTCGAGCGGATACTCGGTCACGGGCATCAGCTCCACGCAGTTGTAGCCGAGGTCGGCGGCGTACTCGCTCAGCTCGTCCGCGAGCGAGCGGTAGTCGTAAAAATCGCCGTTTTCGCGCCGCCGCCACGAGCCGAGGTGAACCTCGTAGATGTTGAGCGGACGGTCATAGACCGGCTGCTTTGCCGCAAGGTACGCGTCGTCGCCCCAGTCGTAGCCCGCAAGCTCGTAGAGCTTGCTCGCCGTGCCGGGACGCGTCTCGGCGTGGAAGGCGTAAGGGTCGGCCTTGAAGGTCACCGCGCCGCTCTGCGCGGTGACGGCGAACTTATAGGTGTCATACTCTGAAAGGCCCGCGACCTCCGTCTCCCAGATGCCGCCGTCGAGACGGCGCATCGGATGCGCGGTGGGGTCCCACGCGCAGAAATCGCCCACGACGCTCACGCTCCCCGCGTGCGGCGCCCAGACGCGGAACACCCAGCCGTCCGGCGTGCGGTGCGCGCCGAGCGTGCGGTACAGCTCCGTTGCGCTGCCGCCGTAAAAGGCGGCGAGATCAAAATGCTCCATGGCGCTTGTCCTCCCTCTTTTCAGCATACGCGCCCGCGGGCGCGAAAAACGTCGGATCTACTCGCTCAGCTTGTGGTCCTCGCTCCATTGAGTGAGCTTGGTCTTGTTGCCCTTTTCGTCCATCACATAGGTGTTGTTGAGCTGATTTCGCAGGTCGCCGAGCACGGAATTCACATACTCCTGCCGCAGCGCCGCGCGCTCGACCTTCTCCTCGTCGGTCAGCTCCCGCTCCTTCGCGAGCTTGGCAAGCTCGTTGATGCGGTCGATCTTCTTCTGTTCCATCTTGCTTCTCCTTACAGATACCGGCGCAGCAGAATGCCCGTGCGCCCCTTTTTGCTCAGGCCGCCGACCTCGGCGACCTCAAATTTTCCCAGTCCCCGCGCGGAAATGACGTCGCCCTGTGCCACGCTCGCGTCGCCCTTGGTGACCTCGCGATAGTTTTTCTGCACACGTCCTGCGGCGATCAGCTCCGCAGCCTTGCCGCGGCTCACGGAAAAGCCCGCGGCGGTCACGGCGTCGAGCCGCAGCGTCGCCACCGTGTCCCGGATCTCCTTGACCTTCTGCTCCGGCACGCGCAGCGCGTCCGCGCCGATGGCCGTCAGGCGCAGCGCCGTGCGCCCCGCGCCCGTCCAGTTGTCGAGCAGATATTGCGCGACGCCCGCGCTCACAATGAGGTCGGCGCTCCCCTCGCTCACGAGGATGTCGCCGAGCGTCTCGCGCTCTACGCCGAGCGCCATGAGGCTGCCGAGCAGGTCGCGGTGCGTGGGGTGCTCGCTCTCGTGCCACGCCGCGCGGAGAAACACCATCGCGTCGCGCGCATCGACCTCCTCCTGCCAGTCGGGCAGGAAAAAGAGCATCCGGCGCTCCGCGCCCTCATAGCCGCCGAGGAGGGCGAAGCCCTCGTGGATCGCGGCGGCGCGGAGCAGGTCCCGCGCGCCCTGCGCCTCGGCCGGGCTTAAAAACGCCGTGTTCGTGGGCAGGTTCCGCTGCCGGCACTGGTCATATTTATCCAATATGTGCCCCAAAAGCACACGCTCCTCCGCGCTTTTCGCCGCGCGGTCCAGTAAGCTCCGTCGATCCATGGTATCGTTTCCATCCGTTATTTTTCAGGTACTATTGGTACAAGGGTATCCTATCACAAAACCAACGCACTTTCAATAGACAGTGTATAAAACTTCATGCACGCGCACCGCACCGCAAATCGGCGCAAATGCCGACGCATGAAGCTTTTGTGCATCCTTTCCGGTTGCCCCACAGGGGCGAGGAAAGGGCACATTTCAATTTTTGCTGTGCTTTTGCACAGCAAAAAGCAGAACGACCCCGAGGGGTCGTTCTCAGTCTATCGGAAAGCCTCGCTGAGTTTCGCGTCCGCAGACGCGAAAGATGTTTGATCCGTTTTCTGCCGCGACCTGTGCGTGGCAGAAAACACTTTGCGCGGAGCGAGCGTCGAATTGTCCGCTGTCAGCGGACAACCGAGGCGCAGAGCACAGCGAATCTTTCTCGAAAAAGTGGCTTTGCCACTTTTTCGACAGCCTCAGAGAACGACCCCTCGGGGTCGTTCTCTGTCAGCCTTTAATTGTTGATGCGCACCACGCAGCGGACCGTGGCGCCGCCGACGCTCGCCGTCACGTTGGCCGTGCCGGCCTTGACCGGCTTGAGCTTGCCGTCCGCGCTGACCGTCACCACGGAGGTGTCCTCGCTCGACCAGGTCGCTGCCGCGTCGGTGCCGCGCAGAATGAGCTGAATGGAATCGCTCATCCGGATCGTGCAGTCGAAGCGGCCGCTGTCATCCTTCTTCAGCGTCGTGCCGACATTTGTCCCGACTGACAGCGCCGCGGGATCGACCGTGGGCGTCGCCGGCTCCGGGTCCTCCACCACCGGCGGCGCCGGCTCGTCGGGCGTGACCGTGGGGTCATCGGGTGTCGGGTCAACCGGCGTGGGATCGACGGGCGTCGGGTCGACCGGCGCGGGGTCGACGTTCTCCACATCGTTCGCGCGGTCCTCCTGAATTTTTTCCATGAATTTGCCGCCGAAGAGATACCATGAAAAGATGACCAGCACCACCAGCAGCACCGCGATGAGCGGGCCGCGGGCGGAGTGCGTGTGCTTTCGTTCCGCCACGTGATGCCCACCTCTGCGCTTGCCGGACACCTTGCGCGGGCGATCCTCCTCTTCGCAGAAGGGACAGCGGCGATAGCTTGAGGAATACTTTTCTCCGCAGACGGGACATTTGATGAGGTCCATACATTATCCTCCCGAAAACACGGACGCAGGGCGCCCGCGCGAAAAACTTATTTACATAATACTTTCTTTTTGCCCCGCCGTCAACCGTTCTTCCCTTTTTTCGAGGAATTTTTTTCGTCGGCGGTCGATCGCCCTTGCAATTTGCCGCCGCGCTTTTTATAATAGAGACAGACAAGCGAACAACGGGGGAGGATATCACGCCTATGAGCACCATTTTCATCGGCATCGCCGGCGGCACCGGCTCCGGCAAGACCACGCTCACGCGCCATCTCAAGGAGCATTTCGGCGACGCCGTCACCGTCATCGGACACGACAGCTACTATAAGCGGCAGGACGGCAAGACCTACGAGGAGCGCTCCAAGGTCAACTACGACCATCCCGACGCCTTTGAAACGAGCCTGCTCGTCGAGCACCTCAAGGCTCTCAAGGCGGGCCGCAGCATCCAATGCCCCGTCTACTCCTATGTGGACCACAACCGCACGGACGAAACCGTCGAGGTCTTCCCCACCAAGGTCATCATCGTCGAGGGCATCCTCATTTTCCAGGACCCGACCCTGCGCGATATGTTCGACATTAAAATTTTCGTCGAGACCGACGCCGACGTGCGCATCCTGCGCCGCGCCCTGCGCGACATCCGCGACCGCGGCCGCACGCTCGAGAGCGTCATCACGCAGTACCTCACGACCGTCAAGCCCATGCACGAGCAGTACGTTGAGCCGAGCCGCAAGTACGCGGACATCATCGTGCTCGAGGGCGGGCACAACCTCGTCGCGCTCGACATGATCATGCAGCGCATCGCCAGCCACATCGCGAGCGAGGACTGAGCAAGGCACACAGCAAAAAAAGCAGCCGGCCGGCTGCTTTTTCTTTTTGCATTTACGCGCCCGCAAAGCGGAACACCACGCCCACGAGGGCGGAGAGTCCGATGAACACGATGGGGTGCCAGTTCTTCGTCTGCTTGACCCAGCGCGTGAGCACGAGCAGCACGGCGGCAAGGACGGTCCCCTGCCAGAAGAGCACGCCGCCGGTGAGCCAGAAGGTCTCGCGCACGACGACAAGTCCCGCCGCCGTGATGAGCGCGGTGGACGCGGGACGCAGGCCGTAGAACGCACCCGCGACGTACTTACTGTCGCGGAACGCCTGCAGGAAAGCCGCGACGATGAGGATCACAATGACGCTCGGCGCAATGAGGCCGACGGTCGCCGTCACCGCGCCGGGCACGCCTCCGGTCAGGAAGCCGACGTAGGTCGCCATGTTGACGCCGATGGGGCCGGGGGTGGACTCGGACACGGCGATCATGTCCGCGAGCTGCGCGCGGGTGAACCAGCCGGTCTTATCCGCCATATCGTAGAGGAACGGAAGTGTGGCCATGCCGCCGCCGATGGCGAAAAGGCCGGTCTTGAAAAATTCCCAGAAGAGCTGTAAATAGAGCATCATTCCGCCTCGCCGCCTTTCTTGAGCGCGACCTGCAGCACAATGCCGCTGACCGCCGCGAACAGCACGAAGATCACCGGCGAGAGGTCGGTGAGCAGCGACGCGAGCAGGATGACCGCATAGAGCGCCAGCGTCTTTTTATCGACGACCGACTTCTTCCACAGCTTCACCACCGCGTTGAAGATCAGCACGCACACGCACACACGGATGCCCGCAAAAGCGTTTTTGACCCAAGCGACCTCGGCAAAGGTCGTGATAACGCCGGCGAGGAGGGATATAATAATGAGCGAGGGAAACACGACGCCGAGGGTAGCCACCACGCCGCCGATATCGCCGAGCACCTTGCGCCCTGCAAAGGTCGCGGTGTTCACCGCGATGACGCCCGGGGTACACTGACCGATAGCGAACCAGTCCGCCAGCTCCTCCTCCGTCGCCCATCCCTTATTCTCCACGACCTCGCGCTGCAAAATGGGCAGCATCGCGTAGCCGCCGCCGAAGGTCATCACGCCGACCTTGGCGAAGGTATAAAACAGTTCCCAGAGTCTCTTTGCCATAGCGTCTCCTTTTTTATTCCACATAGCCGTATAGACCGCGCACGGAGACCTCGCCCGTGCGGATGGTCTCGACCGTTCCGTCCGCGCGGCGCACGACAAGGCCGAACTGATCGTCCACGTCCAGCGCCGTGACCTTCTCCTTTACATCCTGCCATAAAAGCTGCACCTCGCGTCCGAGCGTCAGGCAGTCGCGGCGGTAGGCCGTGAGGTAGGACGCCGTGTCGCCGCTTTGCAGCGCGGCGTAGAGCTTGTCAAGCTCCTCAATGAGCGCGGCGGCCAGCGCCGCGCGCTGCACGCGCTTCCCTGTCTCCAGATAGAGCGAGGTCGCCACATCGCGGAGCTCCGGCGGGAAGTCCTCCGACGCATTGTTGCAGTTGATGCCGATGCCGATGACGGCGTATTGCAGCGCACCGCTCTCACCCTCGAGCGACAGCTCGGTAAGCGTGCCGCTGAGCTTCTTGCCGTTCAGGACAAGATCGTTCGTCCACTTGATCTGCGGCCGCACGCCGCAGACGCGCTCCACCGCATCGCAGGCCGCCACCGCGCCGAGCGCCGTGAGCGGCAGTATCTTCTCCGGCGCGAGCTGCGGGCGCAGCAGCGCCGAGAGATACACGCCGCGCCCCGGGCCGCTTGAGAAGCTGCGGCCGCGCCGTCCGCGCCCCGCAGTCTGCTCGTCGGCCACCGCCACCGCGCCGTCCGGCGCGCCCTCCGCGGCAATGCGCTTGAGATAGCTGTTCGTGGAATCCACGCTCTCAAAGCAATCGAGCGTGCGCCCGACTATTTTCGTCTCGCCGAGGCGGCGGCGCAGCTCGCGCTCGCTGAGCACGTCCGGCGAATCCGCCAGCCGGTAGCCCAACCCCGTCTGCGCCTCAATGGTGTAGCCGTCGCGCCGCAGGGCGCCGACCGCCTTCCACACCGCCGCGCGGGAGATGCCGAGCTGCGCGGAGATGTCCTCGCCGGAGACAAAGTCTCCCGCCTGCGCGCTGAGCAGCGCAAAAATTTTCTCCTTACTCACCGTCTCGCCCGCCTCCTGCTCATTTCCTGAAATTTGTAACCGTTTTGTTGTTGACGAACGGCGCCGAAGCACCTACAATAAGGTATTGCAGCGGCTTGCGGCGCGGATATTGTAGCACGCATTCCGCAGTTTGTAAACCACTCTTCCTTTTTCATTTTACTGTAGGAGCATCCACCGTGAGCTTTTCGACCTTACCCTTTCTCTTTTATTTTCTGCCCGCCTTTCTGGCGGTATACTATATTGTCCCCGCCCGCTTCCGCAACGCTGTGCTCGCACTGGGGAGCCTGCTCTTTTATTGGCTCGGCGCGGGTACGGGCGCTCTTCTCGTGCTGGTCGCGCTCATTCTCGTCAACTTTGCCGCGGGGCGGCTGATCGAGGACGCGCACGGCGATGAGCGGCGCGCCTGGTTCATCCTCGCGCTCGCGTGCGATGTGGGCAGTCTCTTTTATTTCAAGTACATGGGTTGGTTTCTGGAAAATCTGGGCAGACTGACGAATACCGACTTTTCCTTTTTCCGCGTCGCCCTGCCGCTCGGCGTGAGCTTCTATGTATTTCAGAGCATCGCCTACGTCGCGGACGTCTACCGCGGCGACGCCGAGGCCGAGCGCAGCCTTTTGGACTATGCCGCCTTTCAGGCAATGTTCCCCCAGCTCGTCATGGGTCCCATCCTGCGCCTGCGCGATGTGAGCGCGGAGCTGCACACGAAGCGTCCCTTCTCCCGCGCGGCGGTCGAGAGCGGCTTTTCGCTTTTTGTGGTCGGGCTTGGCTGCAAGGTCGTTCTGGCCGACCAGCTCGCCTCGCTGTGGACGGCGCTCGAACGCATCGGCTTCGCCTATCTCTCCGCGCCGCTGGCGTGGTTCGGCGCGGTGGGCTACAGCCTGCAGCTTTACTACGACTTCGCGGGCTACTCGCTCATGGCGATGGGGCTTGCCCGTATGCTCGGCTTTGTGATCCCGCGCAACTTCGACCTGCCCTACTGCTCACGCTCCATCTCCGAATTCTGGCGGCGCTGGCACATCACGCTCGGCATCTGGTTCCGCGACTACCTCTATATCCCGCTCGGCGGCAGCCGGAACGGCAAGCGCCGGCTTCTTCTGAGCCTGTTCGTTGTATGGACGCTCACGGGTCTCTGGCACGGCGCGGCGTGGAATTTCGTCCTGTGGGGCCTTGTGCTCTTTGTGTTCATCGCGCTGGAAAAGTTCTGCATCGGCAGCTTCTTAGAGCGTCACCGCTTCCTCTCGCGTCTCTATTTTCTCTTTCTTATTCCGCAGACGTGGGTGGTGTTCCGCATCTCCGACCTCGGCGAGCTGGGGGACTACTTCTCCCGTCTCTATCCCTTCCTCAGCAGCGGCGAGAGCGTGTTTGCCGGCGATCTCCTGCGCCAGCTGGAAAGCTACTGGTGGCTCTTTGCTCTCGGCATTCTCCTCGCCACGCCGTGGCCGCGCCGCTTCTATGAAAAATACCGCGCGACGCCGCTCGTCTGGCTGCCGCTGTTCGCGGTGTTCTGGCTGTGTCTCTATCTCATCGCGACCGGCACGGGCAACCCTTTCCTCTACGCCCGCTTCTGAATTTTTCTGAAGGAGGTCTTTCCATGTCCCACTTTTCTCCCCTGCTGTGGCTGTGCGCGGTGAGCGCCGCGGCGCTCAATTCCTTCACCGCGCTCGACCCCACCGGCGCTTACGAGCAGTATCTCGACGCGCTGGGCGAGAATACGCCCGCCATCGCCGCTTTTTTTGATGCCGCCGAGAGCGGCGTCTTTCCGTGGACGATCCCCGGCGTGTCCGAGCCGATCCCAAGCCCTGTGCCCGATCTCCTGCCTCAGCCGCCCGAGGTGGTCGATCCGGTGATCCCCGACGAGCCGGAGGAGCCGGTCAGCCAATTTACCACGGTGGACGCGAGCTATTTTGACGACGCGCTCTTTCTCGGCGACTCGCACACCGACGGCTTCCACGACTACGCGGGGCTGGGCAACGCGACCTACTTCACCAAGAACGGTCTGACGGTAAAGGACGCCGTGGAAAAGAGCTTCATCGAGCTGGACGGCAAAAAGGTCACGCTCGCCGAGGCGCTCGGCACGAGGCAGTTCGGCAAGGTCTATATCCTTCTCGGCATCAACGAGATCGGCGCCTACACCGCCGCGGACTGGGCGGCCCAGTACAAATCGCTGCTCGATCTCGTGCGCGAAAAGCAGCCCGACGCGGTCATTTTCATCCAGTCCATCTTCCACACCACGCAGAAGAAGTCGGATAGCTCCTACTTCAAAAACGAGGTCATCAACGAGCGCAACGCCGCCATCGCGCAGCTGGCGGACGGCAAAACGATCTTCTACCTCGACCTCAATCCGCTCTTCGACGACGAGAACGGCGCGCTGCGCGCCGACTACTCCGGCGACGGCGTTCACGTCCGCGCGCCCTACTATGTGCAATGGCGCGATCATCTCTATCAGTTCGGCGTGGTGAAATAATGTAAAAGAATCGCTTCCCTGATCGGGAAGCGATTCTTTATCTGCTGTTTTCGGGAGAAATTACTCCCAGCGGTCCGCCTCGGGCGTGCCGTTCACATGCTTGACGACCAGTCCCGTCAGGGCAAAGAGGGCGATGGCGTTGGGGATGACCATGAGGTTATTGAACATATCGCTCAGCTCCCACACGAGGTCGCTGGAGGTCAGCGTGCCGAGGAAGATAAACACCAGCGCGATGACGGTGTAGACGACCGTGGACCTCTGACCGAAGAGGTAAGCCATGTTGATCTTGCCGAAGAGGTTCCAGCCGAGAATGGTGGAGAAAGCGAAGAAGAACAGGCAGACCGCGACGAACATCGCGCCCGCGCTCTCGCCGAAGACGACGCCGAAGGCGGTCTGGGCGAGGTTGGTCTTCTTGAGCACGTCCTGCGCCGCAGCCGCGCCGCAGCCGTGGAGCGGGCCGCCCTCGGTGTAGAGGGTGGAGATGATGACGAGGGCGTTGAGGGTGAGGACCACGAAGGTGTCGATGAACACGCCGATCATGGCGACGACGCCCTGCTGGTGGGGATTCTTGACGTTGGCCTGCGCGTGGGCGTGAGGCGTGGAGCCCATACCGGCCTCATTGGAGAACAGGCCGCGCTTCGCGCCCTGGGAGAGTGCGATCTTCAGCGCCGCGCCGAAGCCGCCGCCGATGATGGCCTGCGGAGCGAAGGCATACCGGAAGATCATGCCGAAGGTCGCGGGGACGTACTTGATGCGGGCGATGAGGACGATCAGTCCGCCGGCCAGGAAAACAGCCGCCATAATGGGCACGATCTTCTCGGTCACGGAGGCGAGGCGCTGCACGCCGCCGAGGAAGATGAAGCCGCAGATGGCGACGAGCACCACGCCGATGATCCACGTCGGCACGTTGAAGGCGTTGGAGAAGGTCTCGCCGATGGAGTTGGACTGCACCATGCAGCCGAAGAAGCCGAGCGCCAGAATGATGGCGACGGCGAAGAAGCCCGCGAGGAACTTGCCGAAGCCGCCCTTGAAGGCGGTGGTGATATAGTAAACAGGGCCGCCGAGGACGTTGCCGTCCTTATCCACGGTGCGCGTTTCCTGCGCGAGCGTGGCTTCCGCGTAGATGGTCGCCATGCCGAGGAAGGCGATGACCCACATCCAGAAGATGGCGCCGGGGCCGCCGGTGAGGATCGCGCCGGACGCGCCGACGATATTGCCGGTGCCGACCTGCGCCGCAATGGCGGTGGCGAGCGCCTGGAAGGAGCTCATGCCGCTCTCCTGCTTTCCGCCGCGGAGACTGAGGCTGCCGAACACGCTGTTCCAGCCCTCCTTGAAGTGACGGACCTGCACGAAGCGGGTCTTGATGGAGTACCACAGACCAACGGCGATGAGCAGCGCGACCAGAATGTAGTCGGACAGGTAGCCGTTGATCTTCTGCACAATGGGGAGAAGTGTTTCAGTCATGGGAAATTTCCTCCTAAAAATATTGTGCCCCGCTTTTCTTCCTCCTCTCGCTTTGCAGACAAAGCAAAAAACAGGGCCGCCGAAGAAATCGACAGCCCTGATCCAAGTTCCCATCCATGAAAAAACAGCTCAGCAAAACCGCATAACGGTTTCCTGCCCTGTCCTCTTTGCCTGAGAGATTCAACCCGCGCGGGGCCTTACACCTTCGGCACTCATTGCTGAGATTTTCCAGAGCCATCTCCACCCCCAGTCTCCCTGCGGATTCAAGGGGCTTCTACGAACTAAGGACAGGATACCCGCCTTTTCGCCGCTTGTCAACAGGGATTTTAACGCGCTCTGAACGGAGAGAGGAGAAAACGGCTGCAAAGCAGCCGTTTTCTTTCTCTTTTTCGGGAATTGTTCAAATCCGCCAAATTTTTCTCTTTTTCGCGCCCGGATTTGGCGTTGTATTTAAGTTTTCTATCGAAGATGCAGATCAATTAGAATTGTCTATCAATTTTCCGGATCGCCAGCTCCTCGTAGCCGGTCGTCTCGTCGCGCTCGCGGGTAAAGACGGTATCCGGCAGCTCGGCGAGGACGATCTCCGCCGTGGTGTTCACGAGGCAGCCGGGGCGCAGATGTCCGCCGAACACGCTCAGGTCACGGCGGGCGAAGCTCGCGTGCAGGTGGCTGCCGTGCTCGCTGACCGTGCCCATGAGCGAGACGATC
>ENA-UOJJ01002510-UOJJ01002510.1-human-gut-metagenome-genome-assembly--contig:-CS66-NODE-2510-length-22506-cov-5.244488_pt1 | contig 22506 bp, 20 predicted proteins | sample MGYA00242343_ERZ723890 | MGnify/ENA metagenome assembly ERZ723890
CGCCAAAAGAACGAGCTGCGGGAAAAGCTGACCGACATGGCCCGGCATTCGAAGATCGCCGTGGTGCACGAATCCCCGCACCGGGTCATCGAGCTTTTGCAGCAGGTACAGGCGGTGCTGCCCCACACCTTTGTCAGCGCCAGCTGCGACCTGACCAAGAAATTCGAGCAGACTCTCCGTGGCCCCGTGGAGCAGGTACTTCGTCTGCTGGAGGAAAATCCTAAGGCGGATAAAGGCGAATACTGTCTCTGCCTGCGCTGGGCGGAGGAGGATATTCCCGCGCCGGAAGCGGTCCGGGAGGACATTTCGCTGGAAGCTCGTCTTTTCGACGGCCTGATTCGCGGCCTTTCCCTACGGGAAATCTCCGACGAGCTGATCGCCCGGGGCGACCGGACCACCCCCGTCCCGGCCGCCGCTCGCCGGGTGACGGAGCGTCTGGGGGAGTGCCGGGGGAGGAGGGCGGGGCGCTGCCCCGCACCCTGGTTAAGGGCTTTGCCCTTAACAATCCCGTCATTGCCCGTGCTTTGCACGGGCAAACAGAAAAAATTCAGGAAAAGTCGTGTGCACAGCACACGGAGCGGAGATGCAGGAGGCGATCTTTCTGGATTGCCAGAAGGATTACAAGGGGCGAGCGGAAAGCCCCTGCCTGCGCCGCAGCGAGGAAGCCTGCACGCAATGGAGGAAAAATATGAAACTGTTTGTCTTGAACGGTCCAAACCTGAACCTGCTGGGCATTCGGGAGCCGGATATTTATGGTCGGCAGACCTTTGCCGATCTGGAAGCGTTTATCCGGGAGGTCTGCGCCCGGGAACGCATCGAAGTGGAGTGCTTTCAGTCCAATCACGAAGGCGTGCTGGTGGACGTCATCCAGAGCGCGCTGGGCAAGGCGGACGGCATCGTCATCAACCCCGCCGCCTACACCCACACCAGCGTAGCCATTCTGGACGCGCTGAAGGCCGTGGCTCTGCCTGCGGTGGAGGTGCATCTCAGCGACATCAACGAGCGGGAAGCCTTCCGTCACATCAGCTATCCGGCCATGGCCTGCATCGCCCAGATCAAGGGCAAGGGCTTCGCCGGGTATGAAGAAGCGATCCTGCTGCTGAAGGAATATGTTCAGGGCCGCAGGGTCTAAGGGGCGCGTTGAGATGGGTGGAGTGCCCAAACATCTTCGGGACTTTTGGCGCATGGATTTAGCAACGGCGGTCGATGCTCAAGATATGAAAAATCCGAAGCTTCCATGAAAAAATAGAGAAACGCCGGAAGAAGATTTCTTTCGGCGTTTTTTGGGGTTGGATAAAGCTGCTCCTTCCCGGACAAAATGACCGTTGGAGGGGATGCGCTTGGTGCATTGGGAAGATTTCGGACTGGTGCTGGTGTACAGCCTTGGTTCGCTGGTGTGGCTGTTTGTGCTGACAAAACTCATGGGCAACCGGCAAATGAGCCAGCTGACCCTGTTCGACTATATCATCGGCATTTCCATCGGGTCGATCGCGGCGGAAATGGCCAGCCACCCGGAAGAAGACGCATGGCTGGGGCTGATCGCCATGACGATCTACGCACTGGTGGCCGTAGGCTTTAACGTGCTGAATGATAAATCCCTCAAAGCCAGACGGGTGCTGATCGGTTCGCCGTTGGTGCTGCTGGATCACGGGCAGCTGTATCGGCAGAATCTCAAGCGGGCCAAGCTCGACCTGAACGAACTGCTGGCGGAATGCCGCTCGGCGGGCTATTTTGACTTAAGCGAGCTGGAAATGATCCTGATGGAAGTCAACGGCAAGCTGTCTTTCCTGCCGGTGAGCCAGAATCGCCCGGTCACGCCGCAGGATCTTTCGCTGGCCCCGGCACAGGATCGCCCGGCGGTAGCTGTGGTGATGGACGGCGTTCCGTTCCCCGAACGGCTCAAGGCCGTTGGACTGGACGAAGCGTGGCTGAAAAAACAGCTGAAAAACCAGAGAATCGACGATTGCCGGGATGTGTTTTTCGCGTCGGTAGACCGGGATCATCAGCTTTCCGTGTACCTGCGGGAAACGGATGGCCGCAGCAAGGAGCATTACGCCTGATCGTCCCGGTAGATGCCCAGCCGGTACAGTTCGTCCTCGGCGGGGGCGTTGATGAGCACCGCCTTCAGCGCCCCCCAGTAAACGAACATGCTCCCTGCCGCCGCCGCGTGAGCGCCGCCCTCCTCGAGGGCTTTTTTCATGTCCGAAGCGTTCTTCGCGCCGCCGCAGGCGATCAGGGGAACGGTCAACTCCTGCGCTACGGAATGGATCAGCTTCAGATCGTAGCCCTGCATCATGCCGTCCCGGTCGATGGAGTTGAGCAGAATTTCGCCCGCACCAAGCTCCTGCGCCCGGTGCGCCGCGTCCTGAGGGGTTTGCCCGGTGGAAACCGTACCGTCCTTGGTGAAACAGCGGTAGCGTTTGAAAAGATCCTGTTTCACATCCAGCGAAACGGTCACGCTTTGAGCGCCGAAACGCTCGGAAATGCGGGTAATCAGCTCCGGATTTTCAAAAAAGGCCGTGTTGAGAATGACTTTTTCAAACCCAATGTGAAACAGCCGGGCCGCTTCCTCCACGGTGGTGATGCCGCCGCCGTAGGACAGGGGCATGAAGGCCTCTTCCGCCATGTCCCGCAGCAGGTCGAAGTCCGGCCCCCGGCCTTCCTTCGACGCGGAAATGTCCTGAACGCATAGCTCGTCCACACATTTCTCGTTGAAAATTTTCATGGCGTTGATGGGATCCCCCAGATAGTTGGGCTCCTTGAAACGGACAGTCTTGACCAGATCGCCGTGATTCAGCAGCATGCAGGGAATCAACCGGGGACGATGCAGCATGACGCAGCCCTCCTTCAAAGCAAAGTGAAATGAAACTGACTGCGGGGGAAGGATGATGAACTGTCCTGCCACTCTATTCCCGTACCCATTGTACGCAGTCCAAAGCGCAGAGCTTTAGCCCTTCCAGACCGGCAAGCCGCGAGGCCCGTCGCCGAGCGGCGGTAAAACCTCGGCCAGCAGGCAAGTCGCTCTAGTACCCTGCGCGCATCGCACGCAGTCTGGGGTGCAGGGCTTCAGCCCTGACGCCCCCCGTACCCGTTGTACGCAGCCCAAAGCGCGGAACTTTAGCCCTTCCAGACCGGCGAGCCGCAGGCGGTAAAACCTCAGCCAACAGGCAAGTCGCTCTAGTACCCTGCGCGCAGTCCGGGGTGCAGGGCTTCAGCCCTGCCGGCGGTAAAAACCGGCCAACCATCTTTCCCTCGAACGCCCCGCGCCCTAAGGGCGCAGTCCGGGGTGCAGGGGGTCACCCCCTGCTGAAGGAGGTTAGGAGTTGGAGACCGAAACGGTGGCTTTTCTCCGGGTGGAATTGAACGCCCCAGACGTTGTCCCGGTGAACCGCCGCCGCAAAGCGAACGCCGTAGTCGCATTCCATCAGGACGTCCTTCGGATCCTCGCAGACCGCATAGTAGCTGTGGACGAAATAAAAACGGGCGGGCTGCTCTAACCCCTGAACCAACGCCGCATCTCGCTGGACAATCTCGACCCGATCCCAGCCCATGTGCGGCACCTTCAGCTCCGGGTGATCGTCCAGACGGAAACGCCGCATGGAAAAGGGGATGTAGCCAAGCCCGTCCGATACGCCTTCCTCGCTGTGAAGCCCCAGCATCTGCATACCCAGACAAATGCCCAGCACCGGCTTGCCGGAGGCCACGGCTTCGTCCAGCGCGGCCCGCATACCGCTCTGGTTCAAAAGCGCCATACCCTGATCGAACGCGCCTACCCCCGGGAGGATCAGCCGGTTGCAGGCGGATAACGCTTCACCCGTGGTGACAGGTTGGGCTTCCGCTCCCGCCTTTTTGAGCATGTTCAGGATGGAGCCGATGTTTCCGATGCCGTAGTCCAGAACGCCGATCATGCGCATCCGCCCTTCTTCCTAAAAATAGCAGCGCGGCAAAACACTGCCGCGCTGAAAGGATAGCATGATGGAAAAAGGTTGTCAAATAGAAATACGGCTTATCGTTTGCGCACTTCGGCGGCAAAGCTGCGCCCGGCCAGACGGGTGACGAACCAGAGAAGCGCCAGCAGCACGATCAGCCAGCTGACCGCCCCGACAGGGGACTGGACCGACTGATTCCACGGCCAGAAACGCCCGGAAACGGGAGCAATCTCACTTCCTGCCAGCGTGAATAGCACCAGATTGCTGCCCACCAGATAATACAGGGACGCGCCGCCCAGACGGCACAGCGCCCGCCGCAGCCATTCCATGGGCAGCCAGTATTTTTCGCCGGGCAGACGGCACAGACCGTGGCAAAGCACCGTCAGCAGGGCGATGGCGAAGCAGGGCAGGACAATCCACGCCCAGTGGGGCGGAAACCGCTCCGGCAGGCCGTGGCGGACATAGCGGACGAGGCCTGCGGCGCTGAAGGCCAGCGCCGCGCCGCCCATGACCAGCCGTTCACGAAAGCTCGCGTCCGCATAGGCCACGCCCGCCAGAAAGAAAGGAAAGTATTGCACGATCGGGTAGGTCACCAGATTTTTGCCGCCTATCAGCAGGGCCAGCTGGGGAAGCGTGACGCGGTCATAGGGGAGAAAGCAGCACAGCGCACAGGGCAGACTCAGCGGCAGCCAGAGCCAGCGCCGCCGGGCGAGCTGCCGCAGCAGGGGAACCAGGAGGATGGCCGACAGCATCAGCAGGGCGAAGGCGATCAGAAAGTCCGACCAGCCGGGAATATCTCTGAGCAGGAGAATGCCCCGGAGCGTTTCGGCCTCCAGCGGCCGATGCTCCCGCAGAACCCGGAAGGCCGCGCCGGATACATAAAACGCAGCCAGACAACGCCCGAAGGTGCGCCCCATGCGGGGCAGCGCCTGCCGGAAGGGCTTTTTCAGATAGGCCAGCGCCGCCGTCCTGCCGAAGCAGAAGACGAAGGCGGGAAAGGCCAGCAGGCTGATTCCCATCACCCAGAAATGAATCGACGGAAACCGCTGGAGGTCGCCGAAAAACTGAAGAAGGTGGGCGTAGAGCATCAGGACGACCAGAATGCCTCGCTGGAGGTCTACGGAACGGTCTCGCATGGCGCTGCTTCCTTTCTGTGCAGGGGAATCGGGGCTCCCGGAGAAAAGGGAAGCCCGGGCGTTCATTATAGCAGAAAAAACCATCCCTTGAAAACCGGAAACTTCTTGCGGGATCAAAAACCCTATGGTAGAATACCTGATGCGAACATTCTTTCGCGTTTGAAACAGGATTCCGAAGGAACAGACGAGGTGGCCATTTTGCAGGATAAACTGATTGTGCGCGGAGCACGGGAACATAATCTGAAAAATGTGACGCTGGAGATCCCCCGCAACAAGCTGGTGGTGTTCACCGGCCTGAGCGGCTCGGGCAAGACCAGTCTTGCCTTCGACACCATTTACGCCGAGGGACAGCGGCGCTATGTGGAAAGCCTGAGCTCCTACGCCCGGATGTTTCTGGGCCAGATGGAAAAGCCGGATATCGACTCCATCGACGGCCTGTCCCCGGCCATTTCCATCGACCAGAAAACCACGGCCCGCAATCCACGCTCCACCGTGGGCACGGTGACGGAGATCTACGACTACCTGCGCCTTCTGTCCGCCCGCATCGGCGTTCCCCACTGCCCCAAGTGCGGCCGGGAGATCAAGCAGCAGACCATCGACCAGATGGTGGATCAGGTGATGACCCTGCCCGAAGGACAGAAGATGCAGGTGCTGGCCCCCGTGGTGCGGGAGCGCAAGGGCGAGCATGCCAAAATGCTGGAGGCGGCTCAGAAGCACGGCTACGTCCGCGTGAAGATCGACGGCGAGCTGTACGAGCTGGACGACCTGCCCGCGCTGGATAAAAAGAAGAAGCATAGCATTGAGATCGTCATCGACCGGCTGATCGTCCGCAACTCCGACGAGTTCCGCACCCGGCTGGCGGACAGCCTGGAACCCGCCGCCAAGGAGGCGGAGGGGCTGGTGCTGGTAGACCTGTTCGACAAGGGGACGATGCTGTTTTCCCAGAACTACGCCTGCCCGGACTGCGGCGTATCTATCGAAGAACTGGCTCCCCGGATGTTCAGCTTCAACAGCCCCTTCGGCGCGTGCCCCCAGTGCGGCGGTCTGGGCACGGTGATGCATATCACGCTGGAGAGCATTATCCCCGACCAGACGCTGAGCTTCCATCAGGGTGCGCTGCAGGCCATGGCGTGGAACGTGCAGGATCGGGGCAGCATGGCCCACACCTACTTTGAAGCGCTGGCCAGAAAATACCATTTCAGTCTGGACACGCCGGTTCGTGATCTGCCCAAGGACGTGATGGACGTGATTCTCTACGGCTCGCCGGACAAGATCACCATCGAATACGAGGGCGCCAACGGCGCGGGCCGGTACAACACTGCCTTCGAGGGCGTGATCCCCACGCTGGAACGCCGCTATCGGGAAACCACCAGCGACGCGATGAAGGCGGGCTACGAAGAATACATGGTGGAGGACGAATGCCGGGCCTGCCACGGGCAGCGTCTTCGCCCGGAAGTGCTGGCCGTCACAGTGGGCGGGCTGAACATTTCCAAGGTGTGCGAACTGAGCGTTACCAAGGCGCGGGCGTTTTTCCGCTCGCTGGAACTGACGGAAAAGGAACGCATGATCGCCGCCCAGATTTTGAAGGAGATCGACGCGCGGCTGGGCTTTCTGGACAGCGTGGGTCTGAGCTACCTGACCCTGTCCCGGGCGGCGGCCACCCTGTCCGGCGGCGAGGCCCAGCGCATTCGGCTGGCGACCCAGATCGGTTCCAGCCTGATGGGCGTACTGTACATTCTGGACGAGCCCTCCATCGGCCTGCACCAGCGGGACAACGACAAGCTGCTCAGCACCCTCAAGCGGATGCGCGATCTGGGCAACACCCTGATCGTGGTGGAGCACGACGAGGACACCATGTACGCCGCCGACTGGATCGTCGATGTGGGCCCCGGCGCGGGCGTTCACGGCGGCGAGATCGTGGCGGAGGGCACGGTGCAGGACATTCTGGACAATCCCAAGTCTCTGACGGGGCAATATTTAAGTGGCAGACGGTTCATCCCGCTGCCGGAAAAACGCCGGGAGCCGAAGGGCTGGCTCACTGTGCGGGGCGCGCGGGAGAACAATCTGAAGAAGATCGATGTTTCCTTCCCGCTGGGTGTGTTCTGCTGCGTCACCGGCGTCAGCGGCTCGGGCAAATCCAGTCTGGTCAACGAGATTCTCTATAAGCATTTGGCCAAGGTGCTGAACCGGGCTAAGACCTATCCAGGCAAATTCGACGCCATGGAGGGCGTGGAGCAGCTGGACAAGATCATCTGCATCGACCAGAGCCCCATCGGCCGCACCCCCCGTTCCAACCCGGCCACCTACACCGGCGTATTCGACCTCATCCGGAAAATTTTCGCCATGACCCCCGAAGCCAAGGCCCGGGGCTACAAGGAGAACCGTTTTTCCTTCAATGTGAAGGGCGGGCGCTGCGAGGCCTGTTCCGGCGACGGCCTTTTGAAGATCGAAATGCACTTTCTGCCGGATATTTACGTGCCCTGCGACGTTTGCAAGGGCGCGCGCTACAACCGGGAAACGCTGGAGGTGCGCTACAAGGGCAAAAATATCCATGAAGTGCTGGAAATGACGGTGGAGGAGGCGCTGGAGTTCTTCGACAACTACGAGCCCATCCGCCGCAAGCTGCAAACCCTCTACGATGTGGGCCTGAACTACATCAAGCTGGGCCAGCCCAGCACCCAGCTGTCCGGCGGCGAGGCCCAGCGCATCAAGCTGGCCACCGAGCTGAGCCGCCGGGACACCGGCCGCACTCTGTACCTGCTGGACGAGCCCACCACCGGCCTGCACGTGGCGGATGTGGAACGGCTCATCGGCGTATTGCAGCGGCTGGTGGCCGCCGGCAACAGCGTTCTGGTGATCGAGCATAACCTGGACGTGGTCAAGACGGCGGACTATCTGATCGATCTGGGCCCGGAGGGCGGCGACGGCGGCGGAAAAATCGTGGCCGTCGGCACCCCGGAGGAGGTGGCCCACTGCAAAAAGAGCTACACCGGCCAATATCTGGCTCCCATTTTGAAAAGAGACCGGGAACGGATGGAAAAACAGAAAAAATAAACCGTTTTTCCATTCGAACGATCCATTCCGAAATAACGGGCAGGATTGAAATCGGCGTTTCCGCACAGACTTTTGAGGAAAAAGCGAAAAGAAAACGGCCCGATTTCCGTCAGTTGGGGACTTGTGAAAATCCGGCGGGATGTTGTATAATGAATCATAACCTCTCCGACTAAAAAAGGAGCCGGGGAAACGGACAGAAAGGGTGCAAATCCGATGAAAAAAGTTCTTTCTTTGATTCTGTGCATCATGATGGTGGCTGCGCTGGCGGTGCTGGGCGCATCCGCTGAAGGGGAAAAGACCGACGCTTTGAAGGTCGGCATCTGCGTGGCGGGAAGTCTGGGCGATCAGGGCTTCTACGACAGCGCCAATGACGGCCTACAGAAGCTGGCGGCGGATTACGGTGTGGTCGGCAGCGTGGTGGAGTGCAAGAACGACGCCAGCGCCTACGAACCCGCACTGGTGGAGGCTGCGGAGCAGAACGACGTCGTTGTGGCCGTGGGCTGGGAGTTCTGGGACGGTCTGGACGTGGTGGCTCCCGAAATGCCCGACACCAAGTTCATCTTTGTGGACAACGGCATGACCGGCCATGACAATCTGCTGGCCATCACCTACAAGGAAAATCAGGGCAGCTTCCTGGCGGGCTACATTGCCATGAAGCTCTCCAAAACCGGCAAGGTGGGCGTGATCGGCGGCGAGGACAGCGATACCATCAACAACTTTATCGTGGGCTACAAGCAGGGCGCGCTGTACGCCAATCCTGACGGCGAAGTGCTGGATCCCATCTACACCAACGATTACGAAGACCCCGCCAAGGGCAAGGAAAGCGCGTTGGCCCTGAACAGCAAGGGCGCGGACGTGATCTTCCAGGTGGCCGACAAGACCGGTCTGGGCGTGTTTGAAGCCGCTCAGGAGAAGGGCTTCTACGCCATCGGCGTGGACAAGGATCAGAAGAGCGAGAACCCCGACGTGGTGGTTTGCTCCATGCTCAAGCACGTAGGCGAGAGCGTCTATCAGGCGGTGGCGCAGTACATTGAAGAAGGCGTGTTCAACGGCGGCGAGATCTGGGACGCCGATCTGTCCACTGGTCTGGTGGGCATTGGTTACGGCGACGACTCCATGCCCCAGCAGGTCTCCGACGAGCTGAAGGCCGAAGTGGATGCGCTGGCCCAGAAGATCATCGACGGCGAGATCGTCGTTGACACCACCCGTTAAGCAGCAGGGGCAGTGATCCGCAACCTCAATCATCGTCTTTGGCACTGCTGTGCCAAATCCTCGTTTCGGTTGACGGCTGCCGGTCGCTAACCGCCTGCGGCGGTTGTGCCCACTGGGCACGCGCTTCCTCTCGCCGCCCTGCACCCCACACCGCGCCCTTTGGGCGCGGGGCTGTTCGAGGGAAAGTTGCTAGGCTGCGGAGATACCGCCGCTCGGCGGAAGGCCTCGCGGCTCGCGCAAGGGACAGTGTCCCTTGACCCCGGACTGCGCGCTGTGAGCGCGCAGGGCACGTGGGCGACATGCAGGTTGGACGGCGTTCGGATAACGCTTGCCAACGTGCCTTACGATTTTCAATATCATCATGGTACTTTTTGCCCGCGCAATGCGCGGGCAAATTTTGGATGAAGCACATTTGGCAGAAAACGGCAGCAGGGTTTGATTCATCGGCCGGAAGCCAAGCCGCGTTGACCGCACCAAACCCGCGAGCCGCGAGGCCCGTCGCCGAGCGGTGGTAGAAGGAAGTTAATCAGCAATCACCAAACGCCCCTGCGCGCCCCACGCGCAGAGGTGGGTGCAGGGCGAAGCCCTGCCGAGCGGCGGTAGAAGGAAGCCAAGTGACAGTGACCGACAACCCCTGCGCGCCCCGCGCGCAGAAGTGGGTCCAGGGCATAGCCCTGGGAGGAGGTTGGATGGAGAAGAAGGAGATCGTCCGTTTTTCCCATGTGACGAAACAGTACCCGGGAACGCTGGCTAACGACGACGTCAGCCTGAGCGTTCGGCGGGGCGAAGTGTTCGCACTGGTGGGGGAAAACGGCGCAGGAAAAAGCACCTTGATGAACTTGCTGTACGGAATGCAGCCGGTCACCATGGGCGAAATTTTCATTGACGGGGAAAAGATCGGGCCGCAGCATTGCCCGGAAAAGGCCATGGAGATGGGCGTGAGCATGGTGCATCAGCACTTCAAGCTGGTGCCCAGCTTTACCGTGGCCCAAAATATCCTGCTGGGCCACGAGCCCCGGAAGGGGCTGAGCTATGATTTTCAGGCGGCCCGGGACGCTGTGCGGAAACTGTCCGAGACCTATGGCCTGTACGTGAATCCGGACGATGTGACCGGCGAACTGAGCGTGGGCCTGCAGCAGCGGGTGGAGATCCTCAAGGCCCTGCGCACCGGCGCAAAGGTGCTGATTCTGGACGAACCTACCGCCGTACTGACCCCGCAGGAGACGGACGAGCTGTTCCGCGTCATCCGCCGTATCGTGGAGGAGCAGGGCATGACCGTGATCCTGATCACCCACCGGCTGCCGGAGGTCATGCAGGTCAGCGACCGGGTGGGCGTGATGAAGCGGGGCCGTCTGGTGCAGGTAATGGAGACTGCTCAGACCAGCGAACGGGAGATCGCCTCCCTGATGGTGGGACGGGACGTGATCTTTGACGAACTGCGCCAGCAGCATGAAATGGGCGAGGAAAAGCTCCGGGTGGAGGGCCTGTGCGCCCTGAACGATCGAATGCTGCCCGCACTGCGACAGGTGAGTCTGTCCGTCCGCGCAGGGGAAATCGTGGGCGTGTGCGGCGTGGAGGGCAACGGCCAGACCGAGCTGGCGGAGTGCATCATGGGAATGCGCCCTCAGACCGGCGGCAGGGTGCTTCTGTGCGGCGAGGACGTGAGCAGGAAAACGCCCGGCGAAATTCGCAGACGGGGCGTGAGCTTCATCCCGGAAGACCGCATGACCACCGGCGTGGACGGAAAGTCCAGCGTGGCGGAAAACCTGCTGGTGGGCAAGCAGCGCCGGCCGGAGTTCAGCCTGCTGGGCGGGTTGCATCTGCGCCGCCGTCAGGTGAAGAAATACGCGGCCGAACAGGCGAAAAAGTTCGATATTCGCATGGCCAGCGTAGACGACCCGGTGTCCTCCCTGTCTGGCGGCAACATGCAGAAGGTGGTCATCGCCCGGGAATTCAGCTTTGATTCCCCGGTGCTGGTCATCAGCCAGCCCACCCGAGGCGTGGACATCGGCGCGATCGAGTTCATTCACGAGCGCATCATGCAGAAACGCAACGAGGGCTGCGCCATCCTGCTCATCAGCGCCGATCTGGACGAGCTGTTCCGCCTGAGCGATCGGCTGGTGACGCTGTACGAAGGACAGATCACCGGCTCTTTCCAGACGGAGACGATCACCCGGGAGGAGATCGGTTATTACATGACCGGCGGCGGGAAGGACGAGCCTGCTGAGAACGCAGCAAAGGAGGAGATGCGGCATGGGTAACGGCTTTTTTCAGAGCATCCGGGCGCTGTTTCGCCTGAAACCGGCCCAGAAGCTGAACCGGGACTATCTGATTTCCCTGCTGTGCGCCGTGCTGCTGGCGTTTCTGGTGGGGGCTGGCATCATGCTTCTGTGCGGCTTCGACCCCATTCAGTGCTATGGCGCGCTGTTTGAGGGAGCGCTGGGCAAACCCCGGGCCATCGGCAATACGCTGGCCAAGGCTACGACGCTGGCGCTGTGCGGCCTTGCCATGAGCGTGGCGGCCAAAGCGGGGATTTTCAACGTGGGCGGCGAAGGACAGCTCTTTATGGGCGCACTGGCCGCCGCCGTGGTGGGCGCACAGGTAAAGGGCGTGCCCGCGTGGGTCGTGGTCATTCTGGCGCTGCTGGCTTCCCTGCTGGCCGGGGGACTGTATGCATGGGTTCCCGGCGCGATGAAGGTCTACTGGAAGGTGGACGAGGTCATCACCACCATCATGCTCAACAGCGTGGCGACCTTCTTTTGCAGCTACATGGCCAACGGCCCCCTGAAAACCACGGAAAAGGGCATTGCCTCCGGCACGGCCAGCATTATGAAGGAAGCGGGCTTTGCCAAGCTGATCCCCCTGAGCAACCTGACCACGGCCATCCTGTTTGCGGCGGTGGCGGCATTTTTCACGTGGTACCTGATGACCCGTTCCTCCGTAGGCTTTGAAATGAAGCTGACCGGCGATAACGACCGCTTTGCGGCCTACGGCGGCATTTCCGCCAAAAAGCTGATGCTCTGGTCCATGGTGCTGTCCGGCGCGATCTGCGGCCTGACGGGTATGCTGGAGGTGTTCGGCCTGCACAAACGGTTTATGACCACCATTTCCAACGAGTTCTACTTTGACGGAATGCTGGTGGCCATGATCATGCGCTATCAGCCATTCGGCGTGATCCTGATGAGGCTGTTCTTTGCGGTACTGAATATCGGCAGCCGCTCCATGGAGCTTTCCGCCGGAATTTCCAGCGAGGTCATTCTGATTGTGCAGTCCATCATCATCTTCTTCATGGCGGCGGAGGGCGGCATCCGCACGGCGCTGCAGAACCGCTCCGCCATCCGGAAGGCCCGTCGCGAGGCCGCGGCGAAGGAGGCGGGCGTATGAGCGATATCTTCAACGTGCTTCTGTTTCAGAATACTCTGCGCACCGCCACGCCGGTGGTGCTGGCGGCGCTGGGCTGCCTGATGACCCAGCATGTGAACATCACCAACATCGGTATCGACGGCATGATGCTCATCGGCGCGTTTTTCGCCGTGCTGGGCAGCTACTACTGCGGCAGCTGGGCGGCGGGACTGGCCTTTGCCATCGTGTTCGGCGTGATTCTGGGGCTGCTGTACTACGTGCTGGTGATTCGCTTCCACAGCGATGAATTTATCATCGGCGTGGCGCTGAACATCTTCGCGGGCGGACTGACCACTTTCCTGCTGCGCACGATCTTTCAGGTGAAGGGCTCCTTCTCTGATCCGCGCATCGTGCCTTTGCCCACCATCACCATTCCGGGCATCAAGGATATCCCCGTGCTGGGGCATCTGCTCAGCGGAAATACCCTGCTGGTCTATGTCAGCTGGATCTTGGTGCCGGTCTGCTGGTATCTGATCTACAAGACCCCGTGGGGGTTCCACCTGCGGGCCAGCGGCGAATATCCCGATGCGCTGGAGGCCAGCGGCCGAAGCCCCGAAAAGATGAAACTCAGCGCCAGCGTGCTCTGCGGCGTACTGAGCTGCATGGCGGGCGCACACCTGTCGCTGGGCTACCTGACCATGTTCTCCGAGAATATGTCGGCCTCCCGAGGGTATGTGGCCTTCGCCTGCGTGATCTTCGGCCGGGGCAATCCGCCCATCGTATTTCTGGCGGCGCTGCTGTTCGGTTTTATCGAAGCGCTGGGCCTGCGGCTGCAGAAGTACGTCCCCAGCGATCTGACCGGCATGGCCCCCTATCTGGTGACGGTCATTATGATGGTGGCTGTAGTGCTGTGGGAACGGAAAAAGAAAAACAAAGCGGTCAAAGCAGAAGGATAAGGAAAAAGCCCTCGCTGCGGTCTGGAAAAGGCCGCGGCGGGGGCAAAGTCGTTTTTAGGGTTCATTCAATATCTGCGGAATTTGGGAACGGGAACCTCGCAGGGTCTCCATTTCCACGGTCAGGCCATTCAGCTGGTTGAGAATGAACAGGCGATCCTCGTCCAGCTTGTTCCCGGCAGCGTCATAGTAGGTGAAGACAAGCTCGTCCTCGTAAGGGGTCCCTTCCTGCCAGAGGGGAGCGGAGATCGCCGCCTCATAGACCAGCGTCAGTTCCAGCCGGGAGCTGTTCCACTGCAGGGTCAGCTCCCGCTTTTCTCCGTCCCAGACGAAGGACTGATCTTCGCTTAGCGCCGGGAAAACGCTTCCCTCACCTGCGGTCAGCACGCAGCGTTCGGCCTGATCGTTGGCGTACTGCACTTCCAGAACCAGCCGGTTCGCTTCGTGTTCCCGAACTGTGTAGTCGCGCCATGGGACGGGCGTTTCAGCCAGCGCCGAAGAAGCGCACAGGAAAACCATTAGCAACAATAGAAAACGTTGGATGATTCGAGGCATGACCTTCCCTCCTGTCGTTGATGAAGAACAAAAACCTTCTGCTCATGCAACGAATCAGACAGAGAAAATCCTGCTAAGATAGGCCGAAGGAAAAACTACGCCTGTTTTTCCAGCCCGCTTTTCTGAATGCAGCGCTGGAGCCAGCCGCCCTTGAGGTAATAAATCACGAAAGCGATGGATGTGACCACCCACGTCAACGGGTAGCTGAAAAGAACGCATTCCACCGTGTTGTGGGAAGGAACGACGAACCAGATCCAGATGACGCGCAGCACGCAGATACCCGTCAGGTTCACGATGGTGGGGATCAGGGTATCGCCCGCCCCGCGCACCGCGCCGGAGAGAATTTCAATGCAGATGTAGGTCACGTAGCTGGGCACCAGCATCCACATGATCGTAACGCCGTAGTCCAGCACGATCTCGTCATTGGTGAACATCCCCAAAAAGACACGCGCGCCCAGCATCAGCACGCTGGAAAGCAGCACGGTAGCGATGGTGGAAAGAAGCAGACAGACCCGCACGCTTTTGTGCATTCGGTCATATTTGCCCGCGCCGAAGTTCTGGCCCGTGAAGGTGGTAATGGCAATGCCGAAGGCGCTGATAATCATCCAGTACAGGTCGCTGAGCTTGCCATAGGCCGTCCACGCGGCCAGCACGTCGGTACCGAACACATTCATGCTGGCCTGAATGATGATGTTGGAAACGGAGTACAGTACCGATTGCAGCCCGGCGGGGAAACCGATCTGCAAAATGCGCTGAAGAATTGCACCATGGAAGCGGATTTCCCGGGGACGCAGCTGATAGGACTGGTGAGTGCGGCACAGGGTGACGATCACCAGCACCGCGCTGAGCAACTGGGACAGGATGGTCGCCAGCGCCGCACCCGCCACGCCCATATTCGCGCCCACTACCAGCAGGACGTCGGCCACGATGTTGAACAGACAGCAGGCGATCAGGAAATACAGGGGACGGCGGGAGTCGCCGATGGCGCGCAGAATGCCGGAACCGATGTTGTAGATCAGCGAGGGCAGCATTCCCAGCGAAATAATGCGGGTGTAGGTGGACGCCTGATCGAGGATCTCCACCGGGGTGCCCATGGTGACCAGAAAGCCGGGCAGCAGGAAATAACTGAGTACGGTCATCAAAAGACCGCCCGCCAGCGCCAGCGCCGCCGCCGTATGCACGGACGCGCTGACCTCGGCGTTTTTCCGCGCCCCGTAATACTGGGAGATGATGACGCTTGCGCCGGAGGAAAGCCCCACGAAAAAACCCACCAGCAGATTGATCAGATTGCCGGTGGCGCCGCCCACGGCGGCCAGGGCTTCCTTGCCCACGAATTTACCGACGATGATCGCATCGGCGGTGTTGTACAGCTGCTGGAAGAACGTGCCCAGCAGAATGGGAAAGAAGAAAAGAAGCAGCTGTTTCCAGATCACGCCTTCGGTGATGCCGTTGCCGCCATCGTTTGGAGAAAGACGCCGTTGCTTCATTGGAATAAACTCCTTATTTTTGGCTTTCGATGTTTTCCAGATGCCGGCGGATGGCCTCAAAGGTCTCGTCGGACAGGTCGTGCTCGATCTTGCACGCGTCCTGACGGGCCGTCTCCTCCGAAACGCCCAGTGCCACAAACATCTGGGTCAGAACAGTGTGGCGCAGGTAAATGCGGTCGGCAATGGCTTCGCCCGCCGGGGTCAGGGACAGCAGATTGTCGCCATCCATCAGGATGTAGCCGTTTTCCCGCAGCTTCTTCATGGCCACGCTGACGGACGGCTTGGTAACGCCCAGCGCTGCGGCCACGTCGATGGAGCGGGCATAACCCTTTTCTTTCTGCAGCATCAGGATCATCTCCAGATAATCCTCGCCGGATTCATAGATCTTCATGGCCGAGCCTCCTTCAATAGAAACAATTCCAGTCTGATACTAGCACAAACCCTGGGGGTTTTCAAGCTTTCCTTGTTTATGGTATACTGGACTAACACAATGGACACAAACGCGGGGAGGGAAGACCATGGCGGGAGCGCACGACGGGCACCGCAGCCGGATGCGGGAACGGTTCCGCAGGGAAGGGCTGAACGGCTTTGCCGACCATGAGGCGCTGGAGCTGATGCTGTTTTACGCCATTCCCCAGCGAAACGTCAATCCGCTGGCTCACGCACTGCTGGAGCGTTTTGGCAGCTTCCACGGGGTGCTGGAAGCCTCGGAGGAGGAACTGTGCAGGGTGGAGGGCGTGGGCGAGTACGCCGCCGTGCTGCTTCATCTGTTTGCCGCCGTGGGCCGCCGGGTGGAGGAAAGCCGCGCCGGGCAGCGGGAAAAGCTCCGCAACCGCATGGAGGCGCAGGAACATTGCCGCAGACTGCTGGCGGGCCGCCGTCAGGAAGCGTTTTACGTGGTCTGTCTGGACGGCCAGCTGCAGGTATTGGCCGACGTACAGATCGCTACCGGCTCCTTAAGCGAGGTAGCCGCCTATCCCCGGCTGGTAGCGGAGGCCGTGCTGCGGCACAACGCCCATTCGGTGGTGCTGTGCCACAATCATCCCGGCGGCAGCGCCGTGCCCTCCCAGAGCGATCTGGACATGACGGCGGAGCTGGCGGCGCTGCTTTCCAGCCTGGAAGTGGCGCTGGCAGATCATATCATCGTGGCGGACGGGGAAACCTTCAGCTTGTACGCCAGCGAACTGATCCAGCGGGAGTACCGCAACGGAGAGCCGGTCATCAAGGTGGCCAGCTCTGCGGGAGAGACCCGCATTGCTGATAAGATCCGAAAAAAGGACGGAAGACTGAAAGCATGACGCGAAAGAAAAGCGCAAAACCATGGAGAACATTCTGGAAAATTCTGATCGGTCTGCTGCTTCTGGGCGTAGTGTGCTACGCCGGGATGGTGGGCTGGATCTACGCGCAGGAGGTCAGCGTGCCGCAGCCCAGGGATTATGACAGCATTATCGTGCTGGGAGCACAGGTATTGCCCAGCGGGGAACCGTCGGTGCAGCTGCGCTGGCGCATGGACGCGGCCCGGAAGGTATACGACGAGCATCCCTGCTATATGGTGGTCACCGGCGGCAAGGCCGGGAAGGAGCCGGAAGCCGAGGGCGACGTGATGCGCCGCCTGTTTATCGAAGAGGGCGTGCAGGAGGATCACGTCATCAGCGACCCCTTGAGCGCCGACACCCGGCAGAATCTGCAGAATGCCTGGGCCATTTTGCAGGAGCTTGGGTGCAGCCGCCCCGTGGTGGTCACCAGTGATTATCATCTGCCTCGGGCCCTGCGGCTGATGCAGGATATGGGCATGGACGCGCAGGGCGTGGGAAGCCCCTGCCGCCCGGGCGTGAAGTATTTTCTGAAGAATCATCTCAGGGAGGTGCTGGCATGGGGGAAGTATTGGGCCGTGCGGTATCTGGGACTGAAGCTGTGAGCCGGGAGCAGTGGCCGGAACGGCTGAAAAACGGGCTGGACGCGCTGAACATCCGTTACGACCCCGCCACCCCGGAACGATTGGCCCGCTACCACCAGCTGTTGACCGAGTGGAATCAGGTCATGAACCTGACGGGCGATACGGATTTTGAGACCTCTCTCGGGCGGCACTATCTGGATTCGCTGGCTCCGCTGGGCATCGAGGGACTGTTCCCCGAAAGCGCGAGCCTGATCGACGTGGGCACTGGTGCGGGTTTTCCCGGCCTGCCGTTGGCCATCGCCCGGCCCGATCTGGATGTGGTGCTGATGGATTCGCTGCAAAAGCGGCTGAATTTTCTGGATGCGGTGGTGAAGGAACTGGGCCTTTCCAACGTGCGGCTGTGCCATGCCCGGGCGGAGGACGGCGGGCGGGATCCCCGCTGGCGGGAACAGTTTGATCTGGCAGTGGCTCGCGGCGTAGCGGCGCTGCCGGTGCTGGCGGAGCTGCTGCTGCCCTTTGTACGGGTAGGGGGAAAAGCGGTCTGCTATAAAGGCCCTGCCGCCGAGGAAGAGTGGGACGCGGGCCAGCGGGCTGCCCGGCTGTTGGGCGGCGGCAAGCTGGAACGGACGCCCATCGTGCTGCCGGGGCAGGAGGACTGGGAGCATTGCGTCATCGCCCTGCCTAAAAAGGAAAAAACCGTTCGACACTATCCCCGAAAAGCCGGCACGCCGGGCCGGGAGCCGTTGGGACAGACCGGCGGAAAATAAAAAGAAGCCGGAAAGCCTGAACCCTTGCACGGTCGCCGTTCCCGGCTCAAGGGCGCGGCGGTGGAATAAAAGAAACATAAAACAAAGAGAGACTCTGCGCAGCAGGGTCTCTTTCCCTTTGCCTGCCGCTGTCGAAATGTGGGGAACGATTCCCGCCTTTCCTCGGCAGGAAAAGCCGCCTGTGCAGGGAAATACACAGGCATGGACGCGTTCCGTGGGCTTCGCAGGTCATGGGGGAGGGCCTGCGGGGATCGCGGGGCGCGTTCATTTTTTCGTGAGGAAGGGGCGAACGGGATGCAGCCGACAGCCGAACAGATCCGCTGGGTACCTCTCAGCGACATTCAGGAAACGAACCGGGCGGAAAGCAGCGCCAAGGCCGGGGCCATTCAGGTGGAGGCTGAGGCGGACGGACGGTACACGCTGGTGGCGGGACAGGAGCAGCTGCAGCGGCTTCGGGAGGAAGGCAGCTGCTATGTGGCGGCAGTCATCAGCCCCGGGGTTCCGCTGGAAGAACGGCTCTCCACTTTCGTGGACAGGCTGGCGAAGGGGCGGCTCCATTATCTGGACGAGGCGGAGCAGTACCGCAGCTTCATCCGTCAGGACGGCCTGACCACCCAGCAGCTGTCCCAGCGGACAGGCCGTTCCGTGCAGACGGTGCGGCGGAAGATTCGCCTGCTCAATCTGGGGGAGGAGGTCTGCGCCCTGCTGCGGCACTACGATTTGAGCGAATCCATCGGCGAGGCGCTGCTGCGGATGCCCGGCCAGCAGGGACGGCTTCGAGTGCTGCGACACGTGGTGGAGCTGGGGCTGGACACCAAGGGCACGGAAACGCTGGTAGACGGCGAACTGGCCCGGATGCCCCTGCCCATGACCTCCGGCCGCCATATGAAGCCGCTGATGCGGGATTATCGGCTGTACCTGAACGCCATCCGCGAGATCGTGGAGCAGATGCAGGACGCGGGTCTTCGGGCCGATATGCGGGTGAACACGGGCCGCGCCGCGGTGGATGTGCGCATTTCCATTCCCGTATTTACCGGGCGGAAGTGAAAATTCCCTTTTCACATGATTTGTGTTATACTGAAGCTGATTCCCTCAGGGAAGGATCTGGAAGCGGATGAGCCATCATCCCAGCCATTGGGGAGGTACGGACCATGGATGAATTTCTGCAGCAGGTTGTCGACAACATGCGCAAAAATGAGTTTGAAGTGGTGGAGCTGCACACGGCGCAGGAAGCCTGCGATTATCTGAATGAACACATCGCCGCCGGGAAGACGGTGGGCGTAGGTGGCTCGGTCAGCGTGCGCGCCACCGGCATTCTGGAAAAACTGCAGGAGAAGGGCTGCACCGTCTATTCGCATTGGGGCGTGCCAAAGGAAGAAGTCAACCCCATCCGCCGCAAGGCCATCGGCGCGGACGTGTACCTTTGCTCCGCCAACGCCGTCACCCGTCAAGGAAAGCTGGTGCTGATCGACGGCGCGGGCAACCGGGCGGCGGCAGTGTGTTTCGGCCCGGAGCAGGTCTATTTCGTCATCAGCCATTCGAAGGTGGTGGACGGCGGCATCAATACCGCCATTGCCCGCATCAAGAAAACCGCCTGCCCGCCCAACGCCCGTCGGCAGGGGTTGGATACTGCCTGCGCCCGTACCGGCATGTGCGGCCCGGACTGTCACGACAGCATGTGCCGCCTGACGCTGGCGGTGGACCGCGCGCCCCGGGGCCGAAAGATCACCGTGCTGTTTGTGGAGGAAACATTGGGGTATTAAGAAAGGCCTCCGACCTGTCGAAAATGGGGCGTATGCTTCCGGCGGATCCGAAAAAACTCTGCCGCTTTTGGAAAAATCCAGAAAAACCGCGCTAAAATGCAAAAAAAGGTAGCGCGGTTTTTGGGTTTATGGTAAAATGAAAAATGGCTTAATGCCAATCTGGGCGGCTTTGCCGCATTCGAGGGATGTATCGTTGAATCAGAGAGTGTTGAAACTGATGGAGCGGCTGGCGCTGGATCAGCGCGAAGCCGTGCTGGTGCACAATCCCAGCAACATGTTCTATCTTTCCGGCTACACCGGCGAGGGTCTGGTGCTGATCGGACGGGAAATGCAGGCTATCATCACCGACTTCCGCTATACGGAGCAAGCCGAAAAGCAGGCTCCCGGATTCTCGGTGGAGATGACCGAAAAGGGCGTTTCTCATGAAGCGATCGTGGGCCGTCTGTGCGCAGAGCACGAGATCGACGCGCTGTATTATGAGGACGATTACCTGACCGTCCGCGCTTTCGAAGCCTGCCGCAAGGCCGTGCCCGGCGTGGAATGGAAGAGCCTGCATGAAGAAGTGCAGCACATCCGCCAGATCAAGGACGAGGACGAGCTGAGCCGCATCGCCGAGGCGTGCCGCATCACCGGCGAAGCCTTCGAACGTCTGCTGCCTGAGATCAAAGAGGGCGTGACGGAAAAGGAACTGGCGCTGAAGCTGGAGTTCGATATGCTGACCCATGGCGCGACAGGACTGGCCTTCTCCACCATCGTGGCTGCGGGCGCCAACGGTTCCCTGCCTCACGCGGTGCCCGGCGACTACAAGGTTCGTCTGGGCGATATGATTACCTTTGACTTTGGCGCGAAGTACAACGGCTACTGCGCGGATATGACCCGCACGGTGGCGCTGGGCCAGCCCAGCGACGAGATGCGCAAGGTCTACCAGACCGTGCTGACCGCCCAGCAGACCGCCCGTGACGCCGTCATGGCCGGCAAGTGCTGCAAGGATATCGACGCCATTGCCCGGGACTACATCTACAGTCACGGTTACGAAGGACGCTTCGGCCACGGGCTGGGCCACTCCGTGGGCATCGACATTCACGAAGAGCCCCGCCTGAGCATGACCTGCAGCGCCATTCTGGAAGAAAACCAGATCATGACCGTGGAACCCGGCATCTATCTGCCCGGTGTGGGCGGCGTGCGCATCGAGGACTCCGTCATCGTCAAGAAGGACGGCTGCATCCCCCTGACCAGCCCCACCAGAGAACTCATTATCCTGTGATTCGCCCACAGGGCGTATCATCAACCAATTCTACACCATATAAAAAACGGAGGAATGACCAATGATTACTGCGGGCGATTTCAAAAAGGGCATCACCATCGAATGGGACGGCGGCGTGTGGAACATCGTGGATTTCCAGCACGTGAAGCCCGGCAAGGGCGCGGCCTTCGTGCGCACCAAGATGAAGAACATCATGACCGGCGCGGTGGTGGAGCGCAGCTTCAACCCCACCGACAAAATGCCCCGCGCCATCGTGGAGACCAAGGAAATGCAGTACGTCTACAATGACGGCGAACTGTACTACTTCATGGACACCGAAACCTACGAGCAGATCCCGCTGAACAAGGATCAGGTGGAAGACGCTATCCCCTACGTGAAGGAAGGCACCAATGTGACCGTGAAGTTCTTCAAGGGCAGCGCCTTCAGCGTGGCCGCCCCCAACTTCGTGGAGATGGAAGTCATCGACACCGAGCCCGGCTTCAAGGGCGACACCGCCAGCAACACCTACAAGCCCGCTAAGGTCGAGACCGGCTACAGCGTGCAGGTGCCCCTGTTCATCAACATTGGCGACCATATCCGCATCGACACCCGCACCGGCGAGTATATGGAGCGCTGCTAATTCATTTGGAGGATAAGACCATGGCAAATATCACGGATCGTACCGCTTACCTGCGCGGCCTTGCGGAAGGCATGAAGCTGGATCGGGAAGTGAACGAACAGCGCCTGATCCTGGAAATGCTGGACGTGATGGACGAAATGTCCCACCAGCTGGCCGACGTGAACGACAGCGTGGACGAGCTGAACGAATATGTAGAGGACATCGACAACGATCTTTCCGATATGGAAGACGTGCTCTTCGGCGACGACGATTGCGACTGCGACTGCGGCTGCGAGGACGACGGCGAAGACGAGGATGAGGAAGAAGACGACGATGAGGACGACGATCAGGAGCTTTCCTTCGATTGCCCCAACTGCGGCCACACCGTGATGATCCGCGCTTCCGACATCGACTTCGACGAAAGCCCCGTGTGTCAGCACTGCGGCCAGCCCTTCTTCGTAGACGTCGAGGATGGGGACTGAGTCCTCTTTCGTACTGCGCGCCTTTGGCGCGCAGGGGCGTAGAGGGACATGGAGATTGGCTGCGGAG
>ENA-UOJJ01002514-UOJJ01002514.1-human-gut-metagenome-genome-assembly--contig:-CS66-NODE-2514-length-22475-cov-4.905709_pt1 | contig 22475 bp, 20 predicted proteins | sample MGYA00242343_ERZ723890 | MGnify/ENA metagenome assembly ERZ723890
GCCCGATTTCTTGTGCGCGGAGTTTTGTTCCCCGCTCAAGGAGGGGGGTACCTTCTTGAGCATCATCCCCTTTTTGCATGACATATTCGCCTGGGGCGACGGAACGGCGCATTTCAATGACGCCAGCGCCGAACGGCTTGGTATGCTCGACCATAATGACGGCATCCGCTCCTTCGGGAAGGTAGCCACCCGTCACGATAGCAGCACACTGTCCGGATTGGAGCGTGAAGTTGGGCGGCCGGTCGATGGCAATTTCCCCGACGCAGTCAAGCCACACAGGATTAGCCTCCGAAGCCCCGAAGAGATCGGAAGCTTGCACGGCATAGCCATCCATTCCCGAGCGGTTGGCTGGCGGCAAGGTTTCCGTGGCCATAATCGTTTCAGCCAGTATGGGGCCGCCGGAAAGCTTGTCCAGCCGTTTGCTTTCTTGGGGAAGGGGAGAAACGTCGAGTAGCCGGGAAATGACTTCCTCGACAGGAAGGACGTGGAGAAAATCCTTTTGCATCCGTGTAGCTCCAGAACAAGGTGAGAGGGGAGGCTCGAAAAAACGGTCCTTTGGTGAGTGGCTTTTTTCGTTTTATCCCATGCAAGGGAAGACGACAATACTGACCCCGCAAACAGTTATGACCGAAAAGGGGAGGGCACGGTGGATTCGGACAACTGAGAAGGGAAAAAACGCAGCCGGCATGTAAGGTGAGCTCCAACGATGATTCCTCTTGCCTGCGGGGGAAGAGACGCTTATTTAACACCTATGAATACAACCGAACCTCCACTTTTCAAGCTGCGGACCGAATACGCCCCCACAGGCGATCAGCCTGCGGCCATCGAGCAGCTCGCTTCCAACATCGAAGCGGGTGTCAGGGATCAGGTCCTGCTTGGTGTTACCGGATCGGGGAAGACCTTCACCGTGGCCAATGTCATCGCTCAGGTCAACCGGCCCGCGCTGGTGCTTGCCCCGAACAAGACCCTGGCAGCACAGCTTTACAATGAATTCCGCGCGTTGTTTCCGGAAAACGCCGTTGAATATTTCGTCAGCTACTACGACTATTATCAGCCGGAAGCCTATGTTCCCGCGTCCGATACGTATATTGAGAAGGACTCGGCCATCAACGACGACATCGACAAGCTCAGGCACGCGGCTACCCATGCCCTGCTGACGCGCCGGGATGTTATCATCGTCGCGTCAGTGTCCTGTATCTACGGCCTTGGCTCTCCGGAATACTATGCCCGTTTGATCATTCCGGTCGAGGTCGGTCAACGTGTCAGCATGGACGCAATCATCACCAAGCTTGTGGATGTTCAGTACCAACGCAATGATATGGATTTTCACCGGGGAACGTTCCGGGTTCGCGGCGACGTTCTGGAAGTGATTCCGGCGTATGAGCACGAACGCGCCTTGCGTCTGGAGTTTTTCGGAGACGAGATTGAAGCCGTCCGGGAGATCGACCCGCTGACAGGTGAAATCTTGGGGAATATCGGGAAAACCGTCATCTACCCGGCAAGCCATTACGTATCGGATAGGGATAACCTGGAGCGGGCCATGTCCGACGTCCGGGACGAGCTTGGTGAGCGGCTGCGCTTGTTCCAGTCCCAGAACAAGCTGGTTGAGGCGCAGCGCCTGGAACAGCGCACGCAGCTTGATTTGGAAATGATGCAGGAATTGGGCTACTGCACCGGCATCGAGAACTATTCCCGGCATCTGGATGGCCGCAAGGAGGGAGATCCCCCTGCCACCTTGCTCGACTATTTTCCGGATGACTTTGTGCTGTTCGCCGACGAGTCCCATATCAGTATTCCGCAGGTCGGCGGCATGTTCAAGGGAGACCGTTCCCGGAAAACGACGCTGGTGGATTTCGGCTTCCGGCTGCCGTCCGCTTTGGATAACAGGCCGTTGGAATTTCATGAATTTTTGGAACGCCTGAACCAGGTAGTCTATGTTTCGGCAACGCCGGGCAAATGGGAACTGGAGCGTTCGCAGGGGATCGTGGCGGAACAGATCATCCGCCCGACAGGCTTGCTTGACCCCGAAGTCGAGGTCCGCCCCGTAAAGGGGCAGATCGACGATCTGCTTGGGGAATGCCGGGCCCGTGTGGAAAAGCATGAGCGCGTGCTGGTCACGACGCTGACCAAGCGCATGGCCGAGGACTTGACCGAATATCTGAATTCGATGGGCGTCGCGGCCCGCTATCTGCATTCGGACATCGACACGATGGAACGCATGGCCATCATCAAAGCCCTGCGGGCGGGTGAGTTCGATGTGCTGGTGGGTATCAATCTGCTGCGCGAAGGTCTGGATATTCCCGAAGTTTCCCTTGTCACTATCCTGGATGCGGACAAGGAAGGTTTTTTGCGGTCCACCGGATCGCTTATCCAGACGTTCGGACGGGCGGCACGTAATGCCGGCGGAAAGGTTTTGCTGTATGCGGACACGGTGACGGCGTCCATGCGTGCGGCTATGGGCGAAACGGCCCGTCGGCGCGCGAAGCAGCAGGACTGGAACGAAACGCACGGCATTACGCCGACGACCATCAGTAAGCCGCTTGCCACTCCTTTTGACTCCCTGTACACCTCCTCAGGCGAAGGAAAGGGAAAGCGGGGGCGGGGGAAACAGGCCAAACAACCTGCGGAAGCCTCTGCATCCGTGGACATCACGGCCCAGAACGTGGCCCGGTATTTGAAGCAGTTTGAGCGCGAGATGCGCGATGCCGCCCGGGATCTGGAATTCGAGAAGGCGGCTGCCTTGCGGGATCGCATCAAGCAGCTTCGGGAACAGTTTTTGATTGCTTAGCCTCGGCAGCGGGGCAACGAAGGATGACGTCATGAATCAAGGGACGCTGCAATCCCTTTTGGTCGAGGATGCCGATAAAAAACGTTTGGAAGAGCTCCGTGCGTTTGTGATTTACCATAACCATCGGTATCATACGCTGGATGCGCCGGAAATCACCGACGACGAATACAATGCCGCCTTTCAGGAGCTTCTGAGGCTGGAAGAGCGGCATCCCGAATGGCGATCGCCCGATTCTCCGACGAACAGGATCGGCGGACAGGTGTTGTCGTCGCTGGAAACCAAGGCCCATACGCGGCGGATGTACAGCCTGGACAACGTGTTCGATGCGAAGGAGTGGCAGGGCTTTCTCAAGCGTCTGGACAACGCCCAGGAAGGGCTTGAGCATGCTTTTTGGTGTGATCCGAAAATGGACGGCCTCGCCCTTGAGCTTGTGTATGAGAACGGGCGGTTTGTCGAAGCCCTGACGCGCGGAGACGGCGAAGTCGGCGAACTCGTGACGGAGGCCATGCAGACGGTGCGCAACCTGCCCAAAGTGCTGCACGGCGATGCCCCTGAGCGTCTGGAAGTGCGGGGGGAAGTCATTTTCCGCAGAAGGGATTTCGCCTTGCTTAATGAGCGGTTGCGGAAGGAAAATCTCAAGACATTTGCCAATCCGCGCAATGCGGCGGCCGGCTCCATACGCCAGCTGGATACCTCGGTTACCGCGTCCCGTCCGTTGCGGTTTTTGGCGTATGGGTTTGGGGATGTCCGGTTCGGTGGGGTGCAGCCGTGGAGTACGTATGAGGAGGTCATGGGGCGGCTCCGTGACTTTGGGTTCGAGACGCCGCCCGGAGGCCGCCTCTGCCTGGGTGCCGAAGAAGTGGAAGCGTATTATGCCTCGCTGAGTGAAAACCGGGAGTCGCTGGCGTACGAGAGCGACGGCGTGGTCATGAAGCTCAATGACCTTGAGGCACAAGAGGCGCTGGGCTATACGGCGCGGGCTCCGCGGTTCGCCGTTGCGTGGAAGTTTCCGGCGCAGCAGGCGACGACCCTGTTGCTGGATATTACCGTTCAAGTGGGGAGGACGGGGGTCCTGACCCCGGTGGCCGAATTGGAGCCGGTGAACGTCGGCGGTGTGCTTGTCAGCCGGGCAACCCTCCACAATGAGGATGAAATCCGCAATCGGGACGTCAGAATCGGCGATCGTGTGGTGGTCCAGCGCGCCGGGGATGTTATCCCCGAAGTGGTGCGGGCCGTACTTTCGGAACGTGCCCCGGATTCGCAGCCTTTCGTTTTCCCCCATGTATGCCCGTCCTGCGGCCAGGCCGCGTCCCGTCTGGAAGGGGAAGTGGCTTGGCGGTGCGTGAATGTTTCCTGTCCCGCCATGATCCGGCAATCGTTGGCGCATTTCGTGTCCAAGGCCGGACTCGATATCGAAGGGCTCGGCCAGCGCTGGATCGAACTGCTTGTCGCTTCGGGACGGGTCAAAACCCCTGCCGATCTCTTTACGCTCAGGGTTGACGAGCTCTTGCATTATGAGCGGATGGGTGTAAAACTCGCCACCAAGTTTGTGGATTCGTTGGATCGGGCTAAAAAAGAAGCGACGTTGCAGCGTCTTCTTTGCGCGCTCGGCATCCGGCATGTGGGTGAGCAGACGGCGAAAACATTGGCGGCGACGTACGCCGATATGGACGTGCTGAGAGCGGCGAGCCCTGAAGAATTGCAGAATTTGCCGGATATCGGCCCGGAAGTGGCAAGTTCCATTAAGGCATTTTTTGACGACGAGCCCAACGTGGCCTTGTTGGCGCGGTTGCGGGAGCTCGGGCTGTGGCCTGTGCGCCAGGAGGCGGCGGTGGCTTCCATGCCAGTGGGACCGCTCGCCGGGCAGAAGATCCTCTTCACCGGATCGTTGTCCATTCCCCGCTCAAAGGCACAGCAGATGGCGGAAAACGCAGGTGCGGAAATCGCTGGCAGCGTTTCCCGCAGGCTGAATCTGCTGGTCGTCGGGGATGAACCGGGCTCCAAACGCGAAAAGGCTCAGGCATTAGGCATCCGCATCGTGGACGAAGCCGGTTTTCTAGCTCTGTTGCAGGCGGACAATGAGGTGACGGCGTCTTCTTCCGAAAACGCGGCACAGGATTCTGAATAAGGAAAGAGGGTGGGGAAAATGAGTCTTTCTATTATCGTGATGGGCGCTTCCGGGCGCATGGGTACGACCATTGCCAATCTTGCGAAAGAGCAGGGCATGACGCTTGCGGCCGTACTGGAACGTCCGGAAAGGCTGGACGTGCTGGCCCATTGGGGATGTCTCGCCGGAACGGATCCCGAAGTCGTGTACCCGCAGGTTCCCGGGGCCGTCGTGATCGATTTTACGGCACCGGAAGCGAGCCTTGCCAATGCCCGGTGCGCCGTCAAGAACGGCAACCCTATCGTCATCGGGACGACGGGCTTCACCCCGGAGCAAAAGGCGGAGCTGGATGCAATCGCCCAAAACGGACGGGTGTTTTGGTCCCCGAACATGAGCGTCGGTGTCAATGTCCTTTTGGAACTGTTGCCCGAACTCGTGCAGATGCTCGGCCCGGATTATGACTTGGAAATGGTCGAGCTGCATCACAACCGCAAGAAGGATTCCCCAAGCGGTACGGCGTTGCGCCTCGCCGAGTCTTTGGCTTCGGCCAGAGATTGGGACCTCAAGGATGTTGCCTGCTACCACCGCGAAGGCATCATCGGAGAGCGCCCCAAGAAGGAAATCGGCGTTCAGGCCATCCGCGGCGGTGATGTGGTCGGCGTGCATACCGTCTATTTCATGGGCCCCGGAGAGCGCATTGAGGTGACGCACCACGCGCACTCGCGGGAAAACTTCGCTCAGGGTGCGCTGCGTGCCGCGAGCTGGTTGCCAGGGCAGCCGGGCGGCAAGGTATATGCCATGGGCGATATCTTGAAGTCGAGGTTGAAATAATGTCGAGTATTCCTGCCAAGGATTGGAAATCGGTCTGGGAACTGCTGACCTCCGGCATCCGCGATTATGTTCGGAAAAACGGCTTCACGGATGTCGTTCTCGGCCTTTCCGGGGGCATGGATTCCGCACTTGTCGCGGCGCTTGCCGTCGACGCGCTGGGCAAGGACCACGTGCACGGGGTGATGATGCCGTCCCCGTGGTCGAGTGAGGGAAGCATTACCGATTCCGAGGCACTGGCCGCCAATCTGGGGATGGAAACGTTCACGGTTCCGATTTCGCCGATGATGGAAGCCTTTGAAAAAGCGCTTGCCCCCGCCTTTGCCGGAAGGGAACGGGATGTCACTGAAGAGAACATCCAGTCCCGCATCCGCGGCGTGATCATGATGTCGTTTTCCAACAAATTCCACTGGATGCTTTTGGCTACGGGGAACAAGTCCGAAGTGGCCGCCGGGTATTGCACGATGTATGGGGATACCTGCGGCGGTCTGGCTCCCATTGCCGACTTGTACAAGACGGAAGTGTACCAGCTCGCGCAATGGTTCAATGAGCGCGAAGGGATGTGCGCCATTCCTCAGAACATCTTCGATAAGGCGCCGTCGGCGGAGTTGCGTCCGGGCCAGAAGGATCAGGATTCTTTGCCCGAGTACGATATGCTGGATTCGATCCTTCATGCGTTGATTGAAGAATCGAAGCGGGCTGAGGATATTGAGCTGCCCGGCGTCACGCCTGAAGATGTCAATCGTGTGCAATCCCTTATGCGCAGGAGTGCCTTCAAGCGCCTTCAACTCCCCCCGCTGCTGCCTGTCGGTAACCATGCCTTCGGCGTGCATGTCCATATGTAACGGATAGATCGTTGATGCAAAAAAAGCCTCTCGAAATCCGGGAGGCTTTTTTTGATCTTATGATCCCAAAAACGGGATAATCAAGCGCCCTTTTTGGCTTTCGCCGCTTGGCGCAGCCAAGAGTACCATTTTTCGAGCCCTTCGCCCGTGCGGCAAGAAACCTCAAAGAGGGCCAGATCCGCATTGAGGTGGCGGGCATGGCGGGCGGCAACCTCTACATCGAAATCCACATAGGGCAGGAGATCGATCTTGTTGAGGACCATCGCACTGGCACGGTTGAAAAGGAGAGGGTATTTTTCAGGCTTGTCGTCGCCTTCGGTTACGCTGAGCAGGGCGATCTTGGCGTCTTCGCCGCAATCGAATTCGACGGGGCAAACGAGGTTCCCCACGTTTTCGATGAACAGGATATCGATCTCGTTCAGATCGAAAGCACCTAGAGCTTCCATGACAAGGTTGCTGTCGAGGTGGCAGCCGCCGTCCGTATTGATCTGCACGGCCTTGGCCCCGGTGGCGGCGACGCGGCGTGCGTCGTTGTCCGTCTGGAGGTCGCCTTCAATGACGGCCATGCGAAATTCGGAAGCCAGATCCGTAAGCGTACGCTCCAGCAGAGACGTTTTGCCCGCACCGGGAGAGCTTATGAGATTCAGGGCAAGGATGCCGTGTTTGGCGAACTGATCTTTCAGGCTTGCCGCCAGCTTTCCGTTGGCTTCAAGAACATTACGAATGACAGGTATTTCCACAATAAGCTCCTTTATTCCGCCTCGATATGCTGGACGTACAGCTCGCGGCCCGTTTCCATTGAATGCCCGTATTGCTCGCCGCAGGCTGGACACGGCGCAAAGAAATGCTCTCCCTTGACGGCCGGGAAAGTATGTCCGCATTGGGAACACTTGAGAGTGATGGGAACCTCTTCGGTTTCCAGCACAGCGCCTTCGAAGTCGGTTCCCGCCGTAAGCGCCTCAAAGGCAAAGGAAAGGGCTTCCGGGACGATGTTGGAGAGTGCTCCATATCGTACCCGTACCAGCAGCAGGCGATGGACGTCGTGCTTTTCCATCTCTTCGCGGACAATGGATAACAGGCTTGTAACGACAGACATTTCGTGCATGGCAGAACTTCTCTGGTTGATTCCTGGGACAAGGCTCGGCAGTTTTTGGACAGAGGCACAGGGAAGAAGTGTAGGCGAAAAAGAGTGGTGAGTCCAGCCGGACGGATGAGAAGGGGAGACTTGCTTGACCGTTGTTCCTGGCGGGCGTAGGTCACATGAAACGCCGTCGGGCGGTATCCTTTTGAGGAGGGCATGATGCAAAAGATCGACGCGCATTCGCATGTGGGCTATTTCGGCGGGTGGGCCGACGTTGGGTATACGGACGAGCAGATGGTCGCCGAGATGGATCGGTACGGTATCGAAAAGTCCGTTGTGAGCTATATGGACAATACTGTAGTGGAGCAGGCTGTGAAACGTTTCCCCGATCGCTTTGTGGGGATTACGTGGGCCAATCCATACGAAGGGGACAAGGCCGTCGAAACGGTCGTCCGCGAAGTCCGTGAGCACGGTTTTCAGGGGATTAAGCTGCATCCTCTTCTCAATGCCTTTACGGCTAATGACGCCGTGGTGCATCCTCTGATGGAAGTGGCGCAACAGATGGATTTGCCCGTATTCATCCATTCGGGGCATCCACCTTTTTCCCTTCCCCACAGCATCATTCAGCTTGCGGAAGATTTTCCAAAAGTACGGATCGTGATGGTCCACATGGGACATGGAAACGGCATCTATATTCAGGCCGCCATTGATCTTTCCAAGAAACACGACAATGTGTACCTCGAAACATCGGGTATGCCCATGCACACCAAAATCCGCGAGGCCTACAATACGGTCGGTAGCGAACGGGTTTTCTGGGGGAGCGATGCGCCGTTCCATCATTACCGGGTGGAAATGTTGCGAACGGAAGTCTGTGGATTGCCGGAGAGCGCTCTTGAGAATATTTTTTACCGCAATATCAAGCAGTTTTTAGCACTTTAGTTTAGAGCTACAAAGAAGAAAAGCCCCGCATGACGGGGCTTTTTCTCATCGGGAAGAGAAGATAAGCAGGAGCGCCAATGCGGTGAAGATGCAGGCGGTGATCCGGTTGAGGATGATCTGACCTCGGATGGAAGCGTTGAACCATTCGGCAAGCCTGCCGCCAAGGAATGAAACGCCTCCGAAGACGGCCAGCGTAGCGAGCTGGAAGAGGAGGCCAAGGGTGACGATCTGAAGCGGGACATTCCCGAGTTCCGGCTTGGCAAACTGTGGGAGGAAGGCGAGAAAGAAAAGCGTGACCTTGGGATTGGTAATGTTCATGATCACACCCCGCCGATACAGGGCCCAGTATCCGGGAAATGTACTTTGCTCCAGCCATGCCCTGGAGGCGCCGCTACGGAAAGAAAGCCATGCCAGATACAGCAGGTAGGCCGCCCCTGCACATTTCAGGACTGTAAAGGCCATCTCGGATGTTTGAAAGAGTGCCGCAACGCCGAGGGCAACGGCTGCCGTATGCCCGAAGAGCCCGGTCATCAGCCCTAACGTGGTCACGATACCGGCCCGAAAGCCATACAGGGCGGACTGGGTTAAAACGAAAATGTTATCGGGTCCGGGGGCCAGCCCCATCACTATGGCGGTAACAAAAAACGCTCCGAGGGTTTCGAGAGGCAGCATGTTCACATTCCCTATGGCATTGATGTGTAATGACAGGCCGTATCTCTAATGCCTCGAAGCGGAAAAAGCAAATCCCAAACGAGCGGATCAGCCGAGCTCCATATGCCGATGCTCCACGGAAACAGTATAGTCTTGCCGTTTGAGTGCCCGCATGAGTGCCTCAGTCATCGCCACGGAACGGTGTTTCCCTCCCGTACATCCTAAGGCGATTGTGATGCGGTAGCGCCCCTCAGCATCATAAAGAGGCAGAAGAAAAGATAAAAAATCAATAAGCCGCTTTTTGAATTCTTTACCCGAAGGTTCACTGAAAACATATTCGGCTATGGCGCTCTCTTTTCCCGTCTGTGGCCGCAGTTCTTCAACGAAGTAGGGGTTGGGGAGAAAACGCAGATCAAAGACGAGATCCGCTTCGCGGGGGACGCCGTATTTGAATCCGAAGGAAATGAGATTGACCTTGATGGTATGAAGCCGTTCCAGGGTGCTGTTCCATTTGCGCTGAATGATCCGCCGCAAGTCATGGATGGAAAAGGAAGATGTGTCGATGACCTTATCGGCGATTTCCCGGACGGGGGCAAGGCGTTCCATTTCTTCGCGTACGGCTTGTTCCAAACCGACCCCCTCCCGTTCAAGCGGATGGGGACGGCGGGTTGTGGCATAGCGCCGCATGATGACGGCCGGATCCGCCTCCAGATAAAGGATCTTTGTGCGGAATCCCATGCCGGACAGCCGATGCAGCGCCTGATCAAGTTCGGCCATGAACTCGCTGCGCCGCTGATCGAAACCGAGAGCTATGCCATGAGAAGGCTCAACGGAGGAACTTTGCAGAAGGCGTACCATTTCGGGCATGAGTTCCGGAGGCACCCCGTCCGCTGTGAACAGGCGCATGTCCTCGAAGACATGGAGCACAGTACTTTTGCCCGCGCCGGAGAGGCCGGTGATGATGAAAATCGGCTTATCCGCATTCGTTTTGGGACATTCAGAAGCGGAGTCCGTCGGCTTTTCCGCGGCATGTTCAGGAAGGAGAGGCTGATCATCCGTCATGGTATTTTCCGTAGTAACAGTAAGCCCGTCCGGTGGAGACTCCCCGGACGGGCTTGTTGAAATCGCTTTGTGTACCGGCACAAGCCCTAGAAGATGGGATCTATCAGTCCAAGGTTACCGTTCTTACGCCGATAGATGACATTGATGCGATCATTTTCCGAATTCAGGAACGTGAGGAATTCAAAGTCATTTGCATCAAGCTGCATGGCCGCCTCGTCGGGGCTCATGGGCTTGGGAGAAAAATGGTCTCGCCCGGTGATCGTGCGTTCTCCATCTTCTTCCGTCACTTCAAATGTGTATACATCGATATCGTTAGCGCGTCCCTTACGATGGATTTCCTTATTACGGGAAACGAACTTCTTGACCTGAGCTTCCAGCTTATCAAGAACGAGGTCGATGGAGGCGTACATATCTTCCGAGACTTCGCTGGCGGCAATGTTGATGCCGTCACCGGTAAGCTGAACTTCCACGCGCTGGCGGAACTTATCGACCGCCATATTCACCTGCGCATCAAGAGCGGGATTCTTGCCGAAGAATCTTCCCAGCTTCTCCATACGGCGGCGGGCATACTTACGCAAATGTTCAGACGGCTCGAAATTCTTGAAAGTAAAGGAAATGTGCATGAAGCCTCCTTTGGCTGATAACCGGTCCGCACAGCGGATACCGAGATATCCGCAACGGACATTGCTTTGTCAGGCATGACTTCTTTACAACAGCCTTTTAGGGGTCCTGTCAAGGGTTCTCAAGCGGCCTCGAACGGCTAAAAATGGGCCTTTCTCCTGGACGAGGACGGAATATCCATTGCCATCCGGTACTTGGCTACCGTTCTCCGGGCTATGTTCACTTTCAAGTGTTCCTTGAGAATTTCGCCGATGCGTTCATCGGAGAGAGGATTTTTAGGATCTTCCTCGCTGATGCATTTCTTGATGAGCGCCTTGACGCTCTCCGAACCCACCTGGCTTCCGTCATCCAGCTCTAGCGCGCTGTTGAAAAAGAATTTGAGTTCGTACACGCCGAAGGGCGTTGCCACATATTTGTTGGTCGTGATGCGGCTGACCGTGGATTCGTGCATGTTGATATCATCGGCGATGTCTTTCAGGATAAGCGGTTTGAATTTGCTGATCCCTTCCTCAAAAAAGCCGCGCTGGTGTTTCACAATACTTTCGACGACCTTGTACAATGTCCGCTGCCGCTGGTGCAGGCTTTTGATAAGCCACGCCGCGGAACGGATTTTTTCGTTGAAGTATTCTTTTTCCTTGCTTGACGCGTTTTCCGATGCGTTATCATACACAGGGCTCAAGTGCAGATTCGGCAGGCCGTCCTCATTAAGGACAATGAGGAATTCCCCGTCCACCTTGTAAACAAAGACGTCAGGGCTGACAAAGGTGGACACGCCTTCGCCAAAACTCGCTCCGGGCATGGGATCAAGGGACTGGATGATATCCAAATATTCCTTGAGTTCATCCATATCCAGCCGGAATTTGCGGAGCAGGGGCTTGTATCTGTGGGCTTCCAGATCTTCAAGGTGATCGCGCACGAGATCGACAAGTACCTGATCCCTGTCATATCCCAATGCTTTTATCTGGATGAGGAGACATTCTTGCGGAGTTCGGGCGGCGACACCCACCGGATCGAATAGTTGGATGGCCTTAAGGACCGTCTCCACCTCTTCGACAGTGGGCCATGCTTTATCTTTCGCTTCGGCGGTCGAAGCCTCGCCAGCAAAATCCGCGCCATCTCCGCCATTTCCTCAAGAGATGCTTGAAGGTAGCCGGAAGAAGAGAGATTTCCGATAATGATTTCACCGAGTTCTTTCTGGTCATCGGAGAGGGAGGAAAGGCGGAGCTGCCACATGAGGTGGCTTTCAAGAGTGGGGCTGGAGGCATATCTGGCCTCCAGAGAACTCATTTCTTCGGGGAGTTCATAGTCTCTGGGCTGGACTTGCTGCGGGGTACTTGCGAATTCTCCGAGATAGTCTTCCCAGTCTTCGGAGCGGGCCACTTCCCGATCGTATGTAGGCTCATCTCGCGGGGATTCCGGACGGACTTCTGCGGGCGGCTCGTTGGATGGCTCATCCTGCATTTCTTCGAGGAACGGGTTTTCCAGCAGCTCGCGCTGGACCGTTTCCACAAGCTCCAAGCGGGATAGCTGCAATAGGCGGATAGCCTGCTGCAATTGTGGTGTCATCACCAGCTGTTGTGAAAGTTTAAGCTGCTGTCTGAGTTCCAATGCCATGCAAATATCCCGTTGTCATAAGAGTCTGTCCAACCCGCAGGTACACCTTGTGAGAGGAGGGGAACCGACGGTAACCGTCAGGCGAAGAGCAACAGGGCATCTTTATGCCTTACATGCAGGGATTATGCCACATGCTTAGGGATGTTGCAAGAACAGGGACGCTTTTTTTCTCTGTTCTTTTCTCGGAGATGTTTATTGGATGAAAAAGAAATGAGAAAAAGACTGGTTATCGTATTCAACTCACAAAAAAAGATCGGTACCGGAGCACACGATCTTTTTTTATAATCACAGAGAATGACGGAATATGGCGTCTCAGAGCGAGAAACCTTCTCCAAGATACACGCTCCGAGCCTGTTCGTTATTGACGATGGTTTCCGGTGTCCCGGAAAGAACGACCTGCCCCTGCACCATGAGGTAGGCCCGGTCGCAAATCGTCAGTGTTTCACGGACATTGTGGTCAGAGATAAGAACTCCGATCCCACGATCGCGCAAGGCGCGCACCAAACCTTGGATATCACCCACCGCAAGAGGGTCAATGCCGGCAAACGGTTCGTCGAGCAGGACGAATTTCGGTTCCCGGATAAGCGCACGGGCGATTTCCAGACGCCGGCGTTCTCCTCCGGACAGGTGCATGGCGTGGGATTTTTCCAGTCGGGTGAGACCGAAATCTTCAAGCAATACATCCGCCCTTTCTTTCTGCTCCTTACGGGAAAGGCCCGTATGCTCCAGAATAATCTGAAGATTTTGACGCACCGTAAGTTCTCAGAAGACGGAACTCTCCGGCTGGATGAAAGAAATGCCGTCTCGTGCGCGCTCATGGAGCGGCCACGTGCCAATATCTTGATCCTCAAGGAGAACCCGCCCGGAAGACGGTTTGATGATTCCGGTCAGCATATAGAACGAAGTGGTTTTACCCGCCCCGTTCGGGCCGAGCAGACCGACGATTTCCCCTTGGTTCACTTCGGGGGAAACACCGCGTACGACCTCGCGTTGACCGTACCATTTGCGCAAGTCAACGCCGGACAATCGGGCCATCAGCGGTTCCCCCGGATCGGACTGGAGTTTTTAGAGCCGGAAAAGACAGCTTCGACACGCTTCTTGGACCCGCCCATGACTTCGCTGCGGTTTTCTTCCGTAAAGTACTTGATGGTTTCCCCGGTAACGGTGTTTTCGCCATCAGTCAGGCGAGGATCGCCTTCCATGAGAAGAACGCCGTCATCCATCGTATAGGTTGCCTTCGCGCAAGTTCCGTTGCGGTTTTCACTCTTCATGCGCACATTCCGTTCGGCGACGATGCGATCGACGTCACCGGCTGCCATTCCGGCAGGCATACCGCCTTTTTCGCCTTCTTTCTTCTGGGCGTCGCCTTTGGGTGGCTTCAAATAAACCGTGATCCTATCGGCCCATATTTCAATGTCGGGACGTACCACATGGACATTTTTATCAAAGATGACAAGTTGCTTTTCAGCAAGATAGGTCAATTGATCGGATGTGATCCGCGTTTCAACATTCTTGGCGGGTTTTGGGGGCGTCACCGGCGCCGCCCACAGCGGGGCGGAGCAGAAGAGGCTCAAACTCAGTGTGGTTATACCTAAAAAAAGTTTTTTCATGATGTTTTCCTAGCTGTAAACCGTTGGATCTATGACGGGCTTATTTCCTTGCAGGCTGAGGCTATTCTTGCTGTGGATTGGCTTGCGGTTCGCGCGGAGAAGGTGCTGCATTGGCGTTTGGGGCGTCGGGGCGGGGCTTGAGTACGACCAGCACGCCTCCCGAACCATGCATTTCGTTGGTAGCAAGATCCCATGTAAAAAAGGTGGCCGTCCCGGATGCCGTGGGGCTTTCAAGCGCAGCGCCCTCGGGGAAGGTCATGAGGCGTTTATTGGCGTCGTAATTCATACGCGAACTGGTGATGACGTCATCATAGCGAGTGATGACGACATCATCCCAGAGCGTGAGAAAACGCTGGTTGTCGGTGATTCTCCCCAGCTGGGCCTGCACATCGAGAACATCGTCGTCGGGGTTGCTTGCGGAGCCTTCGCCGAGCGCATAACGGACGACGGGTTTGTCCACATCGATCGTGTCACCGTTCTGGGACATATGGGCCCAGCTCGCTTTGAGACGCCACAGCTCCAAGCCTTTATTTCCCTGGAACAGATTGATCCCCTTGATGGCCAACCCAGCCACTTCCTCAAGCGGATTGCCGGATTGCGTGGCGTTGCCTTGAAGCTTCGCCCCGTCAAGGGACTTGATGCCGCCCTTGTTGGCGACATCAAGCAATCTGCCGATCAGCGTTGTTTCTCCGCCACGTTTCGCGACGTACCAACCTCCGGCGAGAAGCGCCACCAGCGCGGTAATAAGCAGGATTCGTGAACGTTTCATTCCAAGCGCATCCAGTGCTCAAGCAGAGCTTCCCGTTTCCCTTGGCAAGTCAGCAGCAAGTCGACAAATTCCCGGACGGCGCCGCATCCGCCTTCTTTTTGCGTCACGAACTTCGCCAGTTTTTTGACGTCCGGCATGGCATTCGCGACGGCAGCGGGCAGCCCCACGCGGGACATTGGTGCGAGATCGACCCAATCATCTCCAAGGTAGGCGATTTCCTGCCACTCAAGGGACATCCGTTTGCGCATCCCATCCAGAATAGTACATTTGTTGTCGGCCCCGCCATGATACTCGGTCACGCCAAGGACTTCCAGCCGTCTCACGACACAGGGCACATCCATGCCCGACAGGACGGCGACTTCAATACCCGCCGTTTTAGCCAGCCGGATGCCGATGCCGTCGAGGACATGGAACCGCTTCATGACCAGCCCGTTGGCGTCATAATAGAGGCCGCCGTCCGTCATGACGCCGTCCACATCCAGGACGAGAAGCCGGATGTGCTTGGCGAGGCTTTCAATCGATTCGCGCCGGGGAGTGGGAGAGTGGCCGGATATCCCGGTCCCATCGGAATAGAGAGTATTACAAGTCATAAGGAATGTTCCATATGGCTGAAAGTTGCTTCAAAAGCGCCGGAAGCTTGGCTACGGGCCAGCTGTTGGGGCCGTCGCACAGGGCCTTGTCGGGATCCGGGTGGCATTCCATGAAAATGCCGTTCACTCCCGCCCCTGCGGCGGCACGGGCCAATGTGGGCACGTGATGCCGTTCACCGCCGGAGCAGCTGCCTAGCCCTCCGGGAAGCTGAACGGAATGCGTCGCGTCGAAGATCACCGGGACGCCCAATGCACGCATGATAGGTATGGAACGGAAGTCGACCACGAGGTTATTGTATCCGAAAGAGGAGCCCCGTTCCGTCAAAAGGACGCGGTCATTGCCAGCCTCGGTCACTTTATCGCGCACGGGGCCCATATCCCACGGAGCCACAAACTGGCCTTTCTTGACGTTGACGACGCGCCCCGTCCGCGCCGCCGCCAAGAGCAGGTCCGTCTGGCGGCATAAAAAAGCGGGAATCTGAAGGATATCCGCTACCTCACCTACAGGTCCGGCCTGTTCGGGCAGATGGATGTCCGTCACAATGGGCAACCCCGTTTCCTCTTTAATCCGAGCCAGCCACTTCATGCCTTTGACCAGGCCCGGACCGCGGAAACCTTTCCCTGAGGTCCTGTTGGCCTTATCCCACGAACTCTTGAAGACGGCAAACAATCCGGCTTCCTTGCTGGCTTCGGCTACGGCATGCGCCGTGTCCAGCGCCAATTCGAAACTTTCCAGGGCACAGGGGCCCGCAAAAATAAAGTGGTCTTTCCGAAGCTGACCATAGAGTTCGTCCGATGTCATCATGGGCATTCCTTAGCGTTGAAAGGAGTTCTCGCTTGGAGACGACCTTGCGGTCATTCCGGTTTTGTCGCCGGAATGACCGCAAAGGAATAAGCATTATGGAAGGGAAGTCTACTTCTTGCGAGCCAGGCAAGACGCACGGATGAAGTCTTTGAACAACGGATGGGGCTTCATCGGGCGGGACTGGAATTCGGGATGGAACTGGCAGCCCAGGAACCACGGGTGATCGGGGATTTCAACGATTTCCACCAGCGTGCCATCGGGGGACTGGCCGCTGAAAACCATACCCATATCCGCAAGGCGTTCGCGGTAGGCATTGTTGAATTCGTAGCGGTGGCGGTGGCGTTCGTTGATATTGGCCGTTTTATAGGCTTCGAAAGCGTGCGTCCCTTCCGAAATGGCGCAAGGATACGCGCCGAGGCGCATAGTCCCTCCCTTGTCGCTTTCCGCATCGCGGCGCTCCACGGCCTTTTTGCGGAAATCGTACCATTCGGTCATCAGGTAGATGAGCTTGTCCTTGGCGAACGGGTTGAATTCTTCGGAGTTGGCTTCCTCGATGCCGACGACGTGGCGGGCGAATTCGATGACCGCGCACTGCATACCGAGGCAGATCCCGAAGAAGGGCACATTGTTTTCACGGGCATACCGGATGGATTCGATTTTCCCTTCGACGCCGCGGTACCCGAAGCCGCCGGGCACGAGGATGCCGTCAGCGCCTTTGAAGGTCTCTGCGACGTTTTCGGCGGTCACCTCTTCGGAATTCACATAGCGCAGATCCACGGCGACCCTGTTGGCGATGCCGCCATGCACCAAAGCTTCGTGAAGGCTCTTGTAGGCTTCCTTCAGTTCGACATACTTGCCGACGATGGCGATGGTGACCCGGCCCTGCGGATTCTTGACGTTGTGGACCAGCTCTTCCCACGGCTCAAGCTTGGCGTTGCGGGCGGGCAGGCGCAGCATGATCGCGACCTTTTGATCCAACCCTTCCTCATAGAGTTTCAAGGGCAATTCGTAGATGTTGCTCACATCCACGGCGGAAAACACGGCGTCCTTGTCCACATTGCAGAACAGGGCGATTTTGGCGCGGAGGTCGGCGGGGACGGGCTCTTCGCAGCGGCAGAGGATGATGTCAGGCTGGATGCCGATCGAACGGAGCTCCTTGACGCTGTGTTGCGTGGGCTTGGTCTTGTGTTCTCCGGCGGAACGGAGATAGGGCACGAGCGTCAGATGGATGTACAGGCAATTGTCGCGGCCCAGTTCGGAGCGGAGCTGGCGGATGGCTTCAAGGAAGGGGAGGCCTTCGATGTCGCCCACCGTGCCGCCGATTTCGATGATGGCGACGTCGGGAGCGGGGGTTTCGGGCTCATCCTTGGCGAGGCTGAGGATGGCGTTTTTGATTTCATCAGTGATATGGGGGATCACCTGCACCGTTCCGCCGAGGTAGTCGCCGTGGCGCTCCTTGGTAATGACCTTATAGTAGATGGAACCCGAGGTCGTGTTGTTTTTCTGAGAGAGCGCCGTATTGAGATAGCGTTCGTAGTGCCCCAAATCGAGGTCCGTCTCCGCCCCATCATCCGTAACGTACACTTCACCGTGCTGATAGGGGCTCATGGTCCCGGGATCCACGTTGATATAGGGATCAAGTTTTTGGATGGTCACGGTCAGCCCGCGCGTTTTCAACAGCGCGCCGATGGAAGCCGCCGAAAGCCCTTTGCCGAGAGAGGAAAGGACGCCACCAGTGATGAAGATAAACTTGGTCTTCATGAAAAACCTCGAGTTATGATTTTCCCGCCGTGACGGAGGGGATACAGTGTACGAAACTCGCTCTGAAACAGGATACATCAGAAAAGGAGAGAACGCGAACACAAAAAGCCCGCCTGAGCGGGTCGACATGCGGCTGGTTCTGTAACAAAAGCAACGCCTTTGATTGGGAAATGTGGGGACGCTCCGTCTGTTCCAAAGCCGTAATTCCTCTGCTCCTCAGCAGGCCATTCAGATGCACGCAAACAATATCCGCCAACTATAGGCCGTTTTCAGAAAAAAAACAGCCATTGACTGAAAAGAAACACCCGCATAAAGTAAATCCCCCATTCCAGACTGGCTCCCTTTTTTTCTTGGCGAGGGAACCCAACTGGATCATGCAGGCGCGTTATCGCTTTTTCAGTAAGTAAGCTTTTAATTTTTATGCAGGAAAAGGGTGGACAATGAGTCAGGTCAACACGCTGGTCATTACCGGATACGGCACCAACTCGCATCAGGAAACAGCGCATGCCGCACGTCTGGCCGGTGCGGACAGGGCTGATGTGGTGCATTTTTCCGACATTGTGGCTGCGAAGGTCCGCCTGAGCGAGTATCAGTTCCTTGTTTTCCCCGGCGGATTCCTTGATGGCGACGATCTCGGGGCGGCACAGGCCGCGGCACAGCGCTGGCTGCATCTTTCCGACGCGGAAGGCCAGCCTCTGCTGGACAGCTTGAACCGGTTCGTCGATGCGGGCGGCCTCGTGCTGGGAATCTGCAACGGATTCCAGCTGCTCGTCAAGCTCGGCGTACTCCCCGCGTTGGACGGGAAGCGTTTTGAGCGGCAGGTTTCCCTCAGCCATAACGACTCCGCCCGCTATGAGGACAGATGGGTCCAGCTCAAGCCGAACCCCGACAGTCCGTGTATTTTCACCAAAGGATTGGCTGTCCACGGCGTGCTGCCGATGCCTGTCCGTCATGGCGAAGGCAAACTCGTGGCCCGCGATGCCGCGACTTTGCAGCGGTTGCAGGACGAAAACCTGATTGCTTTGCAGTATACGCATCCTGAAACGGGCGAAGCCACGCAGGAGCATCCTTGGAATCCCAACGGTTCTCCACTGGCCATTGCCGGCCTGACGGACCCGACCGGGCATATCCTCGGCCTGATGCCGCACCCCGAAGCGTTCCACCACGCCACCAACCATCCCGGCTGGACACGCGGGGAAGTCGCCGTGCCCGGAACCGCACTCTTTGCGAACGCTGTCCGGTACCTGCGCGAGAACCCAGTCAACCACAGCTAGGATGCGCCGGTTCGGCAAGACAGAGGAATTGGAAGCATGAAACAGTCGGAACTCATTGCGCTCATTGAACGGACGGCACCGCTCGCGATCGCCGCGCCGTGGGATAAGTCGGGTGTTCAGGTCGCTTCCGCACGGCAGGATATCAACCGCCTCGCCGTGTGCCTTGATCCGACGCCGGAATCCATCCGCATCGCGTTGTCCGGGGGGGCTGAAATGATTTTGGCCCATCACCCGTTGACGATGGAGGGGCGGTTCACCGATCGGCTGGACAGCTACCATGAAGTCCTTTCGCTGTTGTTTCGGGCCGATGTGCCGCTGTATTCGGCGCATACGTCCCTTGATGCGAATCCTTTGGGTCCGGTTTCCTGGTTGGCGGACGAGCTGGGGCTTTGCCGTATTCCTTCTTCTGACACGAAGGATGGCGAGGCAGGGCATGGAATGCCATTGCCGCTGACCGTGCTGGAACAGACGGGGACAATGGAGCGGGGCGGCGGTTCGTATGCCTGCGGCTTCGGCGTCGTCGGCGATTGTGCGGTTGACATGACCCCGGAAGATCTGAAAAAAATGTTGGCCCTATGGCTGGTGGGGAGTTGCCCCCGCTTGGCTGGGGCCTTGCCTGAGCGCATCCGCCGCATTGCCATCTGCCCCGGATCGGGAAGTTCGCTTGCGCCTGAGGCCGCTGCATGTGGCGCGGACTTGCTCATTACCGGTGACTTGAAGTATCATACCGCGCTTGATCTTCCCCTTCCAGTGCTGGATGTGGGGCATTTCAGCCTTGAAGAAGAGATGATGCGGCGTTTTGCCCTGCAATTGAAAGAGAATGTGTCTGATGTCGCCGTGCAGTTCGTGCCCGCGCAGGATCCTCTTGCGCCGTTTTCCCCCACAGACTGAGGCGTAATCCGTTATCAGATTTCAGGAGAAGAGTTGTGAGCCTTTATCTCGAACAAATCCGCCAACTCGTGGCCCTTCAGCGCGTGGACGATGCCATCCATTCCGTGGAGATGGAACTCGAACAGGCCCCGAAAGAATTGGAAGATCTCAAAAACCGTTTCGCCGCCACGAACACGCAGCGCGAGCGGGTGCTGGAAAAGCTTGCGCAGTTGAAGGAACAGGAAAAGCGCATCACCGGCGAACTTGATGACGACAGCAGCCGCATCAAGAAGAGCAAGAACAAGATGATGCAGGTATCCAACTCCCGGGAATATCAGGCTATGGCCCGGGAAATGGACAATATGGAAAAGGTGAACCGTTCCCGTGAAGAGGAACGCGCCGCCTTGTTGGAAGAAAAGCTGCATCAGGATAACGCTCTGCAGGAAGTCGACGCTATATGGGCCGACCTCAAGGCCGAGCTGGAAGCCAAGCAGATCAGCCTCGAAACGCGGCAGGACGAAGCCCGCAAGCGTTTGGATGAGCTGGCTCAGGTGCGTTCCGAAACTGGCTCCGCTGTGCCGCGTCCCGTCCTTGACCGCTATGAGTTCATCCGCCGCCGTCTGTCCCATCCCGTGATCGTACCCGTGACCGCCGGGGTCTGTTCCGGTTGCCGGATCATGATCCCCCCGCAGACGTTCATTGAACTGCAGGGAGGCCATAAGATCATCAACTGCCCCAACTGTCAGCGCTTGATTTACTGGGTGGAGCACTTCAACGAAGAGACCAACCAGACGGCTGATGAAATGGCGCACCACGCCGAATAGTTTTTGAGTTTTCGGGAGCCGGATGGATTGTCGCCGCGTCCGTCGCGTTTCGGCGTGACGGACGGAGAGGAAAGTCCGGGCTTCACAGGGCAGGACGCTGGGTAACGCCCAGGGGGAGTGATCCTCGGAGAGCGCCACAGAAAGCAAACCGCCGCCTTCGGGCGGTAAGGGTGAAACGGTGGGGTAAGAGCCCACCAGTCGGCACGGTGACGTGACGAGCTCGGCAAGCCCCGTTCGAAGCAAGACCAAATAGGGAAGCGGATCGGCCCGATCAACGCTTCCGGGTAGGTTGCTTGAGGGTACAGGTAACTGTGCTCCTAGAGGAATGACAGTCGCCATGCCGCCCGCAAGGGCGGAGTGGTACAGAACCCGGCTTATAGTCCGACTCCCGATTTGAGGCTCCGGTGACGGTTTTTGCATATGCAGACTTCACCGGGGCTTTCTCGCATTCAGCACACAAGTGAGGTCATTCATGGCGTGGACACTTCTTCTCGCGGCGGGGCAGGGGAACCGGTTGGCTTCGGCCACAGGGGGGCTTGCCAAGCAATTCTTGGATTGGAAAGGCGCTCCGTTGTATTGGGAATCGGCGCTCGTCTTTTCCCGATGCGCGCGCGTGGAGGGGCTTGTTTTCGTGTTTCCGGAAGCGTGCATCGACGAAGAGCGCGAACGGGTAGCGGGCCTGATGCGGAATGCGTCCCTAGGGATTCCTTGGAAGGTTGTCGCTGGCGGAGCGTTGCGTCAAGACTCCGTCCGAAACGGCTTGTCCGCTTTGCCGGATGATTGCATGGAGGTCCTGATCCACGATGCGGCAAGGCCGTTTGTTTCGCCCGTGCTGGTCAACCGGATACTGGACGGGCTGCATGGTGAAGCTTCGGGGGAGTGTGTCGCCGCATGTATCCCCGGCATTCCCGTGGTGGATACCATTAAAGTGATGGATGAAGAAAAAAAGGTCGTTGCCACACCTGATCGGAAACATCTGATGGCGGTTCAGACCCCGCAAGGTTTTTCCCTCGCTTTTCTGCGGGCTGCCCATCAGCGTGCGGAACAGGAAGGCTGGGTTGTCACTGACGACGCCAGTTTGCTTGAACTGTGCGGACACGCCGTGCATGTCGCGGAGGGAGAAGCGGGAAACAAAAAAATTACCACGCCCGAGGATTTGGAAATGTTGCGGATGACAGGAGAGCGTATCCCGTGTGTCGGTTACGGGTATGATGTCCATAAGTATGCTGATGGCAATGAAGCGAGACAGCCTGCCCGGCCTATGCGGTTGGGGGGGGTGCCCATTGCCGGTTCGCCGGATGTGCTGGCCCATTCCGATGGAGATGTCTTACTGCACGCGTTGATGGATGCCTTGCTTGGGTGTATCGGGGCGGGGGATATCGGAACATTCTTCCCTGATTCCGATCCTGCATTCGACAATGTCAATTCGGCTGTGT